>Ga0209347_1002425_pt1 | contig 24882 bp, 21 predicted proteins | sample AutmiccommuBRH23_FD_187382 | JGI IMG/M metagenome (GOLD analysis project Ga0209347, IMG submission 187382) | Deep subsurface microbial communities from Mt. Terri, Switzerland - Autotrophic microbial communities BRH/23 (SPAdes) (version 2) | ecosystem: Environmental > Aquatic > Deep subsurface >...
CCTACGTCGCCCTCTGCCTCGCTCTGGGCAAGCTCTATCTCGGCAAGCGGCTGGCGAGCTGGCCGGTGCGTGAGTGGGTCGCCGCCGTCTCGGTCGGCCTGGTCGGAGGAGTCCCGGTTCTCGACCTCAGCTACGAGGAAGACTCGCGCGCCGATACGGACATGAACGTCGTCGCCACGGAGAAAGGGCAGTTCATCGAGCTGCAGGCCACCGCGGAGAAGGGGAGCTTCACCGACGAACAGATGCGCGATCTGCTCGCGCTCGCGCGCAGCGGCATCACCACCCTGGTCGAGAAGCAACGGGAGATCCTCCAGCCGGTGGTTTCTCAGGTGGAGACCTTCGCTCTCGAGAGACTGAATCGAAAGTTCCGCTGATAGAGACTGCCGCAGGGAGCCTGAGCTGAGCCCTCGCTTCCGCGCCGCCCGACGGGTACCATCCGGGGCGTGGCAGATCTCCCCTTTCGCTACGGACCGCGCGACCGCAAGATCGCCTTTGGCCTTTTTCTGGTCGTGTTCCTTCTCTATGGCTTCTTCTGGGGCGGAGGAGGATGGGCGCAGAACGTCGACTTCGCGCTGACTCGATCGATCGTGCTGGAAGGTGACGTGTTCGTCGACGAGTATCGCGACGTGACCGGCGACGTGTCCGAGATCGGCGGGCGGCTGGTGTCGAACAAGTCGCCTGGGCTTTCGCTCCTCGGGATCCCCGCGTATGCCATCTCGAGGCTTCTCATTCCGGGCGAAGAAACCGAAATCGTCGTGAACCTGCGTGCCTGGTTCACGAACCTCTTCTCCAACGCGCTGCTGTCAGCTCTCGTTCCGCCGCTTCTGTTTGCGTGGGCCCGGCGCGAAGGAATCGCCGTCCGTCCGGCGGCGATCGGAGCTCTGCTGGTTGGCGTCGCGACTCCGATGCTGCCGTGGGCGACCGTGTTCTTCCGTCACGGGTCGAGTGGAGCCCTGGCGCTGATTGCCTGGCTCGCGGCGCGCTCTCGCCGGCCCGGCTCGGCGTTCGTGGCAGGTTTCGCCGGCGGATCGGCGGCGGTCTGCAACTACCTCATGCTTCCCGTGCTGGCAGCACTCGCCGTGCTTGCAGCGTGGCCGGAAGTCCGGAATGCGATGAGCTCGGGGTTGAAGCGAGTGGCCGGGGTAGCGAGTGGCGCGGTGCTTCCTTTGCTCGTTTTCGCGGGGTACCAGATTCTCGCCACCGGCAAGATCTTTTTCCTCCCGGCGAACCGCAATGAAGCCTTCGTCACGCAGGATGCGCTCTTTGGCCTTCTCACGGCGCCGACGTTCGACGCATTCTGGGGCATCACGTTTTCGCCGTATCGAGGTCTCTTCCATCTCTCACCGCTGCTCCTGTTGACGGTGGCCGGCGCCTGGCACATGGCGCGGCGAGGGAAATGGGCGGACCTGCTCTTCATCCTCGCGGTTTTTGCCGTGCACTTCGGGGTGAACGTCACGTTCAACAATTGGGAAGCGGGCTTTGGGATCGGTCCCCGCTATCTCGTCAGCGCCGTCCCGCTGCTGGGGGTTCTGGTCATCGAGGGAGCCGCGCGATCACGCATCTGGCTGGTCGCTGTTCTTGCCGTCGTGTCGCTGGCGAACGCCTTCGCCGCGACAGCGGTCGACCCGCTCCCTTCGGGATCCATCCCGCGACCGCTCGGCGGCTACGTTTATCCGCTGCTGCTGACGGGAGAGTACGAGGCGCGCGGGCCGATCCATCCGCGCTGGTCTCCCGAGCTGTTCCACGGCCATACCTCCGTCAACCGCATGTCGATCGACGAGGTCGTTCCGTTCGCGAAGTACCCGCCGGGGGATCCCGGATCGGAATGGGCGGCCTTCAATATCGGGGAGATCGTGACGGGGCCGGGACATCCCGCCTCACTCCTCCCGCCGGTGTTGCTGCTCATTCTCGGTGGGGCGTGGATCGTGCGGCTCTCCCGTGCGGAGTCGTCACTCGGGCGCGACCGCGTTTTGAAGTGACGTAGCGGAGGATCTTTTCCTCCGCCACCGTGCCACGCCAGTCGAGATCGACCCGCTGGTGAGGCGGTGCTTCGAAGGGGTTTTTCGCCGTGTGAGAGCGATCGCGCTATGAGGAGCAGTGGGCGGAGGATGAATCCTCCGCCACTTTGGCGGAGGATCCCTTCCTGACTATTCGATCATGCCGGTGATCGGGCTCGAGGCGGTCGCGTAGAGCTTCCTCTCGATGCGACCCGAAAGGTAGGCGAGCCGGCCTGCTCGGACGGCATAGTTCATCGCGGTGGCCATCGAGACCGCGTCTTTTGCGCCGGCGATGCCGGTGTTCATCAGCACCGCGTCGGCGCCGAGCTCCATCGCGAGGGCGGCGTCCGACGCCGTGCCCACGCCGGCGTCGACGATGAGCGGCACCTTCGCGAACTCGCGGATGATCATCAGATTCGCCGGATTGCGGATTCCGAGTCCGGAGCCGATGGGCGCCGCGAGCGGCATGACCGCCGCGCATCCCATGTCCTCGAGCCGGCGGCACGCCACCGGGTCGTCCCCGATGTAGGGAAGAACGGTGAACCCTTCCTTCAGAAGGATCTCGGCGGCCTTGAGCGTTTCAGGCGTGTCGGGAAAGAGTGTCCGCTGATCGCCGATGACCTCGAGCTTGATCCAGTCCGAGATTCCGACCTCGCGCGCGAGACGCGCATACCGGATCGCCTCCTCGGCCGTGTAGCAGCCGGCCGTATTCGGGAGGATGAGGTACTTGTTGCGGTCGATGAAATCGAAGAGCTTCGGCTGGTTCGGATCCGCGACCGAGGTGCGGCGGACGGCGACGGTCACGATCTCGGCGCCGGATGCCTCGATGGCTTCCGCCATCAGTTCCATCGTGGCGTATTTGCCGGTTCCGACGATGAGGCGCGACTGAAACTCCCGGCCGCCCAGATGGAACGGATCGGATTTGGTCGTTGCTTCGACGACAGTAGTCATCTGTGGATTCTCCTTATCAGGTGCGACGACCGTCCCAACGCGGGCACCGGGGTGAATCTTCCGAAGCTGGCAGAGGATCATTTCCTCTGCCTTCGTGCAATGGGGGCGGTCTCGCTCGCGGCGCGGACGGAGGAAAGGATCCTCCGTCACTGTGGCAGAGGATCTTTTCCTCTGCCTTCGTGTCATCAGGCGATTGCGCTTCGAATCCACAGGGGACGGAGGATGAATCCTCCGCCACTATTTTGCGTAGAGGTCGATCACGCGCTGGATGGCGCGGTCGCATACGCGGCAGAAGCCGACGCGGTCGCGGGTGAACATGATGCAGTCCGCCTGCGGCCTGTAGAGGCCCGTCGGCTCGTAAGAAGCTCCTTCGAATGCCCCGACGGCGCCGGCGTACTTCTCCCTGGAGAGGAACGCCTCCTCCCATGCCTGCTGTTCGCGGAACAACCGCGCGAGCTCGGCTTCCGACGCTCCCGCAGCCCGCAGCTTTGCGCGCTCGGCCTGAACCGCGCGGCTGTGTTTTTCGAATTCTTCCTTGCGCCACGGAGTGGGGATGGGGGTTCCCGGCGTGACCAGGTCCTTCCACTTCAGGTTCTCGGGGTCGTGGAGCGCGGTGATGTTCGGCTCCCACGGCTCGGGATGAAATGCAGCTCCGGTCTCGTATGCCACCGGGGAGGTGTAGTACTCGTCGCCGAGGCCCGCGAAGTGATGGCCAAACTCATGGACGACCAGGTAGTCGGCGAACTCGTTCTGGGCGGCGGCGGTGGAGTGAAGGCCGTAAATACCGCCCCCTCCGTACTGCTCTTCGTTGACGAGGATCTCGACGAACTCGTACGGGGCCGCGGAGGCGATGTCGCGAAGGGCGCGATTGTCGAGCGTGAGCACGTAGCGCTCCGAGTCGAAGATGTTGTACTCGACCGACACCGGCGTGCGGAGGTTTCGGTCGGCGCGTACCCGGTGCACGCCCGTCTCGGCCGAAGGGGGAGCAATCGCGCGGACGTTGAAGTCGCTTCGGCGGCTCTTGAAGGGCTCGATCGAGAAGAGATATTCGGCGAGGCGACGGGCGTCGGCACGGAACTTCTCCGTTTCCTTCGCGGTGTACCCCTCACCCAGGAAGAGGAGGTCGACCTTGTCCGCCGGCGGGCCGTTCTCGAAAACCGTATACACCTCGGCGATCGGGGCGAGCGCTCCGCGGTTCACCTGCCGGGAGGCCGGGTCGACGACCGTCGTCCAGATCGGGGCGAAGGAGTTCCGCTCGCTCCTCTTCTCGAGAATGACTTCGACCGGCTGTTTCGGCCAGGGGAACCGAAGAGACTCGTGAAAGGTCTGATGGCGGGTTTTCGAATCAGGCGTGGTCTCCCACTCGCCGTAGATCGACGAGAATCCGCGGCTGTAGATCTCCGCGTGCGTGTCCAGATCGCGAACCACAAACCGGTACTTGCCGAGGTTGAGTGTGTCGATGAGGCCGTGATCGAGAGGACCCGCCCACGGGCCGTCGTTGACGACGCGATCGAGGCTGATGATCTCCTTTCCCATCCCGCCGGTGTGGAAATAGTCGACCCTCATGGTGCGCGGCTCGAAGGGAGTTTCCAGTGCGGGCTCGTGCGCGAAAGCGGACGCGGCGGCGAGCAGAGCGGCAGTGAGCAGGAAAGTCGTCGATCTCATGAAACCGAATCTTAACGGTTTCGGCGCGAGGAGGGAGAGGGAGGGGACTAGAATCAAACGATGCCTCGCTTCGGATTCGCCGCGGCCGCGATCCTTTTCGCGGCGGTCGCCTCCTCTCAGGAGGCTCCACGGCCGATCTTCGAGATCACCGTCGAGCGGTATCTGCTGGATCTGTACGTCACCGATGACCGGGGAGAGCCGATTGACGATCTCCGCCCGATGAACTTCCGGGTCAGGCTGGAGGGCAAGCCTGCCGAAGTCGAAGCGGTGGAGTTCGTCGACACGATACTCCCGCGGACCGACATGCCGATCGCGGCTGACGAGTCAGCGGATGTCGATCTCGAGCCGCCGCGCCCGCGGGGGAGGCTCCTGATCCTTTTCTTTCAGACCGATTTCCAGCGGGAGAAATCGCGGATCGGCGGCCAGATGAAAATGATCGATTACGCGCAGGCGTTCGTGGACGGCCTTCAGCCGCACGACCGCGCCGCCGTCGTTCAATTCGATTCTCACTTCAAGGTCCGGGAGGACTTCACGAACGATCGGGAGAAGCTTCGAAGGGCGATCGAGGAGAGTCTGCGGATCGACAATCCCGGACGACCCGCCCGCGTTCCTGCTCCCTCACTCATGTCGCGGCTCGACGAGAGAGAGATGAAGCGGGCCGCCACCCCGGAGAAGGCGCTTTTCCTCCTGGGCAACGCGCTGCTGCCGATCGAGGGGCCGAAGTCGCTGATCCTTTTCGGCTGGGGGCTCGGACGGTACGGGTCGGGCGGCGTGAAGATGATCCCCGACTACTTCCCTGCCAGACGCGCGCTCGAAGCATCGCGGACGGCGGTCTTTTCGATCGACATCAGCCAGGCGAGCTTCCACTCTCTCGAGGTCGGCCTGCAGACGGTCTCGAAGGAGACCGGAGGCTTCTACGCGAAGACCGACCTTTTCCCCGAGATCGCGATGGGCCGCCTCGACCGGACGCTCTCGGCGCGTTACGAGCTCTCGATCAAGCGGCCGCCCGATCTTCCGCGGGGACTGCACGAGGTCGAAGTCGAAGTCGTCGGGCGGAAAGGGGCGCGCGTGCTCGTGCGCTCGACGGTGGAAGACAGAGAAGAGGCAAGGCAGAAGGCAGAAGGCAGAAGGCAGAAGTGAAGGCAGAGACAAAGTCAGAAGTCAGGGGATCCCCCGTCATCCTGAGGGAGCGCCGCGAAGAACCTATGGCTCGGTCAGCTGGTGGGCGCGACCGAAGGATCTCAGAATTGCAGGATGCCGCCACCTGCGGCGCCCCCGCCTCGGCCAACACGATCCTCTCATTTTGAGATCCTTCGTCGGCGGTCGCCATTCGGAAATCCAGCGACGTCTTCCCCTCGCCTCCTCAGGTTGACGGCGCCAGCGTCGCGGCGCCGCGATCCCCGCGGAGAGTGATCAAGGCCCGGATCACCAGGTAGATCGCCAGGCAGATGAGGGATCCGGCGGCGATGGCGTTGATCATGGCGACGTCGAATCCGCGACTCGCGACGAAGTTGGCCAGCGTCAGCTTGGCGAGGGCCCAGAGGGTGATGACCAGGACGAAGAGCATCGGGACGAGGGTGAAGCCGATCCTGTGGCGCGCCTGACGCAGCCAGACGGTGATGGCGAGAAGGGTGAGAGCGGCGAGGAGCTGGTTCGACGCGCCGAAGAGAGTCCAGAACCGGACCCAGCTCCCCTCGGGCGCGAACGAGACGAAGTAGACGGGAAGGGCGATCGTCAGCAGGGTCCCGGCGATCGCGCCCTTGATCGTCCGCCAACCGAGAATCTCCTGGACGATGTAGCGGCCGAGGCGCGTCGAGACGTCGAGGGTGTCGAACACGAACGTGGTGAACGCCATCGCCCCGAAGGTGATCGCGAAGTTGAGGTGCTCGGCGCCGATGACGAGGGTCATGAACCGCCCGATCCCGTTGCCGTAGATCGTTCCCGGCTTGAGGCCGGCGAGCCCCTCGTCGGCGACGATCATGACCGTGACCAGCGCGATGAGGGCGACGAACCCTTCGGCCAGCATCGCCCCGTAACCGACCGGCTTCATGTCGCTCTCCCGGTCGATCTGCTTGGAAGTCGTGCCCGAGCATACGAGGCCGTGGAAGCCGGAGCAGGCACCGCAGGCGATGGTCACGAAGAGGAAGGGGAAGAGAGTTCCGGTCATCCCTCCGACGTCCCAGGAGCGGAAGGCCGGCTGCTCGATGTCGTAGCCGCCGAGAAGGATGCCGATCACGCCGATGCCGAGAGCGAAGTAGAGGACGAAGCCACCGAGGTAGCCGCGCGGCTGGAGCAGCGCCCAGACCGGAACCATCGATGCGATCGCGCAATACAGAAGGATGAGAAGGCCCCAGCTGCGGGCATCCATGATCAGGACGGTGGAGATCATGGTACCGGCCCAGACGGCGCCGAAGGTCGCGGGAACGAAGATGACGGTCAGCAGCCAGAGGGGAGGATTGAGGTATCGCTGGATGATGCCCATCAGGATCGCCAGCAGAAGATAGAGGACGCTGGCGGCGGCGACAGCGCCTCCCGGGTTGAAGAGAACCTCGGCTCCCGCGAGCTCCTCGGTCGTTCCGACGAAGCTGCCCGCGGTGATGTCGGCGAAGGCGACGATCACGTAAACGAGAGCGATCCAGATGAACAGCATCATGGCGATGCCGGCCCGCGCGCCGAGGTGCTCGCGCACGATCTCGGCGATGGATTGAGCGCGGTGACGGACCGACGCGACGAGGGCGGCGAAGTCGTGAACCGCGCCGATGAGGACGACGCCGAGAGCGATCCAGAGAACGCACGGAAGCCATCCGAACGCCTGGCAGGCGATGATCGGCCCCGCAATCGGGCCGGCGGCGGCGATCGCCGAGAAGTGCTGGCCGAAGAGGTAAAAGCGGCGGGTGGGAACGAAATCGATGCCGTCGTCGACGGTTCTCGCGGGTGTCACGCGCGCGTCGTCGATGGTGAACTGACGCGCGATCCACGCGCCATAAACGCGATATCCAATCGAGAGGAAGGCGACGAACGCGATCGCGAGAAGGGTCAGTTGCAAGTGAGCCCCCACGAAGTCGAAAGTGGCTGCATTGTAGCAGTGGCGCGGGTTTGCGAGCGTGCGGGCGTCGCGGAGAATCGCCATTCACGTCGAGCGCGATGATCCGCGACGATGCGATCGTGACCATCGATCGACGAGTGCGACGACGTCTTCGCGATCTCGTGTTTCGTTTTCGAAAGTTGCGATCGGCAACGATCGAAGTTGCTTCAGAAGCGAATCGATGATTGCGATTGGAGGCTCGTTGAGTCGCTTCTCTCGCGAACTTCGGTTGAAAGAATCGTGATCGACCCTCTACGAAATGTAGAAAGATGATCGCGAATGCCGTACTATAGTTTTCAAGGTGGTTCGATTGAGCGAGTGATCGTGAGATCGAAGGTGATCCAAACGCGATGAAGTCATACTGGTTTTTCGGTCCCTGGGTGGATGAGACGAGGATGGTCGAGTCGAAATGACTCGGCTGATCCGAAGAGAGGAGGACCAAATGGCTACCAAGAAAAAAGCTGCTAAGAAGTCGGCGAAGAAGGCCCCTGCAAAGAAGGCCGCTGCCAAGAAGTCGACCAAGAAAGCTGCTAAAAAGAAATCACCTGCAAAGAAGAAGTAACCTCCTACGCGTTTCGGATTTGCCGCTGGAGGCCGCGCCTTGTATCTCCCGGTGGTGTGCAGCGTGGTCTCCAGTCCCCTTACCTTCCTGAACACAATTCCCCAATACGGTTCGCTCCGACCTCGCGATTCATCGCGAAGGCGGAGCCTTGGGAAAAGCAAGGGGCTAGGGGCTAGGGACTGGGGGCCAGGAAGAGCAACGGCAACGTCGAAGCGGGGACCAGAAAGCAGGGACTAGGGATTGGGGATTAGGAAGAGCAACGGCAACACCAGACCATCGTCAGCCTATGATCTTGCTTTTGCTCTTCCTAGTCCCTAGTCCCTAGTCCCTAGTCCCTAGTCCCTAGCCCCTAGTTCGGGAACGGCATATCGCGGCGGTCCATCATTTCCCTCAGGGGAACTTCCCAGACGTCGACGCGGTGGCCGGCCACCATGGCCGGCTCTTCCCGGAGCTTGCGCTCCGTTCCGCTGCCCGGAACGCGCACCACGATCTTTTCCGGTTCGAGGATCTCGAGGCGGTCGGGGTAGAGCTTCACGCCCGGAACGAAGACGTCCGAGTTCGGCGGAATCCCCCTCAGCGCGAGCTGCACGAGCGGAACACCCGGCGCCTGGAAGTTCACCAGCAGATCGCCCGGAGGCGAATCGAGAATGATGAATGATCCGCTGTCGACGATTCTGCCGGAGGCATAGCCGACTCCTTCGATGCTGATGTTCGTCTCCTCGAGGAGCTGTTTCTGGTAGGCGGTCTTCCCCTGGCCGAGCTCCGTGACGGAGAAGACGCCGCTCGGATCGGGCTGGCCGATATCGATCTCCGAGACCCAGCCTCGAATGCTGATGGGCCCCTTGCGGAAGCTTCCGCGGTCTTCGCTGTCGGAAGACTCTCCTCCCCCGCACCCGGGGAGCAGCGTGACGAGGCAGGAAATCGAGAGGAGGGTGAGGAGGCGTTTCATGAGCCCATGGTAACTCCACCGGAGGCCGGCGGCGTACGCCGGGAAAGTCCCCGAAAAGAGGGCGGTGTAGACGATCGGCAGTGGGGTGGCGATAATGCAAAGAACTTATGGGTGACCTCAGAAGACGGGCGGGTGGGGTGATGAAGAAAATTCTGGTAGTGATCGCGATCGCCGGAATGGCTGCGGTCTCGGCCGGGCGCGCGCAGACGGTGATGGCGACGCTCAAGACCCCGACGGGCGAGCGCCCCATCCGGGTCGTCGAGCAGTCGGGCAACCTTTACCTTCCCGCGGAAGAGGCGACCGCGGCGCTCGGAGGCTCTCTAACCGGAAGCCGCCAGGGTTACCGCATCGACCTCGCCGGGCGCACCGCGGGTTTCACCGCCGACAGCCGCTTCGGCGCAGCCGGCGACGAGTTGATCGAGATGCCGTCGCCGCCGATCTTCATCGAAGCGAGCCCGTACGTCCCCTGGCAGTTCTTTCGGGATCTTCTGAGAACGACCTCCGACCTCGATCTCACGTGGGAGCCCGGCGCGAGGGTTTTCGAAGTCCGCCGCTTCCGGCTCGACTCCGTGGAAGCACAGATCAGCGTCGTCAACATCGAAGGGATGACGAAGATCGTGGTGCAGTTTCCCCGCAAGGTCGAGTACTCGGTCCGGCGGGAAGAGAATGCCTACGTCATCGAGATCCCGAATCCGATCCGCACCCGGGCGGCGGACCAGACCTTCACCTCGCCGCTTCTGGATCGGGTGCTCGTCCGCGAGAACCAGATCGTGGTGAACCTCGCCTCGCGCGACATCGCCGGCGACGCCTATGCGATCGAGAGCCCCTTCCGCATCGTCCTCGATCTGCAGAGGGGGGCGAGCCCGGTTCCGGATGCCCAGCCTTCTCTGCCAGGGTCGGTCCGCAGGCCCGCTCATCCTCCGGGCGTCCGCACGATCGTTCTCGATCCCGGTCACGGTGGAAAGGAAGTCGGTGCGATCGGGCCGAACGGTCTCGTGGAAAAGGAAACGACACTCGCCATCTGCCGGCGGCTCCAGTCGATGCTCGCATCGGAGCTCGGTGTTCGCGTCATTCTCACTCGCGATTCCGACGAGCTGGTTCCCCACGATCAGAGAACCGCGACCGCGAATCAGTTCCGCGCCGATCTCTTTCTCTCGATCCATCTCAACGCCTCTCACTCGCCGGCTGCGCGCGGCGCCGAAACCTATTTCCTCTCCCTCGAAGCTTCGGACGAGCTCGCGCGCGCCGCGGCGGAGCGGGAGAACGCCGTGATCGGCGGCGCTTCTGCTCCGGGCGTGTCGTCCGACCTGAACCTGATCCTGTGGGATCTCGCGCATCAGGAGTACCTTCGCGAGTCGAGCCGCTTCGCCAATCTGATCCAGAGCGAGATGAACGTGACCAGCGGTGTCGAGAATCGCGGCGTGAAGCAGGCCCCCTTCCGGGTTCTCATCGGCGCAACCATGCCGAGCGCGCTCGTGGAGGTCGGCTTCATCTCCAATCCTCAGGAGGAAGCCCGCCTCGGCAGCGCCGAGCATCAGAACGAGATCGCGCAGGCAATCGTCCGAGCGGTCCGACGATACAAGGAAGATTATGAGGCGCGGCTCGGCGGTCCCGCTCAGGACCCGGCGCGCGTCGGAAGCGCCCCGTCGACGGCCGCTCCGGCGCCCGCGCCGGCAGACCGGTCCGGCCGATGAGAACACTCTTCGTCCTGGCGCTTGCCGGAGCTCTTTTCACCACCGCGTGCACGCGCCGGCAGCAAACCGAGGCTCCGTCCGCGGCGATGGCCGCTGCCGAAGCGGCGAACAAAGTCGCGCCGCGTCCGGTCGTTCTCTACTTCGGAGGCCCTTCCGGTCTGCTGGTTCCCGAGAGTCGAACGCTGCCTCTGCCCGAGAGCAATGCCGCCGCGGCCGGGCTGATTGCTGCCGCCGTCATCGAAGGCTCCGCCAATTCCGCCATTCCTCGCCTTTTCCCTCCTGACGCCACGGTGCGCGCCGCATGGCTTCTTCCTGAGGGGACGGCGGTGGTGGACCTCGGAGGTGAGACGCTCGAGAGCGGATGGAATACCGGCAGCGCGCTCGAGATGAACGCGGCCTACTCGCTCGTTCAGAGCCTCGCCGCGAACCTGCCGGAAGTGAAGCGGGTGAGAATCCTCATTGGCGGCGAGCAGGCGGCGACGCTGGGGGGACATCTGGACCTGGGCCGCTCGCTTGCCCCGAGGAGCTCGATGGTCGAGGGGATCGGCGGGAATGGGGCGCCAGGTTCGGCTCCTGCGCCGAGTGGAACCGAGTAACCCTGCTCAAGTCCAGGTTGCGCAGGAGGTTGCTTGAAGAAGTCACAATTTCGTGAACTGCGGTGAAAAGTTTCACAATCTCCCGCTGAGCCGTTTATAATCCTCTCGTCGAAACCAACGGCGCTGGATGGGCAGGCGGAAAGAGCATCCGATTTACCCCCTGCCAAAAATGATGGAAACATCACCTTAATCGCCTCCACAGACCTCACCACCACCATCCTGTCACAACGCGTTTCCGCGAACCCATCCAGAACGAACCAAGACCCCGGCCGAAAGGCCGGGGTCACTTTTTTAAGGCAGAAGGCAGAAGGCAGAAGGCAGAAGTAAAGGCAACGGCAACACCCTGGTCATCCTGAGGGAGCAGCGCGCAGAAGGTTGGGTTCACGGAGACCGCGGGCGCGACCGAAGGAACTCAGGATTGCAGGATCTCGCCACCTGCACGTTTCCCCCGCACCGGCCAACGCGAGCCTCGCATTTCGAGATCCTTCGGTCGCGCGCACCTTCGTCGCGAAGCCAAGTCTCTGCGGCGCTCCCTCAGGATGACCAAGGCCCTTTCGCCGCCGATTGCCCTGCTTTGCCGTTGCCTTTACTTCTGCCTTCTGCCTTCTGCCTTCTGCCTTTAAGTGGCCACTCTCGCCATCGCCTGCTCGGCCAGCAGCCGGACGTCGGCGTTGATCTCGAGGCGTCCGGCGTTGCGGAGGGCGATGGAGGCGGCGGCGAGAAGGGTGGACGGATCGATTGCCGACTGAATGTTGTCCGACTTCGCAGGGTCGAGCGCGAGCTCGGGAGGGAGAGTGGCGAGGTCGCGCAGAACGAGACCGATGAGCGTGAGGGCGGCGGGTGGCTCGGCGTTGCCCACGGCCTCGGACGCGGCGCCGAGAAGGGCGCCGATGTCACGCCGACTGGCGAAGCGATCGACGGCATCGATGATCCGTCGTGCAATCGCCTCGGCCACGTCGCTCTCGAGGCCCGGCATCGCCAGGATCTCCCGGCGCAGACGGACCAGCTGAAGGGGAGCTCCCTCGCTTTCAGCTTCGGCGACGGCGGACTGCTCGAATTGCGGCTGGATCGAGATCGCCTGGGACCGCGAGCAGATGGTCGGGAGCAGCAGGTCCGCGGATCGCGTGAGAAGGATGAAGACGGTTCCGCTGCTCGGCTCTTCGAGAGTCTTGAGCATCGCGTTCGCACCCGCGCCGCTGATCGCGTCGGCGGCCTCGACGATGAACACCTTGGCGCGGCCTTCATAGGCGCGCATGGTCGCGTCGCTGACCATCGCGCGAATCTGATCGACGGCGATCATCTTGCGGTTCTCTTCCACCGCGATCCGGTGCACGTCGGGATGCGTTCCACGCCGGATCTTCTGACACGTCGGGCAGTCGTCGTTCCCGATCCGGTTCTCGCAGTTGAGAGCCATCGCGGTCTCGAGCGCGAGCTCGAGGAGCTGCGAGGCCACCGGCCCGTGCAGGATGATCGAATGGTGCAGCTCCCCGCGCCTCGCCGTCTCGATGAGGAGCTCCGCCGCCCGGGTCATGCGGATTCCGACTCGGGAAGCCTGAGGGCTCCGGCACGCTCGCGAAGAGTGGCGAGAAGGCGCGCGAAGACCTCATCCGTCGATCCGTTCGCATCGACTACGGCGTAACGCTCCGGCTCGGCCTCGGCGAGAGCGAGGTAACCCTCGCGGACGCGGCGATGGAACCGGACGTCTTCTCCCTCGAGCCGGCCCTCGCCCTGGAGATTCTTCTCGACGTTGCGGGCGCGGGCACGCTCGAGCCCGACCGACTCGGCGATGTCGAGGATGACCGTCAGGTCGGGCCGGATTCCGTCGGTTGCCCACTCGTTGATCTGCCGCAACCGATCGAGGTCGATCATGCGGCCGAACCCCTGGTAGGCGAGCGTGGCGTCGGTAAAACGGTCGCACAGGACGACTGCTCCCCGTTCGAGTGAAGGTCGGATCAGCTCGACCACATGCTGCCGCCGCGAAGCCGCATAAAGGAACAGCTCCGCGTACGGGTCCATCCCCTCTTCGTGCGGATCGAGAAGGATCGCCCGGATCCTGTTGCCGAGCGGCGTGCCGCCGGGCTCCTTGGTCACGGTCGTGTTCCGCCCCGTAGCGCGGATGAGCTGTTCGAGCCGGGCGACCTGCGTGGTCTTGCCGGATCCTTCAATTCCTTCGATAGCGAGAAAGTAGCCCGTGGTCATGACGGGGCATTCTACTAGGGGCTAGGGGCTAGGGACTAGGGACTAGGGATCAGGGAAACCTTGTACAAGATCTCCCTACGCTTGCTTGGGGGCCTTGAGCTCTTCCAGCCCTCTCTCGAGGCCGCGCAGGTAGTGCTCGCGCATCAGCTTTTCGAAGATGGCGGGGCGGGCGAGGGCGCGGAACCGTTCGCCGGCAAGCGCGGCGAGCCGGAGGCGGAACATCTCTCCCCGGGTGGCGTGAGGCCGGTTGCGCAGCTCGTGGACGCCGAGAAAGTGGCCGAGCTCGGGATGCTTCTCAAAGAAGATCGCGCCGGACCGGCCGACCCCGTACTGCCTCCGCGCGAAGGAGTCGACGGTCATCCGGTGATAGTGGCGGGTGACCGCATTGGCGTTGTATCGGATCCGAAGCCCATCCTTCTCGAGGCGGTAGGCGAGCTCGATGTCTTCCCACGCTGCGGCCGGGAAGGTGGTGTCGAAAGGCTCCGGGCCGAGGACTTCGCGGGCGAGGGAGATGTTGGAGGTATAGAAGAAGTTGAACGGGACGATCGCGCCGTGCTCGATGAGTGCGTAGCCGAACTGCAGGCCGTACTCGTTGATGTAGTCCATGAAGGCGGACGCAGACTCCTCCTCCGGCCATCCCGTGTAGCCGAGACAGGCGAGAAGGGGGTCGTCACCCGACTGCTGGTGGACGCTCGCGTGCTCGGAAAGGAACCGCGGATCGGGAACCGTGTCGTCTCCGATGTAGAGGACATAGCTTCCTTCAGCCAGGGAAGTCCCCCGGTTGCGCGCCTTGCCGGGACCGGAGTTCTCCTGGGACTCGAAGCGGAGGGGGTAGGGAAAGAGCCGCTCGGAGAGAGCGCGCGAGATCAGCTCCGCGGTGTCGTCGGTGGAGCCATCATTGATGACGATGACCTCGAACGAGGGAGCGTCGATCTGGCGGCCGAGCGAGCCCAGGACCCGCAGCAGCGTGTCCACGCGGTTCCAGGTCGGGATGACGACGGAGAGATACGGGTCCACGCGGGCTGGCAACCCGGCGGCGGCTGCCGTGCATTCCAGCCGCCGCCGGGAGTTCCTTCAATTGCTCACGCCTCTCCCTCGTAGCGGTCCTTGAGGGCATTGACGACCGCCGGGTCGGCGAGGGTGGTCACGTCTCCAAGGGCGCGGCCTTCGGCGACGTCGCGAAGCAGGCGTCTCATGATCTTGCCCGAGCGCGTCTTCGGCAGCTCCGCCGTGAAGATGATCTTCTCGGGGCGTGCGATCGCGCCGATCTTCTTCACCACGTGGTCATTGAGCTCTTTTTCGAGCGCTTTCGGGTCGTACCCCTTGTGGGATTCCTTGATGATGACGAACGCGCCGATCGCGGTCCCCTTGATTTCGTGCGCGATTCCGACCACGGCCGCCTCGGCGACCGCATGGTGATCGACGAGCGCTGACTCGACCTCCATCGTTCCGATCCGGTGACCCGAAACGTTGATGACGTCGTCCACGCGCCCGAGGAGCCAGTAATACCCTTCCTCGTCGCGCTTCGCCCCGTCCCCGGTGAAGTAGATCCCGTTCCACTTCGCCCAGTACTGGCTCTTGAATCGCTCCGGGTCGCCCCAGATGCCGCGCAGCATCGATGGCCATGGTTTGGTGACGGCGAGATAGCCGCCGCCCACTTCGACCGGGTCGCCGTTCCCGTCCAGGATCCGCGCAGCGATTCCCGGGAAGGGGCGCGTGGCCGAGCCGGGCTTGGTCGCGACCAGGCCGGGCAGCGGAGTGATCATGATCGCGCCCGTCTCCGTCTGCCACCACGTGTCGACGATCGGGCAGTTCTTCCGGCCGATGTGCTCGTGATACCACATCCAGGCTTCCGGGTTGATCGGCTCGCCGACCGTGCCGAGAAGGCGGAGCGAGGAGAGATCGCGACTTTCGGGGAACTGATGACCCCATTTCATGAAGGCGCGGATGGCGGTGGGCGCGGTGTAGAAGATCGTCGCCTTGTACTTCTCGACCAGCTCCCAGAGCCGATCGCGGTTCGGCCAGTCGGGCGCGCCCTCGTACATCAGCACCGTCGCGCCATTGGCCAGCGGACCGTATACGACGTAGGAGTGGCCGGTCACCCATCCGATGTCGGCCGTGCACCAGTAGACATCGTCCTCCTTGAGGTCGAACACCCATTTCGTGGTTGCGTAGCAGCCGGTCATGTATCCGCCGGTGGTGTGCATGATCCCTTTGGGCTTGCCGGTCGTCCCGGAGGTGTAGAGGGTGTAGAGCATGTGCTCGGAGTCGACCCATTCGGGCGTGCATTCGGGCGAGGCGTCCTTCACCAGGTCGTGATAGAACCAGTCGCGCCCTGCCTGCATCGAGATCGTCTCATTTCCCTCTTCGGCTGCGGGCCGCCGGAGCACCACGATCACGGACTCGATCGTCGGCGTCTCCTGGATGGCGTCGTCGGCCATCTTCTTGAGAGGCACTTCCGTTCCCCGCCGGTAGCCGGTCGTCGCGGTGATCAGCAGTTTGGCGCCCGCGTCGACGATCCGGTCGCGTAATGCCTCGGACGAGAAGCCGGCGAATACGACGGAGTGAACGGCCCCGATGCGCGCGCATGCAAGCATCGCGACCGCAGCCTCCGGAATCAGCGGGAGATAGATCGCGACGCGGTCACCCGCCTCGATTCCCCGAGAGCGGAGGACGTTCGCGAACCGGGACACTTCTTCGTGCAGCTGACGGTAGGTGAGCTTGCGCGTGTCGCCCGGCTCGCCTTCCCAGATGATGGCGACCTTGTCGCCTCTCTTCTCGAGGTGACGGTCGAGGCAGTTGTAGGAAGCGTTGAGCTTGCCTCCGACGAACCACTTCGCGTGCGGAGGATCCCACTCGAGGACCTTCTTCCACGGCTCTTTCCAGTCGAGCTCGCGCGCCCATCCCTCCCAGAACCCCTCGGGATCCGCTTCTGCTTTCTCCCAGACCTTTTCATCCTGGATGTTCGCCTGAGCGCGGAACTCTTCGGAAGGTGGAAAACTTCGTTGCTCGTCGAGCAGGGCGTCGAAGGTCGACTCTTTCGTCATCGCAGGGGCCTCCAGTCGTTTTGGGCATGGTAGAGGATCGCATCACCGCGACCAACTGTTTCAGGAGGAGGGACCCGTCAGGTGTGACACCGGTCACCGGGCGGTGTGGGGCCGTAGGGACCGGCTGCGCCGGTCCGGTCCCGCGGAGCGGGACAGCGAGGGAGGGAGGCGACGGTCCCCCCGCCGTCGCTTCGCGACCGGACCGGCGCAGCCGGTCCCTACAGATCCCTCCCGCTACTTCGTCGCCATCGAGCTCACGATCGAGCGAAGAACCTTGATTCCCTGGGAGCCGCCCAGAATCGACTCGCAGGCGCGCTCGGGGTGCGGCATCATGCCGAGGACGTTGCGCTCGCGGTTGATGATACCGGCGATGTTGCGGCTCGAGCCGTTCGGGTTCACCTCGCGCAGGACCCGTCCCTCGGCGTCGGCGTAGCGGAAGACCACCTGGTCGTTCGCCTCCAGCTCGTCGAGCGTCGCCTCGTCGGCGTAATAGTTCCCTTCGCCGTGGGCGACCGGGGCGGTGATCAGCTCGCCCGGTTCAAGCAGTGAGGTGAAGGGGGTGTTGCTGGTCTCGGTCCGGAGGTGGACGTCGCGGCAGACGAAGCGGAGATGCTCGTTTCGCATGAGCGCGCCGGGGAGCAGTCCCGTCTCCGTGAGGACCTGGAAGCCGTTGCAGATTCCGAGGACCAGGCCACCGCCTGCGGCGTGCTTGCGCACCGATTCCATCACCGGAGCGAACTTGGCGATCGCGCCGGCCCTGAGGTAATCGCCGTAGGAGAAGCCGCCCGGGATGATGACGCAGTCGGCGCCGCGGAGATCGGTCTCCTTGTGCCAGACCTGGACGCACTCTTCACCCAGAACGTTTTCGACCGCGTGGATCGCATCGTGGTCGCAGTTGGATCCTGGAAGGATGATGACGGCGAATTTCATGGGCAACCTCCGGATCTCAGCGTGCGGCGGGTTTGGGGTGATGATACAGCGTGATCGTTCCCGCGCCATCGGTCGCGGCGAGTCTCCCGCTGGTCGCGTCCCACGCGAGCGCGCGAACCTCGGCTCCGTAGAGGGACGCGGTCACCACCGTGCGCGGCGCCGCGATCACGCTGCCGGCGCTCGAGCAGCGGCGCTCTGCGAACCAGACGACGTTGTCCTTTGACGAGGTGATCGCCACCTGCGGGCCTCTCTCGGACGGAAGGCAGATCGACTCGGTGCTGAGGAAGTCGTCTCGTCCCATAGTGACCTGCATCGACTCGCCACGCGGCTTCATCGCGTGGCCGGCCGAGATGGCGAGGCGCTTCTCCGCGAGCCAGTCGTCGGCGAATACGATGAGCGCCTGGTCGCGGTTGGCGAACAGCGCCGACTGGATCTTCCGGTCCGTTTGCAGCAGTTCGCGACGGCTCTCCTCGAGGCGCTCGGTGTCAATCAACGAGACCGCCGTGACGGGGGTTCCGTCGAACTTCTCCGTTCCGACGATCGCCAGCCACTTTCCGTCGCTGCTCACGGCGATCGCTGTAGGCTCGAGATCGGAGAAGATCCGGATCTGGCGGTTGCCGTCGGCATCGCGTACGTGGACGGAGCGGCCGAGAATGTAGAGATAGCGTCCCTTCGGATCGGGGATCGCGTCGTGGATCATTTCGCCTTCGAGGAGAATTTCGCGTTCGACTGCGAGCGAAGGAACCGAAAGGATGGAGACGCTCTCGTCGCTTCCCTGGGCGATGATCAGCCGCTTCCGCTTCGCGTCGTACCGCATCGTCGCGAAATCCTTGGTCGAGGCAATCTCTTCGGAGTCGAGGACGACCTCCTCGAGGATTGCGCCGCGGACGAGGTCGATCGCGACGACCGACTGGGGCTTGCGGAGCCCGGCGTAGAGGGTGCCATCGGGACCGAAGGCAATCGAGCGCGGCTCGCCGCTGAGAGACCACCGCGAGATCACCTGCGGATCGCGCACGCGGACGGGGTCGAGGTCGGCGGATTGAAGTGACGGCGCAAGCATCGCGGCCAGAAGACCGGCGAAGGCCAGCACTCGCAGAGTCAGCTCACGCCTCGATCGTCCAGGTGTAATTCTCGACGACGGTATTGGCGAGCAGCTTCTCGCACATGGCGCGAACCTGCTTCTCGATCTCGGGCTCAGGCGTTCCATCCTTTACGGTGATTCGAAACACCTTTCCGGCGCGAACATCTTCCACGCCGGAGAAGCCGAGGGCGTCGAGCGAGTGCTGAATCGCCTTCCCCTGCGGATCGAGAACTCCCGGTTTCAGCTCGACGATGACTGTTGCTTTCAATCGATGGACTCCTCGGGGGGAGTGTATCAGGAGCAAAGCCAGAAACCAGAAGCCAGAAGAAAAGGCGAAGGCAGAAGAAGAGCTAAGGCAGAAGGCAGAAGGCAGAAGGCAGAAGGCGCAGAAGGCAAAGGCAGAAGGCAGAAGCAAGAACAAGAGCAGAACCGCGTCATCCTGAGCCGGCGAAGCGCGGCGAAGGATCTCAACATGGCAGATTGTCGCCACTTGAGCGCGTTCCCCCGCGCCGTCGAACGCGATCCTCGCATCTGGAGATCCTTCGGTCGCGCCCACCGCGGCGTGAGAAGCCGGGTCGTGCGGCCCTCCCTCAGGATGACGGGGGGCTTTTGCCTTTGGTTTTCCCTAGCCCCTAGCCCCTAGCCCCTAGCCCCTAGCCCCTAGCCCCTAGCCCCTAGCCCCTAGCCCCTAGCCCCTAGAACAACGCCATCTGTCCCGCGGCGGCTTGCGCGATTCTGCGCGGGATCGCGCCTCGTCTCCGCACTTCAATCGCGGGAAGCGGCGTCTTCTGTGCGGCGATCGAGAGGCGGATGGGCGCGCCGAGGGAGTCGAGCAGGGCCGAGCCCATCATCTCGACGATCGAGGCATGGTTGTTCTTCTCCGACAGGTGGATCAGGCAGAGCTCGCGCGTCTCGGGTCCGAGCATGCGCCGGAGGGCTGCCATCGCGTCGTCGTTGGAGAGGTGGCCGTGGTTGGACATGATCCGGCGCTTGAGACTCCAGGGGTAACTTCCCGAGCGGAGCATGTCGAGGTCGTGATTGGACTCGAACAGCAGGGCGTCGCAATTGGTGAGGTGCTGCAGGACCGGAGGGTCGACGAAGCCGAGGTCGCTTGCCAGTCCGGCGCGCGTACCGTCTCCGGCTTCGATGACGAAGCAGCAGGGGTCGGCGGCATCGTGGATGATGCGGCGCGCACGAACGGAGAGATTGCCGATCCGGAACTCGGTGTTGTTCTCGAAGACTCGGACGGGGATCTCGGAGGGATCGAGGCGGCTTGCCTTCAGGGTTCCGTCCGTGACCCAGACCGGGATCCCGTACTTGCGGGCGATTTTGGCGGCGCCGTGGATGTGGTCGGAGTGCTCGTGCGTGATGAGGATCGCGGCGAGGTCTTCGATGGAAGCGCCGGCGGCGGCGATCCGGCGGGCGGTCTCCCGGGGGCCGAAGCCGGCGTCGACGAGGAGCGAGGTGCCATCGCACTCGAAGAGCGTGCAGTTGCCGCCGCTGCCGGATCCTAGGGAAGTGATTTTCATGAAGTTCGGGTTTCCGGGGTCTCAGCGGAGCACGCGGGCTCCGTATCCTTCGTTCTGGATCGCGACGATGATGCGGGTGGTGTCGGCGGGAGGGGCCAGCTCGACGACGGCCTGGCACCTGTCGAGGGAGATCTCGGCCGTCGAGACTCCGGGAGTCTCCTCCAGAAGCCTGGCGATGGCCCGGGCGCAGTCCTCGCAGTCCATTCCCTCGACGCGGATCACGGCACGCTGCATCACCTTACAATAACCGACGCCAGCTTCCTTGAACAGCCGGGGAAGCACTTTGCGGAGATTGAGGCGGCTGGGCGGAAAAAACCGTGACGCCCGGGAGTCGTTGTGATATCTCGGAGCTCTGATCGGGATGCGTGCGCAGAAAAGGCAGTCGAGCGCTAAATCCCACACTATTGAATGATTTCGAGGGTCTGAATGGAACGGTTCATCGTAGAAGGCGGTCATCGACTCGAAGGAACCATCCGGCCCGGCGGGAACAAGAATGCCGCGCTGCCGATGCTCGCCGCCTGTCTGCTGACGGACGAGCCGGTCATTCTCCGCAATCTCCCGGCGATCCGGGACGTCGAGAACATGCTCAAGCTGCTCGAGATGCTCGGGGCGAGCGTGGAGCGGCTCGAGCGGAACGTGGTCAAGATCCACGCGAAGGGGGAGTGCGGGACGGTTCCCGACCCCGAGCTCTCTCAGCATATCCGCGCCTCGCTGCTTTTCGCCGGCCCGCTGCTGGCGCGATGTGGCGAGGCCTCGATCACCCGGCCCGGAGGCGATGCGATCGGCCGGAGGCGGATCGACACGCACCTGACAGCGCTTGAAGCCCTCGGGGCGCAGATCGAAGTCTCCGCGCGCGAGTATCGGATGAGCGCGAAGCAGCTGACCGGCAAGCCGATGTTCCTCGACGAAGCGTCGGTCACCGCCACCGAGAACGTGATCATGGCCGCGGTGCTCGCCGACGGCGAGACCACGATCTACAACGCTGCCGCCGAGCCGCACGTGCAGGACCTCTGTCACATGCTGGGGAAGATGGGCGCCAGGATCGAAGGGATCGCCACCAACCGGCTGGTCATCACCGGAGTGGATGATCTTTCGGGGATCGACTACACGATCCCGAGCGACCACATCGAGATCGGCTCCTACATCGGGCTTGCGGCGATCACCCGCGGCGAGGTCATCATCGAGAACGCGGTACCCGAGCACATGTACATGAGCGAGCTGATGTTCCGGAAGCTCGGGGTGGACATCAAGGTCGAGGGGAAGAACATCCGCGTTCCGGACAACCAGGAGCTGCGCGTGCGGTACGAGGTGGGGGGCGCGGTGCCGAAGATCGACGACGGCCCGTGGCCTCTGTTTCCGGCCGACCTGCTGTCGATCATGGTGGTCGTGGCCACTCAGTCCGACGGGACTTCGATGATCTTCGAGAAGATGTTCGAGTCGCGGCTGTTCTTCACCGACAAGCTGATCGGCATGGGCGCGCGCATCATCCTGTGCGACCCTCACCGCGCGATCATCGTCGGAGGAAACCGGCTGCATGGCGCCGAGATCTCGAGCCCCGACATCCGGGCCGGCATGGCCCTTCTCCTCGCGGCGCTCTGCGCGAAAGGGACGAGCGTAATCCACAATATTCATCAGATCGATCGCGGCTATGAGCGGATCGAAGAGAGACTCAATGCTCTCGGCGCCCGTATAACCCGTGAGGAGGATCGATAGGCTGGTGAAGGGATCGGGTCCAGAAGTCGCGTCGAGGCCGCAAGCCGGTCTGCGATGGAAGCCGCCCGGCGGCGCCGACGGCGGCTTGACTCCGGTGGTGATGGGGATCCTGAACATCACTCCCGATTCGTTCTCCGACGGCGGGCTGTGGGTCGAGACGGCCCTGGCGATCGACGCGGCGCTGCGCATGGAGCGCGAGGGGGCGACGATCATCGACGTCGGAGGGGAGTCGACCCGTCCCGGAGCCGATCCCGTCCCGCTGGACGTCGAGCTCGAGCGCGTGCTTCCGGTCATCGAGGGAATCCGCCAGCGGAGCGGAGTGGCGATCTCGATCGACACGCGCAACGCCCCCGTGGCGGCGGCGGCTCTCGAGGCGGGCGCCTTCATGGTCAACGACGTCTCGGCGCTTCGCCACGATCCGGCGATGGCGGCGGTGGTCCGCGATCGCGGCGCCGACGTGATTCTCATGCACATGCGCGGCGAGCCGAAGACGATGCAGGACGAGATCCGCTTCGAGGACCTGATGGGAGAGATCGGGGCCGAGCTGAAAGAGCGGAAGGATCTCGCGGTCTCGGAGGGAATCGCCCAGGAGCGGATCCTGATCGATCCGGGGATCGGCTTCGGCAAAAACTTCGAGCAGAATCTCGAGATCGTGGCGCGAAGCGCCGAGCTGGGCTCCATCGCTCCCGTCGTGATCGGCGCGTCCCGGAAGGGGTTCATCGGTCATCTCACCGGGAGGGGCGGGGGGCGGCCGCGCATGGCAGGCTCGCTTGCCACCGTGGCTGCGGCCGCGCTCGCGGGCGCGGCGGTCGTGCGCGTCCACGACGTCGCGGAGACGGTCGACTTTCTGCGGGTGTTCAATCCTCTGATGGGGCGCCGCGCATGAGCGAGGCGCTCTCGTTTTTCAGCCGGCTCGAGTTCGGCTGGCGCGACGCGGCGGACATTATCCTGGTTGCCCTGATCATCTTCGGGCTGATCCGCCTGATTCAGGGAACCCGGGCGATGCAGATGTCGATCGGCCTGGTCATTCTGGCTCTGACCTACCTCATCGCGCGAACGTTCAGGCTCGTCTCGCTCGAGCTGATCACCGGCCAGGTTCTGTTCTACATTCCTTTCGCGATCATCGTGCTGTTTCAGCACGAGATCCGCCGGGCGCTCGCGTCGATGGGGCGGGGTTGGCTCGACGTGCTCAAGAACCGGACCAGCGAGCCGCAGTTCGATGCGGTCGTCGCCGCGTCCAAGGAGCTCGCGCGGCGGCGGGTGGGCGCTCTGATGGCGATCGAGCGGACGCAGAGCCTGCGGATGTACATCGAGACCGGCAAGCCCCTGGACGCCATCATCTCCGCGGAGCTTCTCCAGAACATCTTCACCCCCAGCGCTCCGCTTCACGACGGCGCGGTGATCATTCAGGGAAACCGGATCGCCGCGGCCGGAACCTTCCTGCCGCTGAGCTCCAGCATCGAGCTTCCCGAGCACTTCGGGACCCGGCATCGCGCCGCTCTCGGGCTCAGCGAGGAATCCGATGCCCTGGTGGTCGTCGTCTCCGAGGAGAACGGCGCGATCAGCGCCGCGCTGGACGGAACCCTGCATGAGAACCTCAAGCCGGCCGAGCTCGCGCACCTCCTGCGCGCGCATCTCCGGCCGAACGGCAAGTCGAATCTGGAGCGCGAATCATGATCCGGACAGCAGGTCCGAAGGTTCTCGCCGTCATGATCGCCCTGGTGATCTGGATGGTCGCTTCCGAGGAGCGGCGCGAGGACATTCTCGAGCGGAACTTCCAGGTCCCGCTGGCACTGGTCGGCGTTCCTTCGAACATGGTCATCTCGGGAGAGGTCGAGGACACCATCGCCGTCCGGCTTCGCGGTCCCGCATCGCAGGTCCGGAGCCTCAGCTCGGAGACTCTCGAGGTCACCGTCGATCTGGCGGAATCCCGCCCCGGCACGCTCAGCATCCCGCTCCAGACGTCATCCCTGAGCATTCCCCCCTCGGTCGAGGTCGTATCGATGCAGCCCGCCAGGTTGCGCCTGCAGCTCGAGCTGAGGAAACAGAAGCCCGTGCGGATATCCCCCTACCTCGTCGGTGCTCCCGCGAGCGGCTATGCGATCGAGAACGTGGAGACGCAGCCCGGCAACGCGGTCATTGCCGGCCCCGCCTCCCTCGTCGACGAGGTCACCGAGATCCCGACCGAGCGCATCATCCTGACCGGCCGGAGCGCGAGCTTCCGCGAGGAAGTCGCCGTGATTTCTGACTACCCTCTGGTTCGCGTCGTCGAGCCGGCGATCGTGCAGGTGTTGATCACGATCAATCCCATCACACCCATCGAGCCGGAGCCGGTCGAGCCCCGCGACGAATGAACGGGGCTCCCCCCTGGAGATCACGAACTCATGAGAAAACTATTCGGAACCGACGGCATCCGCGCACGGGCCGACGCCTTCCCTCTCGACGACGCCACCATGATCGCCCTGGGCGAAGTGCTCGCTCGACGGCTCCGCACCACGCGCGAGCCGCGGCCGCTCATTCTTCTCGGGATGGACACTCGGGAATCGGGACCGCGAATTGCCCGGGCCCTCGCGTCGGGCATCGTCGCCGGCGGCGGTCGCGCGCGACTGATCGGCGTCATCCCGACGCCGGGCATCGCCTTCCTCTGCAGGACGACCGAGGCCGCGGCGTCGATTTCCATCTCCGCCTCGCACAATCCGTGGGAAGACAACGGCGTCAAGATCTTCGGCAATGATGGAATGAAGCTCGCGGATGCGCTCGAGCTCGAGATCGAAGGCGAGCTTGAAAGCGCCCGCGTCGAAGGCGCGCGGCCGGACGAGGTGGAGCTCGACGAGTCGCCCGAGCTCATCGAGCGCTACGAGCATTTCCTGGAGGGGCACGGACC
>Ga0209347_1002427_pt1 | contig 24860 bp, 27 predicted proteins | sample AutmiccommuBRH23_FD_187382 | JGI IMG/M metagenome (GOLD analysis project Ga0209347, IMG submission 187382) | Deep subsurface microbial communities from Mt. Terri, Switzerland - Autotrophic microbial communities BRH/23 (SPAdes) (version 2) | ecosystem: Environmental > Aquatic > Deep subsurface >...
TGGTCGACCGCGCCAAACCCTCGAGTTCGGTCCGCTCTTCAGCCGTCAATTTAATCGGCGTCGCTTTCAATTGGCTGCTCATGCAGCCTTGAATCACGACTCACCAATCAGTGATAGTGGATACTAGGGGCGCGCTTCGCAAAATGGCGCGCCGTTATCAGCGTAGATTCCGATACGGGTATTCCAACGGATTTCGCGATCGAGACGAATGCGCAAGCGCTCGCCCGCTACGCGGCGTTTTGCCAAAATGCCGATCTAGTGCCCATCGTCGAGCCCGAGGTCTTAATGGACGGCGAGCATGATCTCGAGCGATGCCGAGAAGTGACCGAACGCGTATTGAAGACCGTCTTCATGCGGCTTTACGAAGCGCGGATCTTCCTCGAAGGAATGCTGCTGAAGCCCAATATGGTTGTCGCCGGAAAAAAGCATCCGAAGCAAGCGTCGCCCGAAGAAGTCGCGCTTTCGACAATCCGGGTGCTGAAAAATTGCGTTCCAGCGGCAGTTCCAGGTGTCGCCTTCCTGTCGGGCGGCCAGTCCGACATTGAAGCGACCGCTAATCTCGACGCCATCAATCGCCTTGGCGGGCCATGGGCGCTGACTTTCAGTTACGGCCGAGCCTTGCAGACGGCGGCGTTGAAAACCTGGTCGGGAATGCCGAATAATGTTCTCGATGCCCAGGCGGCTTTCACTCACCGAGCTCATATGAACGCGCTTGCCGCCCAGGGGCAATGGACGGAAATTGAAGAACGCGGCGCGCCATGATTGGTTGTGGTCCCGCTGGAAATATCCTTCACATTGGACGCGCGCAGCGGCGGCATATCCGGCGTCGCGGCGTAGCGACGCTCGCGAAGTAGGCGGCGACGTCTTCGATTTGCTATTCCGTTGGTCGTGGCGCGATGGCGGACATCGTCGCGGTGCAAGTCCATTCAAGAATGCGCCGGTTCACGTGCGTTCCTGCTGCTTATTTAAGAATCATTTTCAAGACATCGGCGATATTCGCTTAAGGAGTTGGGCAAATATAACAATTTGCCATTATCAATTAAAGCGCAGCAAACGCGCGCAGATTAAAGCACGCCGTGTAAGGCCTGCAGGCATTGCGCTGCGAGCGCGAATGTTCCCATTCGATTCCGCCATGTGCGCGTAAACTGACGCTGCCTCCAATTCGCTGTATCGTGACAGTCGAGACACACCATTAGCACAATGCATCATTTGGCGACGACCGGAAGCGGCAAGTATGATTGGGCTCGCGGCCTTGTCGGTCGTTTTTGAAACAGTTGTCAGGTTTCCGCGAGCTTTTGATGTTGGTCTGCCAAGGGCAATACAAAGCTAAAGATCGTGCCGCCACCGGCATTGGGCTCGACCCACAAGCGTCCATGATGAGCATCGATAATCGAACGCGAGATTGAAAGGCCAACGCCCAGACCGTGTGGCTTCGTGGTTGTAAACTGTTCGAACAATCTGGCTTTGATTGCTTCCGAAATGCCCGGGCCCGTGTCAACAACATCGACCTGGATCTCATGTCCATCTATCACGCGCGTGGACACGACTAATTCGCGCCGTTCGCAATGTTCCATCGCTTCGATGGCATTGCGCTTCAGGTTGACAATGACTTGCTGAATTTGAACTCCATTGATGAGCACGTGGTCCGTTTCCGCATCCAGATTGACCGTTGCCATGACGCCATGCTCCTTCGCGATGGAATCGGTGAATTCACAGGCGGTTCGGACAATTTCGTTCAGATGATGGAGGGTTTTGATCGTTTCGCCCCGCGCGATAAATTGGCGCAGGTTGTCCACTATTTCGGAAACACGAAATACTTGCTTGGAGGCGTTGTCCAAGGCCTGCTCTATCTCTGCTAAATCTCCGTTTTTAAGGAGCCTGCTCACAATGTGGAGATAGGCGTTGATCCCAGAGAGGGGCTGTTTGAGTTCGTGGGCGAGTCCGACTGTCATATTCTCGATAATATCGAGACGGTCCGCGTGCAGATCATGCATTCGAGCTTCAAATCTGCGCCGCTCGCTCAAATCATGTACGAAGCCGACGAAGTAGCGCTCACCCTCGGCTTCGACCGCAGCGACGCCAAGCTCGATAGGAAAGACCGACCCGTCTCGACGTTGTCCTTCGACCTGCCGGCCAATGCCGATAATCTTGGCTTCTCCGGTGCGAAGATAATGGCTCAGGTAGTCATCATGCCGGCTGCGATATGGCTCGGGCATCAGTATGCGGACATTTTGTCCGATTACTTCGTCGGGCGTGTATCCAAATAATGCGACCGCAGCAGGATTGAATGACAGGATCGTTCCGGCTTCATCAATCGTGATGATGCCGTCCAAGGCGCTGTCCACGAGCGCAGCCAACAAAGGCTCGCGTAAATGAGCCTGAGACAAGCTGGGGCTCGGGAGCATCGAACTGTATCGCTTTGGTCTGTTGGACGAGGCCGATCGTCTAGCGGTGCCAGGGCAGTTCAGCGTAGTCCTTCTAACACATTGAAAATAGTGCGTCCAATTCCAGAGCTGTTCGCGCGCGACAGTGATTGAGATGGGGCGCGGCTGCGTAACGCTCGCCGCGCGCTCCGGTAAGCGTCGCGCTGCGACATGAGGTGTATCTCCTCTCAGTCGACGCGCCGCCTGGTGCGCCGAAGGGTGGGAAGGCGCCCGACGTTTCAGAGCTTCGCCATGAACGTATCAATTATCGCGTGACGTTCATTGACGCGCGAAACACATCTATAGAATTGAAAATTTCTGAATCAGCGAAAAGCTATTTGCGCTGCTTCAAAGGCGTTCCAAGGCAGCCACTTTCCGCTCATGAACCGACGGTCTGGTCCAAGGAACCCAGCCTCGCAGGTGGCGCAGTCCTTGTGAATCCTATGTCAGCGTTAGTGCACTAGATGTATATCCTATGCCTTTCAAGAATGACTGTCGGGGAAGGTGCGCCATGAAGTTTCTCGCTGGTTTCGTAACAGCGTTCATCGTCAGCGCGCTCGGCGCTTTTCTCGTCATCGTCAGTGGCGTTTACAACGTCGCCGCAACCGCGCCTCACACGGCTCTGGCGCGCGTCATCTTGAATTGGACCATGCGTAGTTCGGTGCTTGCCCATGCGGGAAACGAGTCGCCGGAAACATGGAGCGAGGATCAGGCGAGAAAGGGATTTAAGGACTATGACGCCATGTGCGTCATTTGCCATAGCGCACCGGGGAAGGAGCGCAGTTACATTAGCAAAGGCCTGCGACCGGAGCCTCCAAATCTCGCCGAAACTTCAGAGCGATGGAGCAGCGCGGAGCTGTTTTGGATCATCAAGAATGGCGTCAAAATGACCGCAATGCCCGCATTCGGGCCCACGCATCAGGACGAGCAAATGTGGAATATTGTGGCCTTCGTTCGGCGCCTGCCTCGACTCTCCGCCGAGCAATTCAAGGCGATGGAGGCCGAGATCAGAAAATCCTCCGAGAATGAGCAAGGTCATCATAATCAATAATCGGCCGGGAGAGCTGACTCGAAGAAAGAACCGCAAAGTCAAACGAATTCGGCATAGGCGCTATTGGGCGCTAATTCTCGATGGGGCCTCGAGAAGAAAAAATGTCGATATCCCGCAATAGACGAGTTTTGCTGACCCTCGGCGGTCGCAATCAGCAATGTTTCGCCGAGAGGAATTTGGATCGCCTGGGCTACACCCAGGTGTTCGACTACAAGGCCGGGAAGGCGGATTGGGAGAAGGCGGACCTCCCGGTCGAGACCAGTTGAGCAGATGGCCCTGGTGAAATTCAGCACTCCGGAGGGCCCATTCCTAAGAACGTGCTCCGGCTCATTCCAGGGATGAGACGACAACTGAAACCGCGGACCTTTCAGACAGCTTCAGCTGGCGCGATCCCATCCGCCAACTGAACTGTGCCGAGGCGAATGGCGATGACGCTCGGCTCCCTGGCGGGACGGGAAGTAAGAATTCTGGATCTGCTTTCTGAGCGCTCGCTAGGAGAGAACTCTAATAGGGAGACAAGCATATGAACGTTTCGGAGATAATGACGCCTGACGTTCACATGGCCAATCCGGACCAGACGATCCGGGAAGCTGCGAAAACAATGGTGGAAATCGACGCGGGCGCCCTGCCCATCAGCGAGAATGATCGTCTGATAGGGATGATAACGGATCGGGACATTGCGGTCCGGTGCGTCGCCGAAGGCAGAGGGCCTGACGCCAAGGTCCACAAAAGGCATGCTCTTGATTCATCGGCGCGACATAGTCCAATCGATCGAAATAGGGCAGCGCTTGTAAGTAGGTCTTGCTTTCGATCAGCTTTTCGGTTCCCCGATGCAAGAAGCCGATATGCGGATCGACACGCGTCACCACTTCTCCGTCCAGCTCGAGTATGAGCCGTAATACGCCATGCGCCGCTGGGTGCGCGGGTCCGAAATTCACGGTGAAGTCGCGTCCCGAAGTAAGGACCATGGATGCCTCAGCATTCTGGGGACAACGCTGCTTGGAGGCGCGTGTTCCACGTTAATCGCGCCGATCCAGTAGAAGAAACTGAATCCGCCGTCGCGCACGACCCGTGTGCTTAGATCGGCGAAAGAACAATTTGGTGCTTTCCGGCTAACTGCTGCGCTGTCTTGATTGGCGCAACGCCCTATCTGCGGGCTCATGTAATGCGGGGGAACATCCCGTGGCCAAAGCTTCGGCTGTAAGGTCTTCGACAAGAAGGCCGCTCGCCAAAAAACTGATCGATCTGCACCGTATCAGCGGCGGCGAGGAAATCGGTGCGCCGCTCGCATTGCGCATTGATCAGACGCTTACGCAAGATGCGACGGGTACGCTCGCCATGCTTTCGCTTGAGGCGATGGGCCTCGATCGGGTGAAAACGGAGGTCAGCGTCCAATATGTCGATCACAATCTATTACAGGTCGACAATCTCAACGCCGAAGATCACATCTTCCTCGAAAGCGCCTGCCGGCGATTTGGTCTTTGGTATTCGCGGCCCGGAAACGGCATTAGCCACGTCGTCCATATGGAGCGCTTCGGTCAGCCAGGAAAATCTCTGCTTGGTTCCGATAGCCATACGCCGGCGGCCGGTTCGCTTGGCATGCTGGCGATTGGCGCTGGCGGCCTCGATGTAGCGCTGGCCATGGCGGGAGAGCCCTATGTGACTGAGACGCCCGCGATATTCGGCGTCGAGCTCAATGGCGTCCTACCGCCCTGGGTTAGCGCGAAGGACGTAATACTCGAGATGCTGCGCCGTCACGGCGTCACTGGCGGCGCGGGAAAAATAATTGAATATTACGGCAGTGGCCTTCGTGGCCTGTCCGCGATGGACCGGCACGTTATCGCCAATATGGGCGCTGAACTCGGCGCGACGACGTCCGTGTTTCCTTCCGATGAAGCAACCCGCGCTTTCATGGCCGTGCGCGGGCGCGAAGCGCAATGGCGAGCCCTCGCGGCAGATGATGGCTGTGAATATGACGTCCACGACAGCATCAACCTGTCGGCGCTCGAGCCGCTGATCGCGCTGCCTTCCAGTCCCGGCAAGGTCGTTCCGGTCACCGAGGTTGAAGGCCGAGAGATCGCCCAAGCCTATATAGGCTCTTCCGCTAATCCGGGTTGGCGGGATTTCGCCATTTGCGCCGAAATGGTTCGAGGCAAGACGATTCCGCCAGCCGTTTCCCTCGACGTGAATCCAACGTCGCGAGAAATGCTGCAGATGCTGCTCGACGACCGACGGCTTGCGGCGCTCCTCGGCACGGGCGGCCGCATTCATCAAACAGGATGCAATGGCTGCATCGGGATGGGTCAGGCCCCGGCGATCGGCCGAAATTCCTTGCGCACGACGCCGCGCAATTTCCCCGGACGGTCCGGCACGAAGGAGGATTCGGTCTTTCTCTGCTCGCCAGAGACCGCGACCGCCTCGGCGCTTGCGGGACGTATCGCTGACCCGCGCAAGATCGGGATTCCTTATCCGGAACTGGTTGAGCCCGTGCCAAGGTCCGAATTGTCGCTGATTGAGCCGCCCCCGCCGCCAGCGGAATCGAAGCGCGTCCTTTTGGAAAAGAGTGCCAATATTCATTCGTTGCCGGACTTTGCTCCTCTCCCTGACAAGGTCGAGTTAGAAATTTTGCTCAAAATGGGCGACGACGTGTCAACCGACGAAATTCTTCCCGCAGGAGCCAAGGTGCTGCCTTTCCGCTCCAATCTGCAGCGCATCTCAGATTTCGCGTTCGAACCGATTGATCCGGACTATTCACGTCACGCGCGCGCGCTCGGCGCCAAGCCCGGACACGCCGTTATCGGCGGCGAGAATTATGGTCAGGGATCGTCGCGTGAGCACGCCGCCGCGGCGCCGCGCTATCTCGGCCTGCGCGTGGTGATTGCTAAGAGCTTCGCGCGGATTCACCACCAAAATCTCATCAATTACGGCATCCTGCCGCTGCACTTCGCACACAATGACGCTTATGATCGTCTGCAAATCGGCGATAAGTTGAACTGCGAGAACTTGCGCAGCAAGCTCGCGAACGGGGATTCCATAATCTTCACGAGCGGCAACGGAGATGTCGAAACGGTCCATCACCTGACGCCTGAGGAAATCGCTGTCATTATCGATGGCGGCGTGATTGGCCACCGACGCCGCCTTGGGCGCATGCACAAGGCGTCTGAGAGGCGCTCGGCTTAGCCAAAGATCTATGGAACACGTGCGCCAATCACTGGATGTCGCCCGGCTACGTCCGCGAGCATTCCTTTGAGTCGAGGAGCCGGAGGAGGGCGTCAAGAATCGGTCGCCGAGCCTCCGTGATTTTGCGCGTAGCGTTTCCGACATCGAACCATTCCGCGCGGTCCGCCTCTGGGAAATCTTCGAAACGATCAGACTTCGGCGGCCACTCCATTCGGAGCGTATTGCCCTTAAAGGGTCCAGATCGAAATCTCCTTCGACCGCCCATACAGTCAGACGCTTGCGGCTCGGCTGGCGAAACTAGCCGAGTTCGATGAAGACGCCTTGCAGCGTCATGCCCGTTTCTTCCAGAAATTCGCGTTTGGCGGCCGACTGTGGCTCCTTGCCAGGCGCCTTCGTCCTTACGCCGCCACTCACGATCAAAGTTTTTATCCGCGCTTCGCACCCGAAAATGCCAAACATTATGCTGAGTCCGGAAGAGTCCGATTCCGTCGCCGCATATACCGAGAGCCTCGCAAGGAAATAGTCTTCCCTAGCGAAGGCCTTCAAACCACCCGTTCCCTCAGCAGCCTGAAGTAATGCTCTGCGTGCAGCAAATAGTTCTCGATTTCGGTTGCATCGCCGGTCGATCTGGCGGCGCGCGCGAGCGCCAAATAGCGTTCATAGCTTCCTTTGGCGTCGATAAACCGAATGCCTGCGAGGCTGCCTCGCTTCTGATCTGACGGCTCGGATCGACCCGAGAATGGTCCGACAGCCGAACCGTGTCCACGAATTATAGGACTTCTATGCGTGCCGTTTTCCATGACTACTCCTAAGTCCGTTGCGGTCGTTGATCTCCGAATAATCAGAGGCCCAGCATACGAATGTCGATATAGCCCCGGTCGATCGCCTTTGATCCAGGATGCGGCTCTCAGGCCTACGATCAGATCCATGAAGATTTATTGGGGCGTTTGCGCGGTCATTTGATAGCACCGCTTCGCCAAGCGGCAGTGTCTTTGCACCGCCGGCAGATACGCTCACCCGCCCAGACGCTAAGAAACGACGATCGGCAAACGAGGCATTTTCTAATGGCTTGTTCAATGGTTCGCGTCACCGCTGATTCTTCATGCCGCCCGCCCACGGCTGTGTTGTGCCGCTCGGATGCGCAGTTGGACGTGGGTAAAGTGGTTGGTCTTTCCAAAGGCTGCGCATGTTTTGGTCAAATCTCCCGAGAATCAGCGTTCTCTCAGTTTGCGTTTTTCGATATCGGAAATATGTACGCCGCCACTCTCTGCAGCGTAAACGCCAAAGGCTATAATTCCTAGCTGAAGTTCAGACGTCGAATGATATGCGCTTGCGCTCGACGAGCTTTCCGAAACCGTGTGGTGGCGTTAATTCGCTGAAGCGTCTGATTCAGCCGGTCGCCCGGCTCGTTCGTTTGGATTGAGTGGGAACAAAACTCTCGCCGAGAGGTTGTCGCCTTGGGCGCGGGATCATGACAGAAAAATGCAGCCATAGAACTGACCCACTCCGCCAACCTAATCGGGAGCTACCCTTCGCCAGTCTCAAGCAATCGGCAACGAGATAGGGGTGAAGCTCGCGAAAGTCACAACTGAGCCGTTGCCGCCCGAGCTTGAGGTGTTGCTGCTGAAATTGGAGCGGAAGCTTGATGGGAAGCGGTGATTCCCGCTTGCGATGATCATGTTGGCTGGTCCATGTGGCGACGAACATAGCCCACGTAAATACATGCCGTCATAACCTCGGCGGTCGCGCTTGGGTCGCTATGTCCCTCAAAGATCAAAGGCGGCGCGTTCGGCGTGTCGCAATCAAACACAAAGTATCCGTCGGAGTCCGCGGTTGCGAATGGCGAAAACCCGTAAGCGCGGCCCGCTCTACCGTGGCGCTCGTCCAACAATTTCGCAGCGCGAATAGCGAATACGACCCGACTGCTTTGGCCTTTGGCGGCAATCTCCGCCCACTCGCGCGAGTCCAAGGCCAAGGCGGCCGTATCCGCGCGAACGTGATTTTTCCTATCGATCAGAACAATGCGCGTCGGCGTCACCCTCCGTGGCAAAAGGAAACCATGATCGCGCCCATGGCGTTAACGATTTCGAACGCGACTTTCGTTCTTGCGATGCAGCGCACCGCGAACAGCACACAAGGGGAGTCCCATTTACGCGGCGGCATTTTTGACAATGCGACTCGTCGAATCGCTATGCCGTGCGTTTCGTCGGAATTCTAATGGCATCGCCCTCATAGCCACATGAGGCGATCACCTTCGCCCTGATATCATTCGCTGCGTCGCTGACACATTTATTAAAGTGTGCGCTCGCAACACCTTCGTAACTCTTATTGAGCAGATCAAATACGCACCGCTCACAACGCGTCAGATACGCGAGGGTCAGGGGTGGAATGGACTCAATACTCTCTAGATCGGCGACCTCTCGCCATTCTCGGTCGAACAATCGGCGCGCAAAACCGGGCAACGCCTCCGAAACGGATGACCTGAAGCGATCCCGGAGCTTTCTTGCCGCGTCCTCAAAATGCTCGACGGCTTCGTGATTCAGCGGAAGTGAAATTGGACGTGGACTCATGTTGGGCCCCCTTGTGGGGATATGACGCAATGTCCAGCTTGACAAATTATCCAAGAAATATCTTAGCTTACATGGAATGGGAAGACAAGCTTATGTATGTTCCTACCAGCATTGCATGACCGTTAGCCTCGTTGTGGGCGCCTATAACGCGCCTCTGCGATCTTTGCGCCACTCCCATGGCGCTTGCGTATGCCCTGTCCAAATCCCCGGCTTCGTATTCTTCGCGTCCTGCTCTGCACCAATGTAGTCCGACGAATATCGCCGGTAAGCCATCGCGTGACCATTGCGAACTAGAATTTACGAACCATTATCGGCCGGTTTCGTGGTTGGGATTTGAAGGCGACCTGGCCATGACGGACGCGCGTTTCCTTGGATTCGATGGGGATCAGGCAGACCTGTACTTTCAGCTGCTTCGGTCTGCTGCGCCGCCTTGGGTACGTTCCTTGGTAACAAGCCTGGAAACTTCCTGATCAACGCCGCGCCGATTATCGCGACGGCGGCTCTGGAACTGGGCGAGTCGACAGGCTGGTTTGGCGCGCTCAAATATCGCTACATCGGCCCGCGATCTTTGACGCAGGACGGCTTTTTTAAGAGTCCCGCGATCGGCACCGTAAATGCGCGCATAGGCTATCGCTGGAAGGAAGGTTGGAAGTTCCAGCACGATGCTCAACTCGCGTTCGCAGTTGATCGCCTATGGATATGGCTCTCTCATTGGAACGGACTTACTCCACCAAGCCTGCAACGGCGTTATCGCCGCGCCGGTCAGCCTCGCCAACTGCGCGGTTGGCAAGATGGATGTCCACGCGCATCCGATCGAGCCGCCGTCGTGGCGCCTGACGTTCGGAGGGCCCATTGAATTTGACCCATCCGTCACAGGCCCCGACCTTATGGAGCCGTTCAATCTCGTGAGGTTCTCGAAGAGACGGTTTTACTGCCAACATCGTGGACGCCGCGCGGCAAATGACCGCGTCGGCCAGCCGCGTAGGCGACGATCGAATGCCCCCTCAGCATGGGAAGGGATGATCGAAGGCCACTCAAAGAAAGATGTCGAGTTAGATGCCGAAAACGCAAATTCTTTTTGTAAGTCTATAACACTGTAGGCCCTTTCGCTGGCGCGATATTTGTCCTTATCAAGTTGAGCAGCAAATCCTCTCCTTTCGGTGCAGACATCACGCGCCGGACATGGGCGTGAATGTGCCGGGCAGCCCAGTTTACTGGTTACCACTCCAGATTCTCACGGCGGCAGTCGCCGCAACGCCCCTTTAGCGCTTCGCGTGGCTTTGCTAATAATGGAAGAACGCGCAGTCTCGGTGGACAAAATGGCCAGGGAGGACTGGCCATCCCGGCGCGACGCAGCGGCGTTCTACCAGGACAGACTGCGTGAAAGTCGAACTATACAGGCAGCTTGCGAAGCGCCGCCGCAGCAGCGCCGGAGCGCTTCCGATCCAGCTCACTTCCGGGACTATACACCTAGAAGCAGCAGTTCCGCGCGGCGACTGCTCGAAGGCCGGTCGGCCTCCCTTCGATCATGTCTTCATGTTCAAAGTGCTGATCCTGCAGGCAATACATTCGCGGTCGAACGAGCGCTGCGAATATCTGATCAAGGACCGGCTATCGTTTATGCGCTTCCTCGGACTGGGTCTGGCCGACACGGTTCCCGACGCCAATACGATCTGGGGAGTGGGAAAAAGATGGAGGTCATCCGGGTCGTGTAAGCTCGATTTTTTTGAGCGAGGAGGCAGGCCTGTGACGGGAATTATCGAGATGAAGATATTTGCCGAATTTGTTGGGGCCGACGGCGTCTTGGCACGGCGCGACGTCTTCGTTGTCCGACGCAACGTGGACCAGCCTCATCTCAAAGTTTTCGGCCTAACCCTGGAAGGAGGGAAGGTCATATTGCAGCGGGTGCAAGCCGAACAAACACAATTTCAGGTCGAGCAATGCGGCATGCGTGACCGGGAATGCACAGGCTGCGAGCGGCGGCGCGCCATTCATTATTATTATTATAGGAAACGTTCCATTCACACATTGTTTGGGATCTGTCAGGTTCGCGCGCCTCGACTCCGACGCTGTAGCTGTTTGGCGCCGCACGATACGGTGCCTGCAAATCGATTGATGGCGTTGATGGCGGGGCGAACAACCCCCGAGCTTGAGCGCGTGCAAGCGGAACTGGGCGCACGGCTTTCATTTCGCGAAGCAAGCCGGGTTCTTGATCTTTTCGTGCCCGCCGCCCGCCCTCACAATGACAAAAGCGTTCGAAATCGCCTCGCGCGGGTCGCAGATCAGATCGAGACGAAAGACCTGTCGAGTCCACATCGCTTGAGCCGCGTCGGACCAGGCCCGACGTCCGTCTTCATTGATGGCGCCTACGTCCGCGCCGTTCCAGGATTTCAAACTCGACATTTCGAAATCATCATGGGACGTGTCGAAACCGACGGACACGTGGCGCGCCATTTTGCATCGGCGCCAAATATTTCGACGAGCGACTCCGATACTATTCGAGCTGCGTTACGCGCCCAGGGTTGGTTTCCTGGCAGAGGCATCACAGTTTTCAGCGACGGCGATCCCCCGCTCAGAGGCGCTCTCGTCTGCGCGACGCGACAGCAAGTCACGCATATTCTCGACTGGTTTCACATCTCCATGCGCGTACGTCACACATAGAGCAGGCTTTCGAAGGCATCCGTCAGTTCGAGGCAGAATTGAAGTTTTGTCTCCTGACATCTGCCTATTGCGACGTGCCGCGCCTACGTCATCTCCTATGGAGTGGCTACGTTAGGAGACCCGCGACGCGCTCAGGTTGATGAGCTATTGGGTTCGCAGCGCCGTCTCCGAACATACCCACGAGATCAACGCAAAAATGAAACGATTTCCGATGCTCATCGACGAGTTGGCGACATACCTAAGATTGAACCAGGCTTCCGTAATCAATTATTGTCAGCGCTATTGGAAGGATCTGCCGATTGAGAGCTCGCGAGCAGAGTCCGCGGTCAACGCACGTATGAACAAGTTGCAGCAGATGCGCTGGTCGCCGCGCGGCGCGCAACGCGTACTTCAAGCGAGAGCCGCTGTGTTCGATGTTCGGTTGAAATCGGGCGCATTCCATTTTGCGGCCTGACCCCCAGCTTTTTCCCACTCCCTCCGATCCTGAGACATTATCGTTATTGCAGCATAATTGATAATATCGCTCTAAGAGATTCTCAAATAAGCTGCAGCAACGCGTGCCAACCGCCGCATTCTTGTAATTAAGCGCAATGTGACAAAGGCTAACGCTGGCGCGTTGAGCGTAATCGCTTTTTTGCCGGTCTTGGAGTCGGGCAAGAACAGCAGTGCTCGCTCCATATCGACATTCACCCACTGCAGACGAGGATTTCGCGCAGACGCACGCCGGTTAGGAGCAGCAACCTGAGCGCAGCGATACCATCGCGAAAGCGACCGTCATTTTCGAAGCGGCGAAACGCTTCGCCGAGCCTCGCCCATGCAAGTTACAGATCTATCCCAAGCGCCGACTGATATCCGTAATGATCTTGGCGTGATATTCATTTCATTGGAACTCAGTCGGTTCAAACTGGCTGATCACATCGCTGCCGCCGGGTAGCGGCGAGATAATGTCGAAACGCGGTATGCCTGCCGGGGATATATGTGGGCTTCTGACGCGCTTTTCGGAACTGAGGGAGAAGGCGTTTGCGCGGACTGGGAAATCGTTCCCAATAATTGTCATTCAGGAAGCGGGGTTGGACCCTCGGACATTTCGTTCTCTCGTTCTGCGTTGCGCCAACCAATTCTTTCGCTGACGGCAACGCCTCAGCGATGTGCTGCCATGCTGACGATCATTCCGCTGCCTGGGGCCTGACCGCCAGCGACCTGCGGAAGATCAGCCTGTCGATGGCCTGCGGATAGAGCGGGCGCAGCTTCACAACGAAGTCCCAGGCCATCAGCATCGCCCCGATCGCGAACATCACGTCGCCCGGCAAGCGCATCCATTGCCAGAACAGCGTCGTGCTGTAGAACGCGCTGCTGCGGGCATAGGCCAGCCCGTGCTCATAGACTGCGTCGAGTTGCGTCCAGCCGATTGGGAAGAAGTTCAGCAGGATCCACAGAACGAGCCCGCCATTGTAGAGCCAGAACGCCCACATTCCGAGCTTCTCGCTGAAGGCGGGTCGTTCGGCATGGATGTAGCGCAGGCAGAAATAGATCAGCCCGATCGCCAGCTCGCCGAACGCGCCGAATAGCGCGGTGTGGGCGTGGTTCAGCGTCAGGAAGGTGCCGTGCTCGTAATAGTTGACCAGCGGCGCGTTGAGCGTGCCGCCGCCGAACACGCCGGCGCCGACGAAATTCCAGAACGCCGCGCCGATGACGTAAGTGTAGCCGAGCCGGTAGTTAAACTCCTGATGCGCCTTGATCAGCCGGTAATGATTGATTGCCTCGATAATCAGAAGCACCAGCGGCAGCACCTCGATGAAGGAGAACATGCTGCCCATCGGCACCCACATGCTGGGACCGCCGGCCCAGTAGAGATGATGGCCGGTGCCGATCACACCGCCGAGGAAGATCAGAATGATTTCGAAATAGGTCGCGCGCTCGGCAAGGTTGCGCGACACAAGGCCGACCGCCATCAACAAATAGGCGCTCATCGCGGCCGCGAAAAACTCAAAGGATTGCTCGACCCAGAGATGGACAACCCACCAGCGCCAGAAATCGGTAAGCGTGAAGGATTTCTCGATGCCGGTCAGGGGAATCATGCCGAACGCATAGAGCACCGCGATGTTGATCGTGGACGCCCAGATCAGATGCTCGAACCGGATGCGGCCTGTCCAGAACTGCCCGGCCGCTTTCCACCATTTGGCTGCGTTCGGCCAGAGCGCCCGCATCACCAGCAGGCTCCACAGCACGAGCCCGACGAAGAAGCCGATCTGCCAGAAGCGGCCGAGCTGGATGTAGGAGAGCCCCTGATTGCCGAACCAGAACCAATTCTGGTCAATCACGCCCATGATGCCGAGATAGTTGCCGATCAGCGCGCCAGCGACGATGAACAGCGTCGCCCAGAATAACAGATCGACCAGCCAGTGCTGGCCCTTGGCCTCGTGGCCGCCGGCGATCGCCGGCGCGAGGAACAGCGCCGAGCCGATCCAGGAGAGCCCGATCCAGACGATTGGCGCTTGGATATGGACGTCGCGCAGGAAGTTGAAGGGGAAGAGCCGGTTGACGTCATAGCCATAGAAGCTGGCCCGGTCATAATAAGAATGCGCCATGATCGCGCCGGCGAGGATCTGCAAAAGCAGTAGCGCGGCGACTAGGAGAAAATATTTCCATATTCGTTTCTGGCTCGGTGTCAGCGGCCGAAATGTCGAGATCACCGGGTCCATCGGCGCGTCGTCAGGATCGTTGAGAAAAAACTCATAGATGAACAGCACGACGCCGAATGCGAAGAAGGTGAAGCAGAAGCTGATCCACGTCCATCTGAAGGTGTTGGTTGTCGGCGTATTGCCGACCAGAGGTTCATAAGGCCAGTTCTCGGTCCACGACCAAGTGACGCCTGGCCGCCGCGCAACAGTGGTGAGCGCGGAGAACACTAAAAAATCCGCTGTTTGTTGCGCACTTTCTCGGCCAAGGCTGTAGGCGGGCGTCCATCCGGCGGACGGATTCGGCATTATGAGCGAATTTGCAATCTCGTCCCGGACAGCAAGGAAGGCGTTCGTCACAGAGTCGGGCAGCTTCACCTCGGACTTCGTCAAATCAATACCTTGCAGCGCGCGCTGCATGGCGACTGTTACGGCGGCTTGCTGATCCTCGCCGAGCTGCGCGAACTCCTTGCCAAAGCGGGCCATGGCTATATCGTAACGGGTTGACTCTGCGAGGCTGACGAGAGTCGAGGCCGTGTAGTCCTCGCCGTAGTAGGAGCCCATGCCGTAGAGGCTGCCGTAATCCATCAGGTCGGCTTTCTGGAATCCCGCCTTGCCCGCGACGATATCGGAGTTAGTCATCAGCACCGCATCGTCCGCGGTCACGAACCGATCGGGTTGAGGCGGTGCAAGCCGGTAGGTCGCGATCGTCGCCCACGCAAGGAGCGCGAATGTGGCGATGGCGACGGCGAGCAGCACCCATTTGAGCACTCCGCTCACTGCATCATTCACTGGCGGATCAATCCGTTCGGCCTCCAAAATCATGTCCTGGCCCCTCCTTACGAAGACGATTCCCGCTACTCCCGGGAAGGCGCCCGCCTTTTTTATCGAGCTTCTGCTCGCAAGCTGGCATGCAACCCTTTCTTCACGTACGCGACGCCCGAATTTGGAACCCCTAATTCGGACCAGGTTTGTTTCCGTCTCGTAACAGAATTCCCAAAACAGACAGAAAGCGGCGCTTCACCCCATCGTCCTCAGGCCTCTGCGTCTCTGCCCAGAAGAACGTCTCTGAGTACGACGGCGCTGTTGTGAACGGCGTCGTGGGTCGAGAAAACGAGTGTGATCGTCCCCCGGCGTGCCATATCCCACAGCTCGCCAGGTTCGTCTGGATGTCGGCGCAACTCTTCCACGTAGCGTTCGCGGAATTCGTCCCAGCGGGCTGGATCACGCCCGAACCATTTTCGTAAATCAGTACTCGGGACGATTTCCTTCGCCCATTTGGCGATCGTCGCATTTTTTTTGAGGCTCCCTTGAGCCTGCGCGTGGTCGAGGAAATGCTCGTCATGCGCAGCGTCGACGTAACCCACGAAACGATACGCCAATGGGCTGAGAAATTTGGCCGGAATTTCGCCGCCAGCATACGCTGTCACCCGTCCACCTGTTCCGACAAGCGGCGTCTCGATGAGGTCGTCGTCACCGTCGCCGGCAAGAAGCATTGGTTCTGGCTCCGCTGTCAATCAGGATGGCTTTGTCCTCGACGTTCTTATTCAACGTCGCCAGGACAGGAAAGCCGTTAAACGCCTCATGCGCAAGCCTTTGAGAAAGATGGCTAGAGCGCCGCTCCTCATGATCACGGACAAGCTCACTCATTGGTTCTCCTTCCCGCGGTGAACGTAGAAACGCCAAGCCATCGATTGGTACATCACGGGCTCAGCATTTCCCCCTGAGCACTGGACGAAGCCGAGCGGTTGCTGCTGGTCTGCTGGATTCGATTATTCTTTGGGCAGATCCCGATTACGTATCAGTCCGTCTTTCCGCCGTCGGCAATTGGCGCTCCCCATCGCCTTGCGCGAGGTCGGCCGCCTCGAGCGAACCCTTTTCATGATCGACTGGATCTTGGATGCCGACATGCGCCGCCGGGCGCAAATCGGCCTGAACAAGGGCGAGGCCCACCATGCGTTAAAGCGAGCCATCAGTTTCCATCGGCGCGGCGAAATACGCGACCGCTCCCGCGAAGAGCAGCATTACCGAATCGCCGGCATGAATCTCCTCACCCCCATCATTATCTTCTGGAACAACATGAAACTCGGCGTCGTCGTCGGTGCCAGGACACGCGACGGTCAACCGGCATGCCCGGATTTGTTGGCCGCCCCTTGCCGCAAACGACCCCACGAATGCTGCCTGTTTTACGGCGTGAACAAGCAGAAGGGCTGTTCGCGCTCGACACCATCGACGACTTGAAGAAAGCTCTACCGCATCTCGCCGTGGCCTTCTGTGTCTGAAAACCAGTACCGGATTGGAGCGGCTTCGCAGGAACGGCGGCCGACGCTCTCGCCGCGACGATGACGAGATGAGGCGCGTGCCCCGACATTTATGTCTGTGGCCCCCTGCGCTCATCGAGGCGACCGAGGCGGCAAGCCTCTCCGCCGGCATCGCCCACGACCGAATTTTTAGCGAACAGTTCTCCCCAGCTTAACTGCGAGCGCCGTTCGACGCTTGCGAACAGACGTTTTTTCGCTCTACAGGACATCGTGGCGACATTGGCAAATCTTGCCGTGACATTGGAAAGCTTCAAATGGCTAAACCAACTCAAGCCGACGCCGAGGCGGCTGTCAGAACACTCATTGAGTGGGCGGGCGATGATCCGGAACGCGAAGGGCTGATCGAGACGCCGGCCCGAGTCGCGCGGTCTTACCGTGAACTATTCGCCGGCTATGCGAGCGATCCCCACGATTATCTGCAACGCACCTTCGCGGAAGTCGGCGGCTACGACGAATTGGTCGTGCTGAAAGACATTCGCGTCGTCAGCTTTTGCGAGCATCACATGCTCCCGGTGACAGGCCGCGCCCATGTCGGCTACCTGCCGACGAACCGCGTCGTGGGCATCTCCAAGCTGGCGCGCGTCGTGCAGGGCTTCGCGCGCCGGCTGCAAATTCAGGAGAAACTAACCGCCGAGATCGCCGAAGCGATCCAGGAAATTCTTCGGCCGCAAGGCGTCGGCGTGGTGATCGAGGCCGAGCACAGCTGCATGACTTTGCGCGGCGTCAACACAACCGGATCCATGCTGACAACAAGCCGCCTGATCGGCGTCATCCGCGATGATCCTCGCACGCGAGAGGAATTTCTCAGCCTCGTGCGTGGGGGATAGAAGCCGAGCTTTCCTATCCGCCTATGCGATCGAACGTTCCATAGCGATTTCGGCCCTCAAGCTGTCGACGTCGCGGAAAATCGAGGCGACGGCGAGAAGACGGCCTTTCTCCTTGTATCGCAGCAGGCAATCCCTCGCTGCGATGTCGCCGTCGATTTCGATCTCGTCCCACGCTTCGGCGTGGCCAACATAGTTGATGACGACGTCGTAATGCTGGCTCCAAAAGAACGGAACGGCCGTGAAGGGTTTTCGAGCTCCAAGCATGTTGAGCGCCGCAGTTTGTCCCTGCCGTTCGGCGACGTTCCAATGTTCAACCCGAATGCTGGCGCCACTGTGACGATCGGGCCAACGCGCGATGTCGCCCGCCGCGAATATTCCCGGGCCACTGGTCTCCAAAAACTCGTCGACGATGACGCCGCGATCGATGGAGAGCCCGGCGATCTGCGCCAGTTCGAGGCGCGGACGTACGCCAACGCCGCAAATGACGAGGTCCGCCTCCAACTCGTCGCCGCTTCGGAGTGTCACGCGACGCTCGTCAATCGCCGTCGCGATATCCTCAAGATGAAAGACTACGCCGCGCTCCTCGTGCAGGTTACGCACAAAATCGCCGATCCGCGGACCGAGCACGCGCTCCATTGGCCGCTTCTCCGGCGCGACGACATGGACTTCGACTCCGCGCCCTCGCAATGACGCCGCGACTTCGAGGCCGATGAAACTCGCTCCGAGCACGACGGCCCGCCTTGCGGTTGGGAGGCGTTCAATGATCGTGCGACAGTCGACCAGCGATCGCAATGTGCGCACATGCGGCAGATCGGCGCCGGGGATGGGAAGACGAATTGGCTCCGCGCCAGTCGCCAGCAATAAGCGATCGTAAGAAAGCTTCGCGCCATCGGCGAGCATGATTTCTCGAGACTTGGGGTCCAGGCTGGTCACGCGAGCGCCGAGCCGCAATTGGACGTCTTGCTCGGCGTGGAAATTCTCGGTGCCGAGCGGCAGCCATTCTTCAGGAGCGTTGCCGGCGAGATAATCCTTAGACAGGTTCGGCCGATCAGTCGGCGGATCGGGATCGTCGCTGACCATGACGATCTTCCCGTCGTATCCCTCGCGCCGCAGCCGCTCGGCGGCGGCGAAGCCCGCCGCTCCGCCGCCGACAATCACAACGTTTTTTGGGCTCGATTCAGACGGCGCAATGGCTCGAGCACGCTCGACCGGCGTCCGTCGTTTCCGCACCACTATTTCGTCGCCGCGGCGCTCGAGCTCCCAGCAAGATAGTGAGCCGAAGGCGGGCGCGGAAAGGGCTTCGCCGCTGGAAAGATCGAAGACCGCGTGGTGCCAAGGGCAGCGAAGGGTCCCATCAACCACGAGCCCGTCGACGAGAGGCGCGTGATAGTGGGTGCAATGCGCACCCACGGCGAATATTTTTTCGCCCGATAACACGAGCAGAACTTCTTCGTCGCCGACATGACCGCTCAATTTTCTCGCAGCTAGGAGTTCTGCGTAGGCGACGCCTTGCGTAAAATCGGGACTGGTCAGTTTTTTGGGGCTCTCCGACATGCTCGTCTCGCCTCTTTGCCGGTTGCCGCGAGGTCGCGCGCTGTTTTGATGAAATCCGCCGTTAAAATATCCTTGCGCCCAACATTGCACAAGATGCGGGCGCCACGTTGAATCAAATGGGCGGCGAGACCTCGTCGCTGGAGCGTGGCCCGGTCAACGGTCCAAAATAGAACAGCGCAAAAAGACCGAAAGCTACGCTCCATGCCGCGCCGGCGAACGACAGCGCCACCAGATAATAATGCGCACCGAAGAGCGGCGCGAGAAGTCGCAAGACGGCAGCGAGTGTGATCAGCGCGTAGGTCGTCGTCGTGCGGGGACCGACGATGTGCGCGCGTCCGGTATGGCCGAGTGAAGCCCGCGTCATCACCGCGAGCGTCATCGTCCCAATGACCCCGACGGTAAGCGCATGCAAGGCGGTCGTCTGCGGCAGCATCGATGCGAGGCTGTTGAAGCCCAGCAGGAGGAGCCCAAACGACAGCCATCCATAGCCAAGATGCAAAACCCACAGAAGCGGCTCGCGCAAGGCTTTCTCGCCGCACCAGCGCGCAAACCGCGCGGCGAGCGCGAAACCGGCGGCAAGTTCGAGCCAGGGCGTCCACTTCGCCTCGGGCGTGATCACCCAGGCTGACAAAGCGACAGCCGTCGCCGCGAGCGCGATCCGATCGACAAGATCGAAGGACGCTGGCGTCGCGGCCTTGGGATCCTGCTTGACCATCCAGTTGTGTGTGAAACTTGGAGCGATGCGTCCGCCTATGAGGCTGGCGAGCATCACAGGGTGCCGACGCCGAGCCGATTGCCGATATCAAAGGTTGCAGCGATTCCAAGTGCATCGAAATGCGTGAGGACGTTGCCGAGCAGCAACAACATCAGCGCGCCGAGCGCAGGCGTTGATCGTAAAGCTCTGGACAAACCAGGCCGAAGGTTTTATGCCGGTCCAATTATATTGGACCCCATATAATGGACCGGCATGAATTCGATGGACGACAGCTCACGACACGCTCAGCTGATCATGGATTCTTTGCGCCGCATCGTTCAGGAGCTGCGACGATCAACGTCGCGCTGTGAGCAACTTACGGGGCTGACCGGCGCACAAGTCTTCGTTTTAAAGCAAATTCGATCAAAAAATGGTTTGTCGCTCAACGAGTTGGCTGCCCTGACGTTCACTCACCAAAGCACCGTGTCCGAGGTGGTCGGTCGACTTGAAAGCAAGGGCCTTGTTCTCAGAAACAAATCCCCTGGCGACGCGCGGCGGCTTGAAATTCAATTAAGCGTCGAGGGCGAGGCCGTCCTCGCCTCAGGGTATCTGACCGCGCAGGAAAACCTCACACGCGCCATCGCTTTCTTGCCTCCCGAGACAATGATTCACTTGGCGCGAGGGTTGGATCAGTTGATCCATATGGCGGATCTTTCCAATCAGCCTGCCGTCATGTTTTTTGACGACGACCGAAGCGGTACGCCTCCAGGAGAGCCCCCAAAATGAGTGCTCATGATGTTGAACGGTCGTCGACCACACCCGGCCTGCCCATCTCTCCGGGTCTAAGGCCGGCTCTCGAACAGGCGCACATTTTAAAACACCCAAATGTTCTCGATAACAGAACGCTGTTTATCGTCGGCCTCAGCGTCGTTCTGGCGCTAGCAACCACCGTCGTCGCCAGAGGACTCATATATCTGATAGGGTTAATCACCAATTTGGCCTTTTACGGGCGATTGTCCGGTGAACTGTCGTCTCCCTCGGATAACACGCTAGGATATTGGGTGATTCTTGTTCCCGTCATCGGCGCGGGGATCGTTGGCGTCATGGCCCGCTATGGGTCCAAAGGCATCCGAGGTCATGGCATCCCGGAGGCCATGGAACAAGTCCTCACTAACGAGAGTCGAATTCCTCTGCGGATGACTTTTTTGAAGCCCCTTTCCGCGGCCATCGCCATCGGCACGGGTGGCCCCTTCGGTGCAGAAGGTCCTATCATCGGCACGGGAGGGGCCTTGGGATCGCTGCTAGGACAGCTTATTCATGTAACCGCCCATGAACGCAAATCTCTGCTTGCGGCAGGAGCGAGCGCGGGAATGACCGCCATTTTCGCCACGCCGTTTTCCGCCATTCTTCTTGCCATTGAATTGCTCCTGTTTGAGTTTCGTCCCCGCTCCTTTATTCCCGTGGCGTTTGCCGCATTGACCGCCATATGTCTGCACCCTCTTCTGTTTGACTCTGCGGCCCTCTTTCATGTTCCACACCTGCCGCCAGCAAGCCAAAGCGCGCTTTTGGCCTATGCTCTGGAAGGCATCGTAATGGGGTTGTGCGCGGTCATCATCTCGAAATCGGTCTACTATGTTGAAGACCTATTTGAGCATTTGCCGATTCACTGGATGTGGTGGCCCGCATTGGGCGGACTGGTGGTGGGGACCATCGGCGTGTTCTCTCCCCGCACCATGGGCATTGGCTACGAAAACATCGAGCAGATACTCAATGGAAATTTTGTCGGTCCGACATTGATGGCCTTTTGCGCCCTCAAGTTCATTTCATGGTCCATTGCTTTGGGCAGCGGCACCTCCGGCGGCACGCTAGCGCCAATTTTCACCATTGGCGGCGCCATTGGCGTTTTGACGGGCCAGCTATTGAACATCATTGCCCCCAACATGGGGCTCGATCTGCGCATGGCGGCGCTCGTCGGCATGGCCAGTTGTTTCGCCGGAGCGTCACGCGCCATGTTTGCGTCCGTCGTTTTCGCGCTAGAGATTACCCAACAGTTCAATAGCTTAATGCCATTGCTCGCAGGCTGCGCCACCGCCTTTATAGTGTCTGCCCTGCTAATGAAGAACACGATCATGACCGAAAAACTCGTTCGTAGAGGGCATCATGTGCCTTCCGAATACCTAGCGCACGACACAAGATTATAGGTCTCGCCCGATGTCGCCTCGTCCGAAATTCGAGGTCATTGTCTGGGTCAGAAAGGTCGGCACCTGCCTCGCGCTACGCGATGAATTGGTCGGACTTGCGGCGGACGAGCCTCATGAGGTTTCCGAATGTGAAGGCATAGTCGAATTTCATTGGCGCTTCGACAGTTTTGCCAAAGCCGAGACTGCCGCAGCGGCATTGGCGGCCCTTCGCCAGAGAGCGGAAGTTGTTCTCTTGCGCCTGTCAAATTGCGACAACCCGCAAGCGTCGTTCACTTTCAAGGATGCGCGGGATGGCGGACGCTAACCTGTTGACGCCGCAGCGCCGTCTGAAGTCGCGTCTTGCGGCGGCGCGCGACGGCTTCTTGAGGGGACTGGACTCAGCGACGCTCGCGGAACGTTCCTACCCCGAACCGCCTCAGTACATGTACATGCCGGCTTCGATCATCACGTGAGGAGCAGGACACTGGACACGCCAGCAACACGGTGCAGAAAATGAAATCGCTTGAATTCGAAGATGGCGGCATTCAAGTCGATGCGACGATTGTCGCCAATGGACTCGGGATCGAGCCAACGCTCCTTCTGGAGCGCTTGCGCGAAGGTAAAATCACCAGTCGGTGCGAACGAGGAATTGACGCGGACAGCGGCCGCTATCGATTGACTTTCTTTTCCCAGAATCGCCGCTTCAGCCTCACTGTCGACGAAAGCGGGATCATAATCCAACGCTCGACTATTGATTTTGGTGAGCTGCCGCTGCCAGCCTCTGCGCACAAGCTCGGCGGATGATCGCTTTGCTCTGCTTGGGCCTCCTCCTAGCGTCCTGATCCGCATCGCGTTAGGCGGGGACTCTCAGGATGGGGTCAGCGCAGAATCTTTCCAAAAATTGTACTTTAAGCCGCATCGAGTAGCTCAGAGCGGGGGTTTCTGAGGGGCCGGAAAGCGTCTTGCAGCGGCTCGGTCGGCCAAACATAGTCGCCGTTGAAGGTAATGTGCTCCCAGCCTGGTCTGCGAGCTATGCTGGATTTTCGGTGACGGCGTGAATCATGCGGCGGACTTTTCATCGCTTGCGACTTCGATGCCGTCGCGGAATGTTACACCGCTGACGACCTTCGGCAACTGATTTTGTCCTTGCAGTCGTCGCCAACTTTTCGCCGCCGCCATGATCAGTTTGAACACCATGAGGCGCGCCGTGTCCTGGGAAAGCGCGCCCTTCATGCGAACTGTGCGATGCCGGACCGTCGCGAAGGCGCTTTCGATCGGGTTCGACGTGCGCAGATGCGTCCAATGCTCAGCAGGAAAGTCTAAAAACGTCAGCAGAGCTTCGCGGTCCTTGAGCAAGCAGTCGACGGCCCTGTCGTATTTTGGCGCGTATTTCTCGGCGAAGGTCGTCATCGCGGCTTCGGCCGCTGCGCGGTTCTCGGCAAGCCAGATTTCGCGCAAATCATGATGCGCGTTGGGCTGCACGGACTTCGGAAGCTTGTCGAGAACGTTCAGGGTTTTGTGCTGCCAGCAGCGTTGATGGCGCGTCGATGGGAACGTCTCCTCCAACGCCTTCCAGAAGCCGAGCGCGCCATCGCCGACGGCGACCTCTGGCGCGATCAACAGACCGCGCGCCTTTAAATCGACGAGCAACTCCTTCCAGCTCTGCGCGCTTTCCCGCATACCTGTCTGAAACCCGAGCAGCTCTTTCTTGCCCTCGGGCGTCGCGCCGATAAGCACCAGCATACATTCGGCCTGCGGCTCCATGCGCGCTTGCAGATAGACGCCGTCGGCCCAGACATAAACATAGCGGCGCGCTGACAGATCGCGCCCTTGCCAGCGCCGATACTCGTCTTCCCACTCGCTCTTGAGCCGAGCAATCACCGCAGGCGAAAGGTTCGGCGCGTCTTTTCCGAGCAACGCCGTCAGCACTTCCTGAAAATCGCCGGTGGAAACGCCGCGCAGGTAAAGAGCCGGCAAAAGAACATCGAGGCTCTTGGTGCGCCGCGCCCATTTCGGCAGGATCAACGACGCATAGCGGATGCGCTCCTCAGCGGTTGCCGCGCCACGATCGCGCGCTTTCGGCTTCGCTACCTCGACCGGCCCGATCCCCGTCCGGATTGGACGAACCGGATCATGTCCATGCCGAACAACGCGCTGGCGCCCGTCCGGCAATTCGAGTTCCGCGTGCGCGGCCAGGAAAGCGGCGAACTCCGCCTCCACCGCCTGCTGCACCAGAAGCTTCGCGCCCGCGCGCAAAATATCGGTGAGCGGATCGTCGATTTCGTCTTTCTGACGAAGGGAAACAACCTTACTCTCGTTCATGGCGTAACGCTCCTTCGGGAGGTTCGGGTCGGCTCGACACCAACCCCGTTACGCCGCCTGCTTCACACCGTCATCACCTAAATTCCGCCATAGCTCCTGGTCTGCCCCCTGAAAAGTGATCCTCCGTGAAGTATGGCTTTTGAGCCTTTGAGGAGGATTTGAGATGGGCAGAAGACGGCGCGAGCCCGAGGAGATTGTCGCGAAGCTTCGTCAGGTCGACGTGCTGACGACGCAAGGGCAGTCGGTTGCGGAAGCCATTCGATCGATAGGCGTTGTCAGGATACATCCTTTGATTAGAAAATCCCTGTTCGCGCGGCGCGTTGACATCATATTTGAGAATTTCGGCGCGCATTTTCGAGCTTTGACGCTTAAATTGAGAACTCCAGCGGCATCCCGAGC
>Ga0209347_1002428_pt1 | contig 24846 bp, 20 predicted proteins | sample AutmiccommuBRH23_FD_187382 | JGI IMG/M metagenome (GOLD analysis project Ga0209347, IMG submission 187382) | Deep subsurface microbial communities from Mt. Terri, Switzerland - Autotrophic microbial communities BRH/23 (SPAdes) (version 2) | ecosystem: Environmental > Aquatic > Deep subsurface >...
GTTAACTTTCCAAGATTGAGGAGTTCTCCCGAGGTGGCCCTGCCGTTGCCATACAGTGCCCGGCAGAAGGGGTTTTCACGGCAAACTTCCTCTATAGGCCTGCCTATTACTTCTTCGGCCTTCAAGCCGGATATTTTCTCCACCACTGGGTTGAAAACGGAAATCCCTTTCCCGGCCGCAAATATCCCGTCATAGGTATTATTCATTATTATTTGGAAAGACCGGCACAGATAGTCGTTTCTCCTGCGTTGACGGAAAATGTCCCAGGCTTTTTTAATAGCATCGTAAATACACTCCCGGCTGCTGTATACCATAACCGACTCGAATCCCCACTCCAAAGCCTTTTGGACAACATTTACCGAGGTCCCCACAACCACATCATTTTCATGTAAAATCTGGTTCAGAGCATTTAACAGCTGAACCTCAGTCTGGTAAAAATACACCTTAAAATCGGTTCCGAAGACCTCGGCAATCCTTTTATATTCAATTCGCTGAGGAAGTTGTTCGTAATCAATCAGGGTCATGTTTTTATTCTTTGACATGGCTCTGCCCAGCGCGTCCATTATATCAAAGCTAGAAATCTCCACTGCAATCATGGGAACTTTAACAAGTTTTTTCAGCAATGCAGCGGTAACTCCCCTGGCAATTAACATGTCTATCTGATTTTGTTTTACCCACCCATCAATTTCGCTTACGGAGTTGCCCTCACTTTCATCCCGGACAACCACATCCAATTCCAGCTCAGCAGCAACCTGTTCAGCAGTTTCAGAAAACCCGGAGTAGGGCGAAATAATACCAATTTTTGCCTTCATAAATATCTCCCCCGCATGTTGAAAAATTTTTGCAACTATATTCAATGCAGCGAAAATCAAGCATTTGAATAGGTTGTCTGCCAGAAAGGACTACCGTTGCTATACTTCAAGTTTATAAATTCGCCAGGTGAGTGCACAATCACTTCTTTACTCCAAAAAAATAAAATTACGAATATAAAAAGGAGGCCCAAAACCCTGAGCCTCCGGGAACTCATTCAACTGTAGTGACTATGTAATCTCTCAATCATTTACCCCCGCCAGCACACGGGCCATTTCTTTCTTTTCCTCCAACCTGGCCTGCCGGGCTATCATCACCTTCATGGCCTGGGGAGGCCCGGCTCCGTGCATTGATTCGGTTCTGTATGCCACAGCGGCCGCCCCTATGGTAATATTTTCCACCAGCCTGAGCATCCTTATGCGGCACTCTGCCGATATTCCACTGATCCCCCGCAGGTATTTTTGAATATAGGGGCCTGTTTCGGGATTCTTAAGGTCAAATTCCGAGGGAGCAGTAACCATCAGCCCACCGGCCAGATCTTCGGCCAGCCTGGCTATTTCATACGGGAACCTGGTTACGTTAAGCTTACACACATTGGCCAGCAGCAGATCAATAAGGTAAGTGCCCGAGCTGGTGGGCTTCCCCTCGTTGGAGCAGGCCAGACCGCAGGAGTACAGGGTTTCGTTAAGGTGAATCATCTCCACCAGCTTGTCCTTGGCGTGGGAAGCATTGCTCAGGCCGTGGTAATCCAGAATATTGGCCACAGCCCCTATAAGCACATCCCCCACACCCACCTTGCAGCCGCCATAACTCTGCCTGTGGTATCCGGCAAAGCGCTCTACCAGCATTCCTGCGAACTTTGTCTCCCGGCACATGAAAACCCTTTCCCAGGGAACGAAAACATTTTCAAATATTACAAGGCATTCCTGACCACCGAACCTGGAGTTGCCCACATCAATGCTTCCACCCTCCAACTTCCTGGTGTCCGAGGCCTGCCGGCCCAGTATGTAGATGATGCCCGGGCTGTCGCTGGGCACTGCAAAGGAGACGGCGTAGTCCGCGTCTTCCTCTTTAAGGGAAATGGTGGGCATGACTATAATTTCATGGGAGTTTAAGGCGCCGGTCTGGTGACACTTGGCCCCTCTGACTACAATACCACCTTCCCTTTCCTCCACCACGCGCAAAAACAGATCAGGGTCGTCCTGGTCGCCCGGGCGCTTGCCCCGGTCGCCCTTGGGGTCGGTCATAGCCCCATCACATACCAGATCATTTTCCTGCACATACCTCAGGAAATCATTAAACCTTCTGTGATAGTCGGTGCCCTTTTCCTGATCAATCTCATAAGTGGTGCTGGCCAGAGCGTTCATGGCGTCCATGCCCACGCAACGCTGGAAGCAGGTCCCGGTCTTCTGCCCCAGCAGTCGCTGCATCTTTACTTTGTTTACCAGGTCTCCGGTGCTGCGGTGAATATGGGTAAACCGGTTAACTGTTTGGCCCGTTAAATGTGAAACAGCCGTGGTGAGGCTCTGGCACGAGGGCTCCCCGGCCAACTCATATGTCATGGCCACCGCATTGAGCGAAGGCTTGACGAGGGGGTGTTCGACCGGGCAATCAATCTTTTTACCCAGGGCATATGCATTAAATTTAAGCTTTTTTATGCTCTCAAAATATTCCTGCGCAGTTTTCAAGGAAACACATCCTTTCAATGGGGTTTCAATCATTTTGCTGATTGTTTGTTCATTTCCTCATCTATCAGCATCCTGCGCAAAAGCTTACCCACTGCCGATTTAGGCAGTTCCGTCCTGAATTGCACCCTTTTGGGCACCTTATAGGGGGCCATCCTTTCTTTGCAAAAGCTTATTATTTCCTCTTCTGTGGCGGTCTGCCCCTCTTTCATAACCAGGTAGGCCTTCACGGTTTCACCCCGGTACTCGTCGGGAATTCCAGCCACCACCGCTTCCTGAACCTTGGGATGATCGTACAGCACCTCTTCCACTTCCCGGGGATATATATTATAGCCACCGGCAATAATCATGTCTTTTTTGCGATCCACTATATAAAAATATCCGTCCTCGTCCATCCTGCCCATATCTCCGGTATGCAGCCATCCGTTCCGTAAAGTCTGGGCAGTCTGCTCCGGCAAATTCCAGTAGCCCTTCATCACCTGGGGTCCTTTTATAATCAACTCCCCCACTTCTCCAGGGGGAAGCGCCCTGGTACCTGTCTCCAGATCTACAATGGCGGATTCGGTAGCCGGGAAAGGGATACCTACGCTACCTGGTTTTGGGCCAGGTCCAAAGAAGGGGTTGTTGTGGCTAACGGGAGAACACTCGGACAATCCGTACCCTTCATTCATAACTGTATCGGTGCCCTCAAAAAGCTTATTGTAGTGGTTCCATATATCCAGGGGAAGAGGGGCGGCACCGGAATTGTATACCATAACACTTAGGGGGTCCTTATATTCCGGACAATTCTTCAGAGCAATGAACATGGTGGGGACACCGGGGAAATAGGTGGGCTTGTACTCGCTGATAATCCTGGCAATTTCCTCGGGTACGAAACGGGGCACCAGAATCATGGTGGTGCCAACCGCCATGGCCAGGTTCATGCAGCAGGACATGCCATAAACATGGAAAAGGGGCAGCACCGAAAGAATCCGCTCCTTTTTCTCATCTCCCACAAAAAAATGGTTTATCTGCATGGAGTTGGAATACAGATTGGCGTGGGTCAGCATTGCGCCCTTGGAAACCCCGGTGGTCCCTCCGGTGTACTGCAGTACGGCCAAATCCTCCAGGGGATTTATCTCGATCGGCGGCGCCAACGGGCGTTCTGCCGCGTAAAGGCCGGGGAACCATAAGGTATCCTCCGGCATAGCTTCCGGTTTTCCTGCAAATCCTGTCAAGAACACCCTGCTCAGAGAGGTATTAGCCCGCACATTCTTGACCCTGGGATATAAGTCGGTTAAGGTGACAATAAAAATGGCGCCCGAGTCATTCATCTGATGTTCTATTTCTCTTTCAACGTACATGGGGTTGGTGTTGACTACAATTCCCCCCAGACTCAAAGTTGCATAGTAGACAATAACAAAGTCCGGACAGTTGGGCAGCATAACCGCCACCCTATCCCCCTTGCGCAGTCCCATATCATACAGCGCTGAGGCTGTTCTGACGACAGCACCGGCCAATTGCGCATAAGACATCTGGTGACCGAAGAAAATAAGAGCGGTCTTCTCCGGGGTTTTTTGTGCGGAATTAAAAAGAAGACTATGCAGTGGCTTGGGGTCTAATTTCAGATCCCAGTCAATCTCCCCCGCCTGGTATACCTTTTTGTAAGGTTTTGAAAAATCCATTTAAACACCTCCAAATTTGATTGATCTATTTAACTAAATATTTTAATCTCTGGTAAAACCCTGGCGGTACACCTGTTGCATCGGTATGCCACATTAATTCTTTTAGTTTATTACACCCGGCGTAGTCTTCAATTTGCGCCACAGGGTCGTCCGACTTATGCCCAGGGCCTTGGCCAGGTTTTGCCTGGTGTACGGGAATGTCTTTGCCAACTGGCCAATTATATTGTTTTCGATTTCTTCAAAGGTGCTCATTTCAACTATAATTTGTGTATCACTGCCATTAAACTGGCTATTGAACAAGCGGTATGTAAGATCCTGCAAGGTAACAAAATTAACGGTATCTTCCTCCCCTACAGCACTATATCTTTCTGCAAAGTTTTCCAGTTCCCTAACATTGCCCGGCCATTTATAATCCTTGAGCCGTTGAGTGATTTCTTTAGGAATATCCTCTGTAATTATTTTATGGCCCTTACTTTCCAGAAAGTGGGACAGCAGTAGAAGTATATCCTCGGATCTTTCCCTGAGCAACGGCAATTTCAGAGGTAATACATTTAGCCGGTAATACAAATCACCGCGAAAAGTTCCTTTTTGTACCGCTTCCAGCAGGTTACGGTTGGTGGCCGTTATAATCCTGATGTCCACCGGTATCATCCGCTCTCCCCCGATCCGGGTTACCTCTTTTTGCTGGATTACCCGGAGCAATCTGGCCTGCAGGTGGGTACCCAATTCTCCTATTTCATCCATAAAAATGGTCCCGCCATGGGCCAGCTCAAAAAGACCCAATTTACCTCCCCGCCTGGAGCCTGAAAAAGCCCCCTCCTCGTTGCCGAATAACTCACTCTCCAGAAGATTTTCAGGCAGGGCTGCACAATTTACCGCTACAAAGGGTCCTTTGCGGTACCCGCTTTCATTATGTATGCTCTGCGCAAAAAGATCCTTCCCGGTGCCGCTTTCCCCTGAAATAAAGACTGTGGACTGGGTTCGGGCATACTTTCGGGCCTGGGTTATAGCCTCAACCAGTGCAGGGCTTTTGCCCACGATACCTGAAAAATGGCAACTGGCCAGTAACCCCTTGGAATGCAGCTTTCGCCTTATTTTTCCCTCCATTTGCCTTATATTGCTTACCCCCTGGAAATTAATCACCAGACACTGCCCGCCTCCGCTCATCCTGATAAGCATTCTGCTAACCATCAGTTCCTTGCCTGCGAGTTTAATAATCTCACCGCTGGCCTTCCTACCGTTACTGTAAAGGGATTCTATTTCCAGGCAATCCTTTAACTGACTAATGCTCCTTCCGATGACCTCTTCCTGTCGAAGACCCAGCAATTTTTCGGCCATGGGGTTGTAAAAAAATATAGTCCTCTTTTCATCAAGGGCCAAAACTCCGGTGTTTATGCTTTTTAATATGATACTAAGGCGTTCGATGAAAAGGCGGTTATCCCTTACTATTTCCACCAACCTTAATGCATTGGCCAGGGCATTCCTGATGGACTCCTCATTACTGTGTACGAAAACTAGCTTTAAATTCAGCTCTCTGGTTCCCCAGAAAATGCAGCACCCGGTGGTAACCATCACCTTGACCCCTTCTATGCTGGCATTTTCCAGCATTCCGGCCAGATCCACACCGTGTCCATACTGATAGACCCTGATATCAAGGTTTAGCATTTCCCTAAAAGTGTCAATATTAAATTTATCATTAACTTTATTATATTTTATAAATCCGACAGGAACGCCATACATATTACCGGCCTGGTGAAGAGTTTTCATCAACTCAAAATCAGTAATCTCCACGGTAGATAAGGGCAGATCCACCGCCTTTTCCACCATTTCAGCAGTGACCCCCCGGGCTACTATTGCCTCTACGGTTTTTTCTTTTTGCCACTTCTTTGCCATCTCCACCGCTTCATTAAGTATCAGTTGCTCAATGACCAGGTCCAAATCAAAGTTGCTGCAGATTTTCTCTACAAGCTTGCCGAACTCCGGGTACGGGGAAAGGACTCCCACCTTTATACGTTGGCCCATTGCGGCACCTCCTGCCTCATAACCCCTCGCGGCCAAGCATTTCCCCCTAAGTGGCGCCTCTTCCAGCCTTCTCGGCCCAATTGCTCTGAGCCATCTTCTTCGTCACCACCGGGAGAGCTTATGGTAATGCTTTGTTGCTATAAGCAGTATAATAAAGCCCGTTAAATCCAACTGCGGAACTAATTCCTACAACTCCGGGCATTGCCTGTAACTGAACGACTTCCCGGCAACCTCACCCTCCAGCTAACCCAAGGACACCCTCCTGAACAGGGAGGTGTCCTCAAACAGCCGGGTTCACTCCAAAGAATCTGGTTAATATCAACTGTTCAAACTATTCTTATTTTCCCTGAAAACCGGGAGGTCTCTTCTGGAAGAAGGCCATGGCGCCTTCCTTGGCGTCTTCGCTGGCAAAAACCACCATAGAGCCGGCCCCTTCTATTTTGATTCCCTCTTCCACCGTGGTATTAAGGCCCTGGTTAATAGCCTTGATGATTTCTCTCATAGCCAGGGGTGCTCCCTTGGCCAGTCTGGCGGCCAGAGCCTTGGCCTCAGACAGCACAGCCTCTGCCGGCACAACTTTGTTCACCAGACCATAGCTTAACGCCTCATCTGCCAACATCGGGTCGCCGGTCAACGCCATTTCCATGGCCTTAGTCTTACCTATTAACCTGGGCAACCTCTGGGTCCCACCCCATCCGGGTATAATGCCCAGTTTGACCTCGGGCAGCCCAATTTTGGCCGATGCCGACATTATTCTAAGGTGGCAGGACATGGCCAGCTCATTGCCTCCTCCGAAGGCACTTCCCTGTATAGCCGCTATTACCGGCTTGGGATAGTTTTCAATCCTGGAATAAACCATATTGCCCTGTATTTTTGGCTTGCCTCCGCTTTGGATAGATGCGAATTCGGTAATATCCGCACCGGCGCAAAACAGCTTTTCCCCCGAACCGGTAATGATGATGGCCCTGACCTCATTATCTTCAAGGCACTGGTCCAGCAGATTGACCAGATCTCCCAGCACGGCCTGGCCCATGGCATTTGCCGGCGGATTGTTAATTGTGGCTGTAACGTAACCGTCTTCCTTTTCTACTATAAGCTTTGTATACTCCACGTCTATTCCCCCTTTTTTATAATACCAATTATGATCTCAAGCAAATGTTGTTCCCTTGATGAAAAACACCTGTAAACATTACAGACCAATAAAATACACTTCAGTGGTAAGGAAAATAAATGTTTTTTTTTCAACCCAACGTTTTAAATTTTAACGAATGATTGCTTTTTTCCAGGCCGCCCTTTTAACCTCTTTTGTTAGCGCCACGTTTTTTAACGCTCACCGGAGATTATTTTCAATTTTCTCACAGAGCTAAATATAGCAAAACATGTGCCACAAACGACATCTTGCCCGGGCCTGAACAGCACCCTTCTTCTGTCTGAGGAATGCCCTTTCCTCAAGGCAGAATACCAAAAAGACCTTCCCCGTGGATATAGGTATGGCTCGTTAAGAGCCAGGAGGTTGTCCTGCTCCACAATCCGGGTGTTATCTCATCTGGCTGACCCATGGATTACCTGCACCAGCAATGCAAGACTGCATTGCATCCCTGGAAAACATATTCCTACTCTGAAAATAGCCGTAATCCGTAAGCTATAAGCTATCAACTTTATTAGCCACAGAGGGCATGGAGGATACTCTGTTTTCATTCTCCCTGGTGGCCGCATGATCGCAACCAGGTTGTCTGTCTTCCGATTAATACACTTTAGATTGACAAAATAAGGCCTCTGGGCAGGAAATTATCCGTTAATCTTTTAAACCAGCGTTTTAAAAAAAAACAGGAAATCTCTTAAAAATAATTAAAGATCCCCCTGCCTCTTACAGACCCGTTAAAAACAAACTCCGGCTTTACTTGTTTTTTTTTGGTTGGTATGAAAATTGCTGTTATAATAATTTAAGATTGACCACGACCCCGCCCTTGGGCAGGGATGAAAAATTAAAAGGAGATGGAAGAATGACAATACCCGGTATTAAAAACATTTGCGTGGTAGGCGCGGGCAACATGGGACACCAGATAGCGCTTAGCTGCGCCATCGCTGGCTACACGGTAAAATGCACCGATGTAAGTCCCGAAATTTTGAAAAAGGCTGAGAACTTTGCCAACACCTACCTCCCAGAGAGAGTTGCCAAGGGAAAAATGGCTGAAGAAGCCGCCAGGCAAGCCAGGGCCAATATATCCTTCACAGCCGACCTGAAAGAGGCCGCCGGTGACGCTGACATTGTTATAGAGGCCATACTGGAAAAACTGGAATTAAAGCTCCAGTTGTTCACACAACTGGATGAAATCTGCCCCCCACACACCATTCTGGCTACCAACAGCTCCTTCTTCGTCAGTTCAAAAATAGCACCGGCCACCAAACGACCGGACAAAGTATGCAACATGCACTACTTCAACCCTGCTCTGGTAATGAAGCTTGTTGAGGTGGTAAAAGGCCCCCACACCTCCGATGAGACCGCCAACACCATATTCAGCCTTTGTAAGGACATGGGAAAAATTCCTGTTATGCTTAAAAAAGAAATTTACGGCTTCCTTGTTAACCGCATAGTGGCCGCCATCACTCATGAAGCCTTGTATATACATGATATGGGCGTAGCCTCCTACGAGGATATAGACACCGCCGTTGTATACGCCCTGGGCCATCCCATGGGTCCCTTCCGCCTGATGGACCTCACCGGAATAGACCTGTCCTACTATATCAACATGGAGCGCTACCAGGATACCGGAGATCCTGCCTACAAGCCCTCCCCCATCATAGTGGAGAAATTCATCAATAAGGAATGGGGTCAGAAAACCGGTAAAGGCTTCTACGATTATACCAAAAAATAACTACTAAAATACTTCCCATTGAAGTACAACCTTTAAAACAGAGTTTAGCCGGCGGACGAGGTAATTATTTCCCCGCCGGCTCCCGCTCATTAGCCACACTGTACTTCATATGGCAATCGAAAGGAGAACTATAAATGAACGACAGAGACGTAGTCATAGTGGGCGCCGCCCGGACAGCCGTCGCCAAGGAAAACGGAGCTCTGAAATTAGTGACACCCGAAACCATGGCCTCCATTGTTATGAAAGAAGCCGTAATCCGAAGCGGTGTAGATCCCAAACTGATTGATGAGGTATTTTTCGGCCACTGCCTGGGGCTCCCCGGCTGCTTAGGCAGAATGGCCCTTCTGATGGCCGGCCTGCCCATGGAAATACCCGCTATAACCATTGACCGCCAGTGCGGTTCCGGGTCCACCGCCGTTAATCTGGCCGCCATTCATATCAAGGCCGGCGTAGGCGACATATATCTGACCGGTGGGGTTGAAAGCATGACCCGCATACCCTATCATATGGAAAGGCCCACAGCCGCCTTTCAGAGGGTTCCGCCCAATTTTGCAAGACGGCCCTTAAGCCCGGAGGAAATAGGCGATCCCCCCATGGGAATCACCGCCGAAAACGTTGCCGAACGCTTCAACATCCCCCGGGAAGAGCAGGATGAAATGGGCTACATGAGCCAGGTTAAAGCGGCCAGGGCTCTCCAGGAGGGAAGGTTTAAAGAACAAATCGTACCTGTGGTGATCCCACAGAAAAAAGGTGATCCGGTAATATTCCAGGTAGATGAGCACCCCCGTCCGGGCACCACCCTGGAAGCACTGGCCAAATTGCCCCCGGTTTTTAAAAAGGGCGGAACTGTAACCGCGGGAACCTCTTCCGGAATTAATGACGGCTCCGGCGCCCTGGTTGTAACCTCGGCTGCAAAGGCACAAGAACTGGGCCTCAAGCCTCTGGTAAAAGTCGTGGCCGTAGGAGCCGGCGGTGTTGACCCCAACATTATGGGCATAGGCCCGGTACCGGCTACCCGGAAGGCCCTTGCCATGGCAGGTCTGACCATTGATCAGATGGATGTAATCGAAATAAATGAAGCCTTCGCCTCCCAGGCCATAGCTTGCTGCCGGGAACTGGGAATAGACTGGAGAAACCAGGAAAAGGTCAACCCCAATGGCGGAGCCATAGCCCTGGGACACCCCATCGCCGGATCCCTGGCCATCCTGGTCATCAAGTGCCTGTACGAGCTGCGCAGGACCGGAGGCCGCTACGGCCTGATCACCGCCTGTTGCGGAGGCGGCCAGGGTGTGGCCACCATCATAGAAAATATCATTTAATAACACCCAATTATATAATCTGAAAAAGAAACCCCGACTTATGTAAGTGGGGGTCTTGAGAAATCAGATTAGGTTAGGAGGGTTCAATATGTCAAAACCCATAGTCTCTCTGGTGGCCTTTGAAGATCCCTACCAGTCCCTGCGAAAGGCACTTGAACTTTGCGATGGCCTTGCAGGTCTGGATAAAAACGACAAGATTCTGATCAAGCCAAATATTGTATCCTGGGACTTTAAGCTTCCTTTTGCGCCTTATGGTGTGGTAACCACATCGGCCGTTATGTCTGCCCTGGTCAGAATACTGTACGAGGATGGCTACCGAAATCTGACTATAGGAGAGGGATCGGTGATGATCCCTAAAACCATAGGCATGGCTGTTTACGGTGCCCTGGGGTATAATAAGCTGAAGGAAAAATACGGTGTTGAACTGGTTGATTTCAATGAAGGAAAATTCGAAAAAATTGATACCGGGGGCTTAAAGCTCTCTATAGCCAGGAAGGCTCTGGAGGCTGACAAGATAATAAACCTGCCGGTACTTAAAACTCACAACCAGTGCAAGGTTTCACTGGGCATAAAAAACCTTAAAGGCTGTATAAACCGATCATCAAAAACGGCATGCCACGGCAAGGATGTGGACCTGAGCCACACATTTCCCCATATAATTGAAAAGCTGCCGGTGGCCCTGACTATCATCGACGGAGTATTCACCCTTGCCAAAGGGCCCGGCCACACAGGCAACGCCACAAGGAAAAACCTACTCGTGGCCTCCAGAGACACCCTGGCCTGCGATGTGGTGGGCGCCGATTTGATGGGGTACAGCGCCAGCGAGGTTGAACACCTGGTTTATTACGCCGACCGGAACGGGAGAAGCACCCATCTGTCCGACGTTGAAATCAGGGGAGAAGACCTGGAAAAGAATAAATCCTATGTTGAGCATGACTGGGAGTGGACCCCCGAGAACACCGGCCCGGCAGGATTTAAGAAAAGGGGTATCACCGGGCTGGCCATCAGAAAATATGACAGCTCCCTTTGCACAGGCTGTTCCATGATGTATAACCCAATGCTGATACATTTCATGTCGGCCTTTAAAGGTGATCCCTTCCCCAATGTAGAAGTTATTACAGGCAAGAGACAGACGGCGTCGCCGGATTTTGACTACACCGTGCTGTTTGGAAAATGCGCCTGTTCCCTGAACAAAAACAATCCGAACATTAAAAAGGCCATAGCCAATAAGGGCTGCCCCCCCACCATGGAAGAACTTACCGAATCCCTCAAAGAAGCCGGAGTTTTTTGCGACCCCGAGCAGTATGTAACCTTCCGCCACTATTTGTTCAACCGATACAAGAAAGAAGACGGGTTTGACCCCGACCTTTATACAATATAACCCGCTAATACCTCTAAAGGGATATAAGGAGCCGCCAAAAAGTCGGCTCCTTATATCGGATTCTTTTTCCCTCCATACCATCTCCTTTTTACTCCAACAATTTCCTTTGCAGCCGAATAAACCTGTCTGCTTTTCCAGTCTTTAATTCGCAGAATAAATTTGAGATTGTCTGAATGAGGGGCTGCAACATGTTTTGTTCATGGATTAAGGTTTCACCATGTTAAAAATTGAACAACGTGTTTTATTTGAGGACGTACCACAATGGTTTGATTTTTATTCCAAAAACCGCCGCATCATTTTTAGTACGGTTGCAGATAGCGAAGAGTTATTTTACAGTGCCTCAAATTTTATTGGCATGTATCATGCATATGATATATTAATATTACAAATTTTTATACAATTTGATTACCTTTCAATTTTCAATGTTTTTTGTTTTTGCTAGCCAACACTAACTGGCAAGCGGACTGTCATTGAGGGGTCGAACCTGTTAAACAACGGAGGTGATGTACCGCATGACCTGAATTTGAACCGGTATCCTGCAAGCAATCAAATAAATTGAACGAGAGAGGTGCGAGTTAAAAAATGAAACGTATTCTTAAAATAATGGTCCTATTGGCAATAGCAATTTCCCTGCTGGCAACCGCCGGTTGTGGCGGGGGAGACAAGGATGCCGGAAAAGCAAAGGAAGCTAAAATAATTAACATCGGCTTCACAGGTCCACTTAGCGGCGGAGCCGCCTTTTATGGCAAGGACACCCTGGGCGGTCTTGAACTGGCAATAGATCAAGTCAACGCGAACGGCGGCATTACTATAGCCGGGGAAAAATACAACTTCAAGGTTGTGGCGCTGGATGACCGCTATCTCCCCAACGAGGCAGCCACCAACGCAAGGCGTCTGGTAAAGGAAAGCAATACTCCAATAATTTTCTGCCCCCACAGCGGTGGCATTGCAGCCATGCAGGAATTCAACGAAACCGAGAACTTCCTGATTATGGCTTACAGCTCCGAGCCCAAACTATTTGAGCGGGGCAACAAGCTAACCCTGGTGATGCCCCCTCCTTACAGCAGTTACATAGAGCCCTTCACCAAGAAGATGATGGCTGATTACGGAAAGAAAGTGGCGCTCATCCAAGGCAACCACGCCTACGGCAAAGACTGGGGCGCTCTATTCGCTCCTGCCTGGGAAAAAGCCGGCGGCACCATTACCATCAACTCCCCCTTCAGTTATAACACAGAAACCGATTTCTCAACTTACGTAAGTAAGGCACTGGCCACAAAACCCGATATTCTGTTCGTGGGTGGCGCCTCCCAGCCCACCGCAATGGTGGTTAAGCAGGCCAGGGACCAGGGCTTCAAGGGCGGCCTTATAGTCATAGACCAGGCCAAAATTGATGACATGTCCGATATAATCGGAATGCCCGCAATGGAAGGTGCCATCGGTGTGTATCCCTTCTACAAGTATCCTAGAACCGATCAGCAAGCACTGAATAAATTTGTGGAAAGCTACAAGACCAAGTTTGGCAAGCGGCCCAACTGGGAAGCAGGCTGGCATTACGAATCAGGTTTTATCGTAGCCAAGGGCATTGAAAAAGCCGGAAACGTTAAGGATGCGGCCAAAATATTCGCAGGAATGCGCCAGGCACTTCCTCTGGATAAAAAGACCGTTCCCATCGGCATTGATGGCATCAGCCCCAAGGGTGGATATGCCAATCCGGGATCGGCCGTAGTTGTCAAAAACGGTCAGTTCAGTGAACTGGTGGACATCCCCAGGGTAGGCGGTTAATTAATAGTGTTTCTAACCAATTAGTACCGATTTGGCAGGGGCGCCGGGTATTTCCGGAGCCCCTGCCAAAAAGGCATCCTTGTGATAATGGCAGATGTTTTTATCGGATTACATGGGGGTTTAAAAATGGAACTTTTTTTTCAGCAGATTATCAACGGGTTAACCCTGGGTAGTATATACTGCCTGGTAGCCCTGGGACTTACCCTGATATACGGAATTATGCGTATACCAAACTTCGCCCATGGACACCTGTACATGATTGGCGCATACTGTGTCCTTTTTCTTATCACCCTTTATGGATTCAACTACTGGGCTGCCATACTGGTTTCCATGGTTATACTGGCGGTCCTTGGCGTTCTCATGGAAAGGCTTGTATACCACCCCATGCGTAACAAACCGCACATAAACAGCTTTATCGCCGCAATTGGGGCCTTGTTTTTCCTGGAGGCCATAGCTCAGGTGATGTGGGGAGCGGAGTACCGCAAGATGCCCGAGGTGTTCGGCAAGGTGGTCAACATTTTCGGGATTATGACCACCCAGCAGCGGCTGGTGGTTATTTTCGCAGCCCTGGCACTAATGGGTCTACTGCACCTGTTTATGAAAAAAACCCTGGTGGGCTCCACCATTGAAGCCATGGCCCAGGATAGGGAAGGCGCCTTCCTGGTGGGTATAGATTCAAATATGGTCTCCATGCTGACCTTTGGTGTGGCAGCGGCCCTGGCAGCGGCAGCCGCCGGGTTGGCAGGACCTCTTTTCCTGGTGTTTCCCAGCATGGGAGCCCTGTTAATCACTAAGGCCTTTGTCATTATCGTTCTTGGGGGAATGGGCAGTATCCCGGGAGCGGTGGTGGGAGCTTACATACTGGGCTTGTCGGAAAGTATGGGAGCTACATTTTTCCCGGCGGAGTATAAGGACATCGTGGCCTTCGTTCTGCTGGTCATAATACTATCGATAAGGCCCAACGGCCTTTTCGCTAAGGAGGGCGCATAAGGTGGCTCCTTTAAGCAACATCTTCCGGATCAACAATATCCCGTACTATGCCCTTATTTTGCTGGCACTGACTCTGCCTCTGTTCCTTGACAACAAATACCTGCTGCATGTGGTTATAATGTGCTTCATCAACGCAATAGCAATTTACGGGCTAAACCTGATAACGGGCTACACCGGGCAGCTCTCACTGTCCCATGCCGGATTTTACGGGATTGGGGCCTACACGGTGGGGGTACTTACCCTGAAGCTGAAATGGGTATTCTGGCTGGCACTGATCGCTGGCTGCGGCCTTAGCACCATAGTAGGCATACTGGTGGGCTTAATCTCACTGAGACTGAAATCCGATTATTTTATAATCTTTGGACTTTGCGTGGGAATAATAATCAACCTGATAATTGAGCATTGGGAATCAGTTACCGAGGGTGTAAGGGGAATAATAGGGGTACCTCCTCCAAATCCCATAAACCTTCCCGGAGGAGAAAGAATAGTTTTCACAGACTTAACCGCTCAGTACTATCTGGTATTGTTATGTTTGTTCTTTACCATATTTGTGATGTACAGAATAGTTAATTCTATGGTGGGCCGTACCTTTGTGGCCATCAGGAACAGTGAGGAACTGGCTTCCACCATTGGCATCAACGTCTTTACAGGTAAGCTTGTTTCCTTTGCCATTTCCGCCTTTTTCGCCGGCCTGGCCGGAGGGCTGTTTGCCGGCTACATCAGGTTCCTCGGTCCGCCAATGAGCAGCCCCACCGTAACATTTGAGTTTCTTCTGATGATGCTAATTGGAGGCGGGGGCTCCCTGGCCGGTCCCATAGTAGGGTCGCTGCTGGTAACCTCCGTTACCGAGAGTCTGCAATTCTTGCAGTCCTATAGGATGGTAATATTCGGGCCATTTCTAATTCTGGTGGTAATGTTTTTCCCAAGAGGCCTGGTAGGCGGCTATTATGTTGCCAAACTCCGGATCCAGGAAAAAAGAGCCAGAAAAAAGATCCCGCCTGCAGCGGTAACGGCCAGCGGACAAACTAAATCAGAAGAGCTACGGGGGTGATGACAATGATACTAAAAACCGAGGCCCTTACCAAAAATTTTGGCGGGTTAAATGCCGTGTCTACCGTAGATTTTAATGTACAGCAGGGAGAGATTATGGCCATTATAGGGCCCAACGGCGCCGGTAAGTCCACCTTTTTCAATATTATCAGCGGATTTATGCGTCCCACCAGTGGAAAGACTATCTTTTATAACGAAGAAATCAATGGGCTTCCGGCCCACGCTATAGCCATTAAGGGAATAGCCCGGACATTTCAAACAACCCACCTCTTCCCCAACAGTCTTGTTATTGATAATGTAATTATAGGCAACAGGCTTCGAACCCGCATGAACTTTCTTGACGCCATATTTAAGACTTCCCGCGCTCAGCGCGAACATAGTGAAAGCATCCAAACGGCCCGGGAAATACTTGATTTTGTCGGGCTAACACCGGTAGCCTTCAAACCCGTTGACAACATTACCATGGAAGCAAAAAAACGCCTGGCCATAGGGCTGGCACTGGCCACCAAACCCAAGTTACTGCTGCTGGACGAGCCGGCCGCCGGAATCAATTTCAACGAAACCGATGCCCTGATGGAACTTATTAAAAAAATTAGAGATTCCGGTGTTACTGTCTGCCTTATTGAACACAAAATGAAAATGGTGATGAACCTGGCGGACCGCATCATGGTGCTGAACTACGGTATGAAAATAGCCGAGGGTACCCCTGAGGAGATCCGTAATGATCCCCGGGTAATCGAGGCTTATTTGGGGGGAACTGAAATTGCTTGAACTGGAGAACCTGTCAGTTTCATTCGGAAGTTTTGTGGCATTAAGAAATCTGAGCATGGAAATACGGGAAGGAGAACTGCTGGTCCTTCTGGGAGCAAACGGAGCTGGGAAATCTACACTGTTAAAGACCATTAGCGGCCTCTTAAAGCCGGCCTCTGGAACAATTAAATTCCAGGGCAAAAAAATTTCCGGCCTTAGCCCCAGCAAGGTGGTAAAAGTTGGTATTTCCCAGTGCGCCGAGGGCAGGAAACTGTTTCCTGAGATGTCGGTCCACAAGAACCTGATTCTGGGAGCATATACATGCCGGAATGATAAAAAGGGTGTGCAAAAATCACTGGCCTATGTTTATAACCTGTATCCCATCCTTAAGGAAAAGGAAAACGACCCCGCAGGGTCACTGAGCGGAGGCCAGCAGCAAATGGTGGCCATCGGGAGGGCTTTGATGTCACGTCCCAAGGTGCTGCTTCTCGACGAGCCCTCCATGGGATTGGCTCCTCTGGTGGTAAAGCAGATGTTTGAAACCATTGAAACCATTAACCGGGAAGGGACTACCATTTTACTGGCTGAACAGAACGCCTACACTGCTCTCAAGATAGCCAACAGGGGGTACGTCATAGAGGGCGGCGAGGTTGTAATGTCGGACACCAGTGAGAACATCGCCAAAAACGAGCGCATCAGACAGGCATATATTGGAGCGTAAAAAGAAGAAAAGGTGTAGGAGAAGAAAGGGAACGGTTAGCGGTTTCCCAAAGGTTAAGAAAATTTAAGATCAAAACAATCATCAGCCCTTGACACTATCAGCAATTGGTGACAAGGGCGTAATTTTAATTTTTAATATACAATTACCTAAAAAAGATTTCGGAATGAGGTTATTTTGGATGAAGGTCATAAAGAATTTCCAGCACAAAGTTGGCTTTCACTGCGGATCAACGGCCCTGGCCGATGTTGCGGGCCTGCACGGCCATGATCTCAGCGAGGCCATGTGCTTCGGTCTTGGGGAAGGTCTGGGATTTATGTTTTATAAAAGCAAAAAAATTAGCCCCAGCAGGCTATTTAACGGGCGGAGTGTCTCCCTGGAGTCCTTTTTTTTCAATAATATGGGCATTGACTTCCAATGGAAGCAGGGAGATGCTTTCCCCTGGACCGAGATGAAGGAGTGGATTGACAAGGATGTCCCGGTATTAATTCTAACCGATCTTTTCTATCTGGACTATTATAAAACCAACACGCACTTCACCGGCCATGCCATATTACTGGCTGGCTACGATGAGGAAAAAGGTGAGGCGCTGATTGCCGACACCGGTTATCCAGGACTGCAAAGAACCTCCCTGGACTCTCTGTCCATGGCAATGAAGTCTTCAGCCCCGCCATTCCCGGTAAAAAATTACTGGACCCAGGCCGAGTACTACCAAATTCCCAATTTACCGGCAGCAATCCATAGAGCCTTGGTGAACAACAGCCGGACCATGCTGTACCCTCCTCCAAAACCTCTTCTTGGTATTCCGGCAATGGAGATTTTCAGCCAGGACCTTAACACCTGGAACGAGGCCGAGGACTGGCAGTGGTGTGCCCGGTACGCCTACCAGGTGATCGAAAGACGGGGTACGGGAGGGTCGGGCTTCAGGCTGCTTTATCAAATGTTCCTGGAGGAGGCCGAAAACTATTTACCGGGCTTACGGCAAATTAAGGCCTCGGCAAAGATGAGGAAGATAGCTGAGACATGGTCGGAACTGGCTGCAGTTTTAAAGGAAATCAGCCAGAGCGGGCCCGGAAAGTTCCCCGAGGCGGGGATACTGGCTGCCGGGGTGACAACGCTGGAGAAGGATTTTTTCACTAAAATTATCACCTCGGAAATTATGTGATTAACACGGCTGGGGCATTGGGTATTGCCTTAGCGCATTCCCCCAACGTTTTTTGTACTCGGTCACTCTTCCGCATAAAAACTGTTGTAGAGCTAAAAATAGAACCAGCATTTTAAATTAAATTGATTCAACCCGGCACAAAAAGAGCCGGGCAAAGAATACCGAGGAGGTGCCCTAATGACAAACCAGCAAGTTACCGTCTATACTACCCCCACCTGACCCCACTGCCGCACCGTGAAAGAGTTTCTTTCACAAAAAGGCGTAAAGTATGCCGAGCATGACGTGGCCAAGGACCAAAAAGCCCGGGATGAGATGATTCAAAAAACCGGACGAATGGCAGTTCCAACAATACTGGTGGGCGATCAGGTGGTGGTGGGCTACAATCCGACCGAACTGGAAAGGCTGCTGCATTAACAGATTTCTAATCCCCATGACGCTGACGAGGTGAAAACAGGAGACTACGGCCTCCACAATTGAGCTTTTTTATATAAACATGCATTATTCTTCATAAAAAAGTAACCTTTTAAGGTTACTTTTTTATTGCTATCAGACATTTGTCTAAATAAAGCTATTACAATCTTCACTGTCAAAGCTATAAGGTGAGTGAAACTGGTGGGCTAATTCAGTAGCAAACTCTAAAATCTCCATAACGGCAACTGATTGCTTATTTCCTCAAATTCTTCCTCTGATTCCCCTTAATTGCAACCTGAGCAACTTTTTGATAGGTTTTAGTTTTATTTTCTTTCGATTTTTTCCAAAGGAACAACATCAGTATAAATGCGGCTAATAAAGTTATCAGAGATGTGACCTGGGCCGCTTTCAGCCCCCAGAAGGCGAGGCTGTCAGCCCTGTAAAACTCCAGTATTATTCGACCAACGGCGTATAAGGCAAAATAAAGGGTGGCAATAAAGCCGTGAAAGGGCTTTCTGGGAAGCAGAAAAATAAGCGCCCCCATGGCTGCAAAGTCCCATAAAGACTCTAAAAGAACAGCGGGAACCAGCGAAGCCGACCCGAAGGCCGCATAGGCATCGGTGCCCGGCGGGTAAATAACCCCAAGAAAAGAGGAAGTGGGCTTTCCGTAACAGCACCCGTTCAAATAACAGCCAATCCTGCCTACAGCCTGTCCCAGAAGCACTCCAGGCGCCATAATATCCGCCAGCTCCCAGAATGAAATACGGTACTTTTGAGTGAAAAATATTACCGCCAGCATCCCCCCAAGGACTGATCCCTGAACCGACATTCCCCCCTCCCAGAAGGCCGGAATTTCAGTAAGGTGACTGGAGTAATAACTCCAGGAAAAAGCCACCTCCCACAGCCTGGCACCTGCAAGGCCGGCCATTAAAACATAAGGGGACATATTCAGTATATCTTCCCGGAACCTTCCTTTTTTCCCAGCCAGATACCAGGCCAGCCCCACAGCCCCGATCATACCCAAAGCCATCATTAATCCATATGCCCGTATGGGAAACGAACCGATAGAAAAAAGGATCTGATGCAAAAAAAAACACCTGCCTAAAATAAATTGCCCCCTTACCCGTTGTCCGGGTAAGGGGTAGCCCTGCTACTGGCGGTTATTGGTTAATGGTTATAAGTTATAGGTTATAGGTATTAATTTGTTGGATAAGCTAATATCCACTTCTACTACCTATTACCTATCACTTATTACCTATCACCAACTACCTATTACCTAAAGCTTAAAGCTTACCGCTTACCGCTACAAAACACTTTCCAACTTCTTTACCAATACGTTTTTATGGGTAAGACCTATCATCTGTCCCACAACCTGGCCGTTTTTAAACATCAACAGAGTGGGAATGCTCATAATACTATACTGCTTGGCCAGGCTCTGATTGCTGTCTACATTTACCTTTACCACCTTGACCCTATCCTCAAACTCGGTGGAGACTTCCTCCAGTATAGGCGCCATGCTCCTGCACGGCCCGCACCAGGGCGCCCAAAAATCTACCAAAACCGGCTTTTCTGAGTCGATGACCTCCTGCTTAAAAAGGCTTTCATTAATCTCAACAGCCACCCTTACTATATCCCCCTTCATTTAAGTGTATTAAAGGCTCACGGCCTTTATCAGACTCCTCACCCACCCCTGAATCCGGAAGAACCTGAACTACCGGAGTTCCCGTTTTGGGAACAGCCCCCACCCGTACGGATAGAGCAGCCGGTTATCAGCTGTTCCACCTGGTTTGTTTTGCATTCGGGGCATATTACCTTGTGACGATCGGAAATTCCTGTAATTACCGTGAATTTGTGACCGCATTTTTTACAGCGGAAGTCATACATGGGCATTATCTGTCACCTCACTTATCCACTTATTGCTCCGTTAGGACATGCAAAAACACATTCCTCACAGTCATCGCATATTTGGGAATCAATCACCGCCGAGGCTGAATTAATACTAATGGCCTTCCTGGGGCATATCTGCACACAGATTCCGCATCCCTGACAAAGACTCCTCACCACTGTTGCCATTATGATTCTCCATACATAAATTGTTGTCAAATACTCAGCTCAGGTCTGAACGCTTGAAAAGTTGTATAAAATTCAATATAAACTGAAGTTCTTTTTCATTAAGGTTGCATATCATGTTCAAAACGGACTGTACATTGGGATTCATGAGAAGCTCACGAAGTTCGGGATTCATTAGACTTAGCATCTGGTCCACAGCACCGGGCTCCATGATGAAATAACACGGGGAAACACCCATAACTTCGGCCAACTTCTCAAGAGTTTTAAGGGAAGGCTGCACCTTTCCCTGCTCTATCTGCCCGATGAGACCGGCGGTTACACCCGCCAGATTGGCCAGGTGGGCCTGGGTGAGGCCATATTCCTCCCTAAGGGATTTCAGCTTGTGCCCAAGGGATCCTTCATGGCTGATAACGGCGGAAGGCGGCACTCCCAGACCCTCGGCAATCCTTTTTAAGGTGTTCAGGGCGGGATAAACAGTTCCCCTCTCTATTTCACTCAGGTAAGAGAGCGAAATGCCGGCCCTGGTGGCCAAATCTTGCAGGGATAGGTTTTTTTCGCCCCTCATGAGACGAATCTTATCACCCAGGGATATGCCGGTTTCAGCCACATCACCCTCTATCAACTGGGCTTTTGACACATTCAGGGCCACCGCAAGCTTATCTATTGACTTTAAAGAAGGACGCTTTGATCCTCTTTCAATTTCGCTGAGATAGGATAAAGAAAGATTGGCCCGCTTGGCCATATCCTGCAGGGTATACCCCCGCTCCTCCCTCAACGCCCGTATATGATCACCCTTTACAATCATGGGTTGCACTCCTGTACCGCAAAAAATTATACTGATATCGTACTATAATTTTATTAGGCAGTCAATGAACTTGGATATTTATTATATTGGCAGCGAAAAAACAGTATATATACTCTGATAGCGGCAGAAAAAGGTCTAGTATTAGTTGAGCTTCTCCACTATCTCCCTGAAAACAGGCGCTGCTGTTTCACCGCCGCTGGATCCTTCCCTTACCAGCACAGTAATCGTATATCTGGGGGTATCAATGGGAGCGTACCCAGAAAACCAGGCGTTAACCGGGCCATCACCCTCGGTCAGCTGCGCCGATCCGGTTTTCCCGGCCGACCCTCCCCCGGGCACCCATGCCTTTTGGCCAACACCCTGTTTTGTAACCAGGGTCATTAATTCCCCCAGTTGGTGGGCCACCTCCGGGGAAATAACCCTGACCGTTTCGGCCGGCCTTATTTGCCCGGGAAATCCGCCCCCTGTGGGACGAATTTCTTTCACCAGTCTGGGCTGCAGATAAAGCCCCCCGTTGGCCACAGAATTAATCATGGCAGTTACCTGAAGTGGCGTGGCCAGAACTGGCCCCTGCCCGATACTGCTGTTCACCAGGTTATATTTACCGGCCACCAAATCCAAGTTCTGGCGGCGGTCCGAGGCTGCCGGATAACCCAATATAGATTGATTTTCCAGCCCCATGGCCCTGGCATACCTTATAATTGTTTGGGGCCCCAAATCCTGTCCCAGTTTAACGAAAACCGGGTTGCAGGACCGGGCAAAGGCCTGGGCAAAGGTTTCCAACCCGTGTCCCTCTTCGTTCCAGCAGCGAACAGGCTTCTCCCTGTAACCGCTGCAGTTAAAAAGGGTTTCCGAATTAACCCGCCCTTCGGAAAGGGCGGCCGCCGCCACCACAACTTTAAATAAAGATCCCGGCTGAAACAGGGATAAGGCCTGGTTAACAAACCGCTCGTCACCAGCGGTTTGCAGGCGATCGGATAAAGCCGGGTCAGGATTATAAGCCGGGCGGGAAGCCATAGCCAGGATATCCCCGCTGCTCCTGTCCATAACCACCACAGCCCCTTTTTTAATACGACGGTCCATCACCCTCTCGACCATTGACTGAATATCACTGTCAATGGTGGTTACCACGTCATTGCGACCGGGATCCCGCATTTCAGTTTCTACTGTAACCGGTAGCCCCGGCAGGGGCTTACCCAGGACATCAGTATATACAGCGGCAAAACGCGTGGGATACCGCCCCTTCAATTCCCTTTCATAGAAATATTCCAGCCCCTGCCTGCCGATCCAGTCACTCAGCCTGTAGCTTTTCTTGTTCTTTACGGACAGCTCTTCCAGTTCCTGCAGGTCCCTTATCCTGCCCATGTGTCCCACCACGTGCACCGCCAGGGGTGAAGGGCCATAGCGCAGCGTGTAGGGGGCCACCAGCAGTCCTTTGCTTTCCCCATCATTTATTAACCGGGACTGGCTGTCATTGATACTGTATGGCAACACCACAGGCCTCTTAGCCGAAAGTATATCCCTGATAATTGGCAAATCAGCACCGGTTACCCTGTAAACGGTCTGGAAAATAGGATTATCGTTATCTTCCATTTCTGGAAACACCACTAGTCTGTTGGAACTATATGTGCCGGACAGGGGGCGAAGATTACGGTCCAACACCCGTCCCCGGTTGTAATCCTCCAGAGGCACCGACATTGTTTCACTCTCCAGGGCCTTCCGGGCGTAAAGTTCTCCTTGCTCCACCTGTATGTAGCCCGTTCTGGCCACCGCCAATATGAAAAAAAAGACCAATATGAATTTTATCCATATCAGCCTCTTCCTGATGGTTTCCATTTATCCCAGCCTTTTTACATTTTATTCCTGATAATAGCTTGGCCAGGAATGCTCCCCGCTAAACCAATAGCTGTCAGCCACTCAGGAGTCAGAATGGGTATCGCCTGAATGAAGGTACTTTCCTCCGTGCCGCCACTTACAGCCCAAGTACCTACGCCTGATGCCCAACGCCCGACGACTATTTCTCCAGCCTTCGCAGCATGCTGTATTCCTCCACCGGTGTCCCGGTGGGTATATATAAAATCTGGCAGGGATGAGGAGCAGATTCCACGTCATTCCCCTCCTGATCCGTCAAACGGGACACCATCAATTGCTCCACAGGTCCGGAGGGCCTCAATACCTCCAGAGTCTCCCCCAGGAAAAATCGATTTCGCTGCTCTACCTCCATAATTCCACGGTCTGGGTTGTATCCCTTGACCATTCCCACAAAAGAACAGTTTCTATTATATATTCCCCGTACGTCACCATGCCCTGAAAGTACACCGTCACCCGATAAAAATCCCGTGGTATAGTCACGGTTGCTGACTTTGCTCAGTTCTTCCAGCCACCGTGATTCCACCTGGAATCCCCCGGGGTTTTCCATAATTCTGTCTATGGCCTCCCGGTATACCTTTACCACGGTGGCCACATAGTGTACACTTTTAACCCTGCCTTCAATTTTAAAGCTATCCACCCCTGCCCCAGCCAGGTCCGGCAGATGGGACAGCAGGCACAGATCTCTGGAACTCATTATATAAGTTCCCCTTTGGTCCTCCATGACAGGAAAAAACTGCCCGGGCCTTTTTTCCTCCATCAGGTGATATTGCCACCTGCAGGAATGGGAGCAATCTCCCAGGTTTGCATCCCGCCCGGTCATGTATTTGCTCAGCAGGCACCTGCCGGAGTATGAAATACACATGGCACCGTGTATGAATACCTCCAGCCCCACCCTTACCTTTTCCCTTATTTCCCTGATCTCATCCAGAGAGTTCTCTCTGGCCAGTACTATCCTGGACACTCCCTGAGACTCCCAGAAAGCGGCAGCCATTGCATTGGTGGTGTTGGCCTGGGTGCTTATATGAACTGGCATGCCGGGGATCTCACTGCGAACCAGAAGAAAAACACCGGGGTCAGCCACGATAATTCCGTCAACCCCCAAATTCTCCAATGCCAGGACATACTCTTTGAGGCCTCTGAAATCCCGGTTATGCGCGAAAATGTTTACCGTAACGTAAATCTTTATCTTTCGACTGTGGGCATAGCTGACAGCTTCTGCCATCTCTTCCGGGGTAAAATTATCCGATCCCGTCCTCAGCCCGTACCGCTGCCCCCCCAGATAAACGGCATCAGCTCCGTAAGCCACCGCCACCTTCAGTTTTTCCATATTTCCAGCCGGAGCCAAAAGCTCAGGTTTTCTCAAATAATCACCGACATTCTTTGGTTATAGGTTATAGGTTATAGGTTATAGGTTATAGGTTATAGGTTATAGGTTATAGGTTATAGGTTATAGGTTATAGGTTATAGGTTATTTTA
>Ga0209347_1002429_pt1 | contig 24845 bp, 24 predicted proteins | sample AutmiccommuBRH23_FD_187382 | JGI IMG/M metagenome (GOLD analysis project Ga0209347, IMG submission 187382) | Deep subsurface microbial communities from Mt. Terri, Switzerland - Autotrophic microbial communities BRH/23 (SPAdes) (version 2) | ecosystem: Environmental > Aquatic > Deep subsurface >...
CGCGGCCAGCAGAACGTGGATTTCTCGAGGCGTTTCGCAAAGAGGCAGACGCCGCTGCCATCCCACCAGACGATTTTCACCCGGTCCGCCGCTTCGCCCGGAACACATAAAGCGCGCCGCTGAACGGGTCGCTGCCAGCATTGCGCACCAGGGACAGCAGGCTGTCCGGTCCTTTGCGGAGTCGACCGGATGGCTCGCGAGAAAGACCCGCACACCGGACGGGATCATGCCGAGCGCACCGCGCTGATGAGACGGCGCAACGCGGCCTCGCCAAGATCGGGCGCGACGCGGATGAGGACATCGCCCACAACGATTTCCACCAGCGGCACCGGGGCGCCTGGGGGAACATCCTCCTTCTGCTTGTTCAGGAAAGCCTTGCGCCAGCCGAACAGCTGCGGCGGGGAAATCCCCAGACGGCGGGCCAGCGCGGAAACATTGATGCCAGGCTCCAGCGCCGCTGTGACAGCCTGCGCCTTGTACTTCCGACCAACGGCGCCGCTCGCCGACCGGCGCACCGTCCAGCCGCTCAACGAACGCCTCGACCAACTGCAAGCTACCAGTCGCAGGCATAGGCGTAGAACTGGTCGTAGACATGGAACCTCGGCGATCAGGGCAACGCCGGAAGCCTACCCCAGACCGGACATGCCATTAACCCACGGGGTTCTCTTCCCACTTACCTCCTTTGTAGCATGAGCAGATTTTCACGGGGTCAGTACAAAGGCCCGCACCTGCCTGTAGAGTCCATATCCTGTCGGCCCGGCCTCATAGCAGACAGAAATAGTTCCCCGCCCCGAAAGCTTCTTCAAAAGCTAGTCGACGCTCCCCGGGGTGTTCTCGAACGTGCCCAGACTCAGGACCTCGTCACGCCGCTCACCAGTGGCGATCGCAACCGCGAGCTTGTCTTTGGACACGTCTATACCAACGTAAATCGATGCTTGTGCTTCGGGCATGCCTTTCTCCATCGCAAAAGGACGGCACCAACCGTCCAACGATCAAGATACGGGATGATCCGTCATGGGCGGGCCGGTGAAAAAAGACATGCTGTCTTACAGAGAATCCTTGCATCGAAGGGGGCATCCAAACATGCATGCCGATTCACTGCGCATCGGGCGCCAGAGTGAAATCAGGGATCGCATCGCCGAGGGCCAGCACTACTGCATGGCGGGCCTCAAACTGCTCGCGGCAATCATCAGCTAATGCAACATTCCCAAAAAAACGCCATCAGACCAACATCGTGGCGCGAACTCTATGTCGCAATATGTACCTTTGTTGGGAGGAACCCCAATCCCCCCCGGATCGTCAGTATGACTTTGGCAGGCCCAGCACACGTTCGGCGATATAGCACATGACCAGTTCCCGGCTCACCGGTGCCAGGCGCGGGATCATGACCTCGCGGAAATAGCGCTCGACGTCGAACTCCTTGGCGTATCCGTAGCCGCCGTGGGTCAGGATCGCGCGTTCGCAGGCGCGGTAGCCGGCCTCGGCGCCGAGGAACTTGGCGCTGTTGGCCTCGGCTCCGCAGGGCTGGCCCGCGTCGTAAAGCGCGGCTGCCTTCAGCATCATCAGATCTGCAGCTTCCAGATACATCCAGCACTCCGCCAACGGATGCTGGATGCCCTGGTTCTTCCCGATGGGGCGGTCGAAGATCACCCGATCCTTGGCGTATTGGGTGGCGCGTTTCAGCGAAACGCGGCCAAGGCCCACGGCCTCGGCGGCGACCAGGATTCTCTCGGGGTTCAGGCCGTCGAGCAGATACTGGAATCCCTTGCCCTCCTCGCCGATCCTGTCTTCTTCGGGCACTTTCAGCCCGTCGATGAACACCTGGCAGGATTCAACAGCATTGCGCCCCAGTTTCGGGATTCTCGTGGTGCGCACATATTCGGGGTCCATGGCGGTGTAGAACAGGCTCAGCCCGTCGATCGGCCGCTTGCAATCCTCGATCGGCGTGGTGCGCGCGATCACCAGCATCCGCTGCGCCATGCTTGCCGCCGTCGGCCAGACCTTCTCTCCGGTCATCACGTAATGGTCACCCTTGCGCACCGCGCGTGTGCGCAGCCTGCCGGTATCCAGCCCGGAGTTCGGCTCGGTGATGGCAAAACAGGCTCTTTCCTCGCCCTTGATGAGCGGGGTAAGCATCCGCTTCTTCTGCTCGTCGGTGCCGTGCTTGACGATCGCGTTCGGCGCGAAGACATAGGAATGGATAGTCGAGGCGCCGGTGAAGCCGGCACCGGATTCGACGATCGCCTGCATCACCAGCGCGGCTTCGGTGATGCCAAGCCCCGCACCGCCATATTCCGATGGCAGGGTCAGGCCGACCCAGCCCCCGTTCACCATCTCGCGATAGAATTCCTCCGGGTAGCGCTCGCTTGCATCGCAGTCACGCCAATAGGCGAGATCATACTTCTCACAGACCTTGCTGATCGCGTCCCGCAGTTCTCTTTGTTCGGTGGTAAGTGCGAAGTCCATGCTTCTCTCCGTTAACTCTTTGTTAATTCATAAAATTGGGCAGCCACAGCGTCAGCGCCGGAAAGGCGATCAGAAGCGCGACCACCACGACATCGGTGGCGACAAACCAGGTGATCCCCTGAAAGATCACATGCGTCGGGACAGCCTTGCCGACGACGCTCTTGATGACGAAGACGTTCAACCCGACGGGCGGCGTTATCAGACCCATCTCCAGATATTTGGTGAGCAGAATGCCGACCCAGATCAGGTTGAGATCCATTGTCTCGAACAGCGGCAGAAGCACCGGCAGGGTAAGAAGCATGATGCCCAGAACCTCAAGGAACATGCCCAGCACCAGATACAGCAGGAATATCGCGAGCATCAGACCCACCGGCCCGAGATTCATGCCAGCGACCACCTGCGAGGTATGCGCCGGAAGCTGCGTCAGGGCGAGGAAGCTGGCGAAAAAGGTAGCGCTCATCGCGATGATCAGGATTGCCGCCGAGCTCACGATCGTGTCGGCGATGGCGCGTTTTGCCACCGCCCACGACAGGCTTCCCTTTGCCGCAGCGATCACCAGTGACAACAGCGCCCCGACCGCGCCCGCCTCGGCGGCGGTGAAGATGCCGCCGAACAGGCCGCCGAAAACGCAGATCACCAGCAGGAGGATGGGCCAGACGTCAAGCAGGCTTGCTTTGCTGATCTCGGCGAGTTCCGCGTCGCTTGGACGCGGTGCCAGGGCCGGGTTCGCCCATACCCGCAGCACCACCATGATGCTGAAGGCGAGCGCTGTCAGCAGCCCCGGAATGATCGCCCCGACGAAGAGCTCGATGATCGGAACCTCGGCAAAGATCCCGAACAGCAGCAGAACCAGGCTTGGCGGGATCAACGATCCAAGCGTCCCGGCGGCGGCGACCACGCCGGTCGCCAGGCCGGGCTGGTAGCCGGCACGAAGCATCTCGGGAACCGCGATCCGCCCCATGGCGGCGGCGCAGGCCAGGCTCGATCCGGTGACGGCTGAAAACATCGCCGCGCCCCCGATCGACGCCACCGCAAGGCCGCCGGGCAATCGCCGCAGAAAGCTTGCCCTGGCGACGTTGAACAACTGTTCGGTCATCCGGGCGTAATAGGCAACGAACCCCATGAGCAGGAACATCGGGATCGAACTGAGGGTCGAATGGGTGGAAAAGTCATAGGTCACCGACTTCAGCATCGCAGCCGCGATCGGATAGCCGTAGGCCACCCAGATGCCGCCGAAAGACACCGCGAGCAGGGCGATGGCGATCGGCATTCGCAGCAAGACGAGTATGACGATCAAAGCCAAGGAACCCCCGGCGATCTGTATTTCGCTCATGGTGTAGCTCCGTGCAAAATCAAGGTCTGACGCGGCCGGAGAGATACCCCACGGCCCGCGCTGCCATCACGAGGGCGAACAGAAATGTGCCGACAGGCATCAGGAATCTGCCGGGCCAGGAGTAGAATGTCGTCGCTCCTGAAACGAACTCGCCGATCTGCATCTTCTGGATCGCCAGTATCCCGGACTGCCACGCCAGCAGCAGGAAAATGGCCGCGCCAACGAGCATGAACACGCCCATCTTGATTTGCTGCACCGGCACCGGCAGGAACTGCTCCACCACCTCGACCGAAATATGCCGGTCTAGAACCGTGATATAGGCAAGGGGAAGAAAGATCGTGCCGCTGAGGAACCAGTGGCTGGTCATCAGTTCGGCATTGTCGATGGCGTCGTGAAACAGCGTGCGGATGGTCACGTCGCCCACGGTTATCAGCATCATCGCCAGCAGCAGAATGGCGGCGCCAACGCACAGGATCCGGGCCGGCAGGATCAGCACATTGTCGAACAGGTCCGACATGCCCGTGAGGGGCGGGGGGATCTCCTCGGCCCAGACATCCGTCTGATCGGTCGACGCCTTCATGGCGTCGACCCCTGCGAACCGGCCCGCGACTGCGCGACCAGCGCGTCAAGCGCGATGATGCGCCCCGCACGATCCACCACAAGGGGGTTGATCTCGATCTCGGACAGCGTTTCGTCTTGCAGATAGAGATCGCACAACTCCTGCACGGTCCGGGCCAGAGCGGCGACATCGCAGGGCGGTGCGCCGCGGAAACCCGCCAACAGCGGCGCCGCGCGCAGCGACCGGATCAGATCTTCGATCTGCGCCGCGTCGAGCGGCAGGAAGGCGCGCGCCACGTCGGGCTCAAGCTCCACCGTCACCCCGCCGCGCCCCATCACCAGCATCGGTCCGAAGACCGGATCGCAACGCAGACCGACGATGAACTCCTGATCGAAGGGAACCATTTCCTCGACCAGCACCCCCTCTATGGCAACGCCACGAGAACCTGCGGCGTCGACCATCGCGCGCGCCGCCTCGGCCGCCGCCTCGATGCTTTTGAGACCGAGCGCGATGCCGCCGTTACCGCTCTTGTGGAGCATCTCAGGGCTTTGCAGCTTTACCACAAATGGCGCAGACAGCGCCGCTCCGGCGGTGATCACCGCGTCGGGGTCGGTCACGAATACGCCAGCAGGGCGCGCCAGTGAGGTAGCGCCGCAGAGCAGGTCCTTGCTGCGGTGTTCCACCGCAAAGGTGCCGTCCGGCCGGCCGCCGTGACGGATCGGCGGCGCCTTGGCCAGCACCTTGCCGTTCCAGCCGGCGCCAAGCCGGAATTGCCCTGCTAGGGCGCGGGCGGCATCGCCGATCTCGCCATAGACGGGGATCCCGCGCTCGCGCACCTTCTGAACCGCTTCTTCCGGGGCGGCCTGCCAGGTCATCGCGCAGGGCATGCCACGCGGCAATTCGCTGACCAGCGCATCTGCCAGTTCCTCGGCAATCTGGCTCAGCCCGCCCATGAACACCAGAAGACCGTCATATCCGGTCCCGTCGCTGATGATCTTGAGAACTTCGCGCAGCATCGTCTTTTGCATCACGATCTGGGCGGTGAGGTCGACCGGGTTCTGCGGCGTGGCGAATCCCGGCAGGATCTTGGCCAGGCGCGCCTTGATTTCGGGGGAGAAATCGGGCACGTCGAGCCCTTCGCCGACCGCGGCGTCGGTCATCAGGACACCGGCACCACCCGAAACCGATATCACCGACACGCGCTTCCCGGCGGAACGCGGCTGCGTCAGCAGGATCTCGGCCTGGTTGGCCATGTCGGTCAGGCTGTCGGCGCGCCAGATGTTATACTGACGGAAAACCGCATCATAGGTTTCGTCCTCGCCCGCCAATGCGCCGGTATGCGAGGCGGCGGCGGTCGCGCCCTGACGGCTGCGCCCGGATTTCAGCACCAGCACCGGCTTGCGCCGCTCAAAGGCCTTGCGGGCGGCAGCGCGGAAAGCGGCACCGTCGCGCACCCCCTCGATATAAAGCCCGATCACCTCGGTTTCGTCATCCTCTACCAGGTAGTCCAGACAGGCAGCCAGATCGACGTCAGCCTCGTTCCCGGTGGAAATCCAGAGGCTTACACCAATTCCGGCCTTCATCGCCATGTCAAGCCAATAGGTGCCCAATGCGCCGCTCTGGGTGACGAAGCCGTAGTTGCCCCCTGGCAAACTCCGGCCCCCCATCACGACGGTCGAAGATGCCAGCATCTTGCGGTTGCCATTCATCACGCCCAGGCAGTTCGGCCCGATCATCGGAATGCCTGCCTCCTGGACGATCCGCGTGATCTCGGCCTGTCTCTCGGCACCCTCGGGCCCCGTTTCAGAGAACCCCGAGGCAAACACAACGAAGCCGCCGACGCCGAGTGCACACCCAAGCCGCAACTGATCCGGCACGTCGTCGGCAGACACCGCCAGGATCACCAGATCGACATCATTCTTGATCGCGTCGAGCGAAGGATAGCACTCGATGCCCTGAATGATTTTGCGGCCCGGATTAACCGGATAGATCTTGCCGGGGAAGTCATTGTGGAGAAGTGATTCCACCACGCGACCGCCTGCCTTGCGTAGGTCGTCCGATGCCCCGACAACCGCCACGCTTCGGGCGTTGAGTATCCGGCTCAGTCTATTGGAGCCCGACGGATCGGCAGAATGTCCGTCGCCGGACCCGACTTCATCCCTCATTGCGATACCGTGGCCGTTCCGGTGATGACCGGCTCGTCCTTCTGGTTGCGCACCCAGACGTCATAGGTGCCGCGCGCACCCTCCTGCTCGATGCCGCCACCGGTCACGATGTCGTTCTCGCGCACTGGCCGCACAAAGCGGATGTTCAGGCTCGTGCCCGCCAGAGCCTCGTTCCCAAGCGATTTGCGCAGCGACTGCCAGATCAGGTTCAGCGACATGGTGCCATGGGCGATGATGCCCTTCATCTCGGTCTTTTCGGCGAATTCCCGATCGACATGGATCGGATTGTAATCGTCGGTGAGATCGGCATAGGCCATGATTGTCGGCATCTCGACGGTCAGACTAACGGGCTCCAGCTTATTCGGCATCTCGGTTCCTCCCTACACTCAGGCTGCCACAAGGGTCGTCATCACGCCGGTGAAGACGATGCCGCCCTCGCCATCGCGCGTCGTATAGGTCGTTTCCACCCATTTACGGCCTTTGCGGATTTCCTTGTTTGTGCACACCACCTCGGTGGTCAGTGTTTCGCTCACTTTCGGCAGGCGCTGCAGATCGAAGACCTGGCTGCCGTGGACATTGCCTTTCGGCCGCGGCGTGATGCAGGCCATATAGCACTGAATCTGGATCATCGCTGTCATACCCGGCGGCATCAGATCGCCGTTGTCATCACCGGTATAGACGGCAAGCCATTTGCCGATCCGGTCGCGGTCTACGGTGAAGACGTCGCTTCCGTAGTTTTTTCCAACCTCGAAGTGGTCATAAGTGAACATCCTTACCCCCCGATCTCGACTTGCGGAATTGTCTGATCCCCGCGTTTTTCGTAAATGACACGCACCCGCGTGCCTATCTCGGCCTCGGCGCCGCGCACGTTGGCCATGAAGCGAAATCCTTCATCCATATCAACAAGCGCGACCTGATAGGGACCATCCGCCTTGAAAGCCACGCTTGGCCCGCGGTGAACGGTCGTCACGCTGTGCACGGTGCCTTTCCCGACGGAAACCTCCCATCTGAGGTTGCTGCCGTGACAGTGAGAGCAGACGGCGCGAGGATAAAATTGCACCTTGCCGCAATCGCTGCAACGCTGGAAACGGAATTCATGCGCGGCGCAGCCTTCCCAGAACGGTGCGGAATCGGCATTTGGACGCGGAACGGGTTTTTCCATTTGTCAGGCCCTCCCCAGAACTACTGAACAGTGGGCGGACAGGATGCCGCCATCTCCATGGACAAGGGCCAACTTGGCTCCTTCGACTTGTCGGCCATGGGCGGCGCCGCGCAATTGCTCGACCGCCTCGACCACATGGAACATGCCCCCCGCGGCACCGGAGTGCCCGTATGAGAGCAGCCCGCCATGGGTATTGCAGGGCAGTTTGCCCCCGATCTTCAGATCGCCTGCGGCGGCGGCCACACCGGCCTCGCCGCGCTCAAAGAACCCCATGGATTCCAGTTCGGCGAGAAGCGTGATGGTGAAACTGTCATAGATCTCGACCACGTCGATATCCGACGGTTTGAGCCCGGCCCGGCCTAGGGCAGTCGCCGCGGACTGCTTGCAGCCGTATTCGGTCAGCGAGGGGGCGGCGACGATGTATTCGTGCGTATGCCCCTGCCCGGAGCCGAGAATATCGATCCGGGGTTGCCTGAGGTCGGCGGCCGCATCCGCGGCGCTCACCACGACAGCGGCACCCCCGTCCGATATCAGGCAGCAATCAAGCAGGTGCAGCGGTGTCGCGATGAAACGCGAGTTCATCACGTCGTCCACCGTGATCGGTGTCCGCATATGCGCCTTGGGATTGAGCGCGGCATGTTCGCGATGGGTCACCGCGATCGCGGCGAGCTGTTCCGAAGTGACGCCGAATTCCGACATGTAGCGCTGTGCCACCAGGGCATAGGCGGCTGGGATGGTCATGCCATAGGGCTGCTCGTATTGCTGGTTGCCCACCTCTGCCAGGGCCTGGACGGCATTACCGCGCATCCCGCTCAGCCGGTTGTCGCCGGTGACAACCAGCACGTGCCGGCAATAGCCCGCCTCGATCAGCGCAGCCGCCTGCATCACCAGCATGCAGGCCGTGACGCCGCCCATCGAGACCGACGTGGCGTAGGCCGGCTTCATCCCGATATACTCGGCAAACACCGAGGCCAGCATCAGATGCGGTTCGGTGAAGGAATAGGCGCAAAGAAGCCCATCGACATCGGCCACTGAAAGCCCCGCGTCGGCGAGGGCGCCAAGCCCTGCTTCTGTTTGAAGCGACATGCAGGTGGAGCCTTGCAGATCCCCTACACTGGTGCTGTACGCGCCTGTTATAACAGCCGTTTTCACGAACCCGCCTCCTCCTTGTTCATGCGCTCCCAGTCGAAAAGCGCCGGTTTCTTGTCAAGGAAACGCTGGACCGCCTCCTTGTGATAGGCGCTGTCCATGCACAGGGCCTGGGCCATCGCCTCAAGTTCTGCCATGGCGCGCTGATCCAGATTGAAGGACTGGTTGAGAATGTTCTTCGCCAGTCCGATCGCCAGTGTCGAGCCGCTGCAGAACCGGCGCGCAAGTGCAAAAGCCGCGTCATGGAGCTGGTCGGCGGCATGGACGCTGTGGACGATGCCCATTGCCTTCGCCTCTTCCGCGCGCAGGATGCGTGCGGAAAACACCAGTTCCTTGGCGCGCTGAAGGCCCACAAGGCGCGGAAGCAGGAACATGCCCGCCAGATCGGGCACCAGCCCGATGCGCCCGAAGACCTGACAGAAGCGGGCCGTATCGCTGGCAAGGATGAAGTCTGCGGCAAGCGCCAGGTTCATCCCGCCACCGAAGGCGGGGCCGTCCACCGCCGCGATGACGGGTTTTTCCAGGTTCACCAGGTTAGGCAACCAGACGTGCAAGTCGGCAATGCGCTTGTAGGACTGCGCCGAGGTGCGTTTCTCGTTCAGCCCTCGCATGTCGCCGCCCGCGCAGAAGACCCCGCCCGCGCCGGTCAGGATCACCGCCCGCACGCGTTCGTCATCGCGGATCTCCGCCACCACCTCGGCGAGTTCCCCGCGCATCGGCACGTCCAGCGCATTGCGCGCCTCGGGCCGGTTCAAGGTGACGATGGCGACTTCGTCGCGCAGCTCGTAAACCATGGTTTCCATGTCGCGGCGCGACCCGGACCCAGTGGGGCTATCGGTGTTCATGCTATCATTCCCCCCCGTCGCTCATTCAGAGCGCTACCCTCAGGCGTCTGCAAGAGACCATACCATCCGGTATATTCAGCTTCCGAATAGTAGCTTCGACCCTCGCCATGTCAAGACCGGATTCCGGAGCGTCGCGAACATGCGGGTGTGGGGGTCTGTATTAAGTGACCATTGACCGCAAAGTGACCTCCGATGTAGGAGTGAAGATACCACAGAGTATAATTGATCTGCATCAAGCCAAGAGTGGCGCGCTGCGCAGAATCACCAACCCGAAGACGGAGGAAGAACCGCCATGCAAGACACGGCACAGGACAGCCTTGGAGGCCTCCTCCGACGTATCGCATCCACAATGCCTGACGCCGACTTCCTGGTGGCGGATAACGAAAGAGTCGCCTTTTCCCGTTTCGACGAAGAGGTTGACCGCGTTGCGGACGGTCTGCTTGCTGCGGGCTTCGGGAAAGGCGATCATGTGGCGCTGTGGGTCGCGAATGACCCGGATTGGGTGCGGATGCTGTTTGCCGCCGCGCGGATCGGCATGGTCGTGATCCCGATCAACACCAGGTTCAAGTCTGGCGAGCTGGAATATATCCTGCGCCAGTCGGACGCCCGCGCCCTGCTGATGATGGGCACCTGCTGGGGTATCGACTACCACGCGCTTCTGTCCACCTTGATCCCCGATCTTGCAAGCCAGAACCCGGGAAATATCCGCTCTGATGCGTTGCCAAAGCTGCGCGCGATCTTTTCCTGGGGGGGCACCACGCTCCCCGGTGCCATCTCGATGAACTCGCTTCTGGAAAGACCGGCCAACACCGAACGGGTTCGCGCCGCCGCCGAGGCCGTGCGGCCCCAGGACCCGGTGCTGATCGTTTACACGTCGGGCACCACCGGGCGGCCGAAGGGCGCGGTGCATTCCCATGCCGTCATCCGACAGTCGCTGAACGTGGCGAGCGCCATGGGCATGAAGACCGGCGACGCGGTGCTTGCGCATATGCCTCTCTACCACGTGGCCGGGTTGTTCATGGGCGTGCTTCCGGCGGTCATCCACGGGATGAGCCTCATCGTGATGCGGGACTGGAACGCCGATCGGGCGCTGGACCTCATCGAGGCGGAGAAGGTCGCGCATTTCGGCGGCATACCCACCCATTTCCTCGATTGCTTCGACGCACAAGAGAAACGTCCGCGTGATCTCGGTTCGGTGCGCGCCGCCTGGATCGGCGGCGCAGCGGTCAGTTCCGAAGTGGTGCGCAGTGCCCGCGAGGTGTTTTCGACGCCGCATATCCTGGCGTCCTACGGGATGACCGAAACCATGATCTCGACGACCTTCACGCGCTTCGACGATCCGCCCAAGGTCGCCGAAGAGAACACCGGCAAGCTGAGTGGCGACTATGAGGCGAGGATCGTTGATCAGGGCACCGGCGCGACGCTGGGCGCGGGCGAGATCGGCGAGCTTCAGGTGCGCGGCTATATCGTCATGTTGGGATATTACAAGAACCCCGAGGCCACCGCCGAGGCGATGACCGACGATGGCTGGTTTCGCACCGGCGATCTCGGCACCTTCGACGAACGCGGTTATCTGAAGATCACCGGGCGCATCAAGGAGATGTTCATCGTCGGCGGGTCAAATACCTATCCGGCCGAAATCGAAGCACATCTTGAAACCCATCCCGCGATCCGCCAGGCCCTGGTGGTGGGGGTGGCGCATGAACGCCTTGGCCAGGTTGGCTATGCCTTCATTCGTCGGTCCGACGAAGCCGCGCCGCTTGACGAGAAAGCAGTGATCGCCCATTGCCGGGGCGCCATTGCGGATTACAAGGTGCCGCGTTACGTGCAGTTCATCGAAACCTTCCCGATGACGGAAAGCGGCAAGATCCAGAGGCATGTGCTTGTCTCTCAGGCAGAGGCGGATCTCGCCGGTGCAAAGGCCGCCGGCTGATCTTACTAGGGTCGGCTGCCCGCCTGGGCCGGCTGGCAGTCGCCGGTGCCTGGGCGGTTGGGCTGGCGTCTGGCGTCCACCATGTTCAGCGTCAGATCGGCGAACTGCTGCGACATCTCTTCGAGCGTCAGTCGCCCGTCGGGCCGGTACCAGGTGAAGATCCAGCAAACCATCCCGGCAATGGCGCGCGCCGTTACCGGCACGTCGGCTATGCGGAAATCCCCGGATTCGACACCCGTGTACAGAAGCTTTTCAAGGCGTTCGTCGAACTCCCTGCGCCGCCCGGTCACATATTGCCGCACGTCGGGCGAAAGGTTCGGTTCCTCGCGAAAGAACACCGAAACGAAGTTCTGGTTGATGCCCTGCACCGTGGCGAAGCGGCGCACGAAGGTGTGAAGTGAATCAATGGGCGAAAGATCCTCCGAGAAGACCTCTTCCATCACCAGATGCGGCAAGTCGATCGTGGCGATGCAGATCTGCTCCAGGATATCCTGCTTGTTCTTCACATAATAGTAGATAAAGGGCTTGGTCACGCCGATCATCTTGGCCAGTTCGCTGACCAGGGTCCCGTTGTAACCCTTTTTGCTGAACAGTTCGGCCGCGATGCTCAGAATGCGCTCGCGGCGATACAGGTGCAGCTCTTCGCGGATCGAATTGCCGTTGCCGCCCGCAAGGGGATCGGGAATCGGCGGAAGCCCGACTCCTTCACCGGCCTCGGCTTCGGTGAGCTTCATGATCGACGACGTTTCCCGCCTCGGCGTGTGCATCCTTGCAATATCCCCATCGCGCTGGCCTGCCGTTCATATAGTCTGCACCGCGATATACAACCAGAATAGTGCCGGGTGCGGATCAGTCGCAGGGCAGGCCGAGCTGTTTGGCAATCGCTCGCAACTGAATTTCGAAGCTGCCCACCGTGACCGGCGCCACAAGCGCGTCGAGCGCCATGCGCATGACGGGCAACTCCTCGGTAAGGCCCCAGCCGCCGCCGATGTGCAAGGCGGATTGGGTGACACGAACCACCGCCTGGGTCACGAAAAGCTTGGCGCAGGAGACCTGCTGGATCAGTTCCGAAATCGGGCATCCGCTGTCCCAGCGGTCGGCCGCTTCATAGGTCAGAAGCCGCGCCGCCTCGATGTCGGTCTGGTTCTGTGCCAGACTGAAGGCGATAGACTGGTTGGCGCCGATCGGGCGGCCAAACTGATGGCGTGTCTTGGCATAATCCAGCGCCCAGTCCTGCGCGTGCTGCATGTGTCCGAACCAGCGCGCCGAGACCAGGATGCGCTCGCGATTGAACCCCGCCATGATCTGGCGAAAGCCTGCGGGAACACGTCGCGAGCCGGGCACGCGCACGTTGTTCAGGTGCACCCGGTAGGTCGGCGCGGGCCGGTTGGCATAGGTGGGAATGCGCGAGACCTCGACCCCGGGGCTCCGGCGGTCCACGGCAAAGAAGCTCATCCCGTCGCGCCCGCGCGCCCGGTCTGTCTGAGCCAGCAGCACCAGAACGTCGGCCTCGCCAGCCAGCGTGATGAACGATTTGATCCCGTCGAGGACCCAGTCATCGCCATCCTGCCGCGCGAAGGTCTTGATGTTCTGGACATCGTTGCCGGCATCGGGCTCGGTCACTGCGATGGCAAGGATCGTCTCGCCCGCGATCGAGCCGCGCACCAGGTCCTTTTGCTCTTCCGTGCCGAAGTCGTGCAGGATACCGCCCGCCACGCCCTGGATGATCAAGGCGTTGGGCAGGCCGGGATTGACGCGCGCGCACTCCTCGATGCAGATCGCCTCCTCGTGCACACCAAGGTCGGCGCCGCCCACCTCGGCAGGCGCGGCAATGCCAATAAGGCCCGCCTTAGCGGCAGCGGTGAAGAACGCGCGCGGAAACTGGCTTTCGCGGTCAGCTTCCTGCCAGATCGGGGCTATCTCGCGTTCGGCAAAACGTCTGCACGTCTCGCGGAACATCACGCGGTCCACTGTTTCGACAGGGCGTCGGCGTTCGGCTGTCATGGATTTTTCCTCGATCTGGTCATTTCGTCCGGGTTTTCGACGCCAGACGCTCGCGGTGATGCTCTATGGCCTCGTTGACGCCGGGCACCGCGAAGTTGCGATGCATCATGCCGCCCGCCAACTTCATCTGCTCGACAAATGGCAGCGGCGCGGATTTCGCCGAGAATTCGAGCCCCAGCGCCAGCGCGCCGCGGATGTCCAGATACTGGCGCACCCGCTCCTCGGCTTGTTCGCGAAAGCCTTCCTGCGGCAGAACTTCCGTCACCAGACCCAGCCTGCAGGCTTCGTCCGCACCCAGCGCGCGCCCGGTGGCGCAAAGCTGCCAGGCGAGCGAGTCCGGGATCCTTTGCGTCAGCAATGCGTGCAGCAGGAACGGATACATGCGGAACTGGATTTCGGGATAGCTGATCGACACATCGGCCCGCGCGATCACGATATCGCTGAGGCAGGGGAATATGGTGCCGCCGCCTTTGGCGTAACCGTGAAGCACGGTGACGACCAGGGCAGGGCAGGTTTCGAGCGCCTCGGAGAGGCCAAGGATCGCCGCTTCCTGGCCTTCAAGACCCTCGCGCCCGGCGCTCAGTTCCGAAAGATCCGCGCCCGCCGAGAAGCCGCGGTCACCCGTGGCGTCGATTACCAGGGCTTTCTCGCCGGGTTCGCCGCCGATACCGCGCACGATGTCGGCGATCTCTTCCATCATGGGGGAAGACAGGGCATTCGACTTGGCCGGACGGTCAATGGTGATGCGGGTCAGCGCGCCGTCGTTCCGGAGCTTGAAATCAGTCATCGGGGTTCCTTCGGAAGGCCAATCGGCGGGGTGTCAACAGGGGTCTGCGGCCAACTGTGGCAGGGCAGGATCACGAAAAAGGGGGGCGTTCGAACGCATGGTTGAGCGCCAGTTTGCGCGCGACAAAGCCGTCGCCCGCGGTCTCTGCCAGCCGGGCGGCGATCTCGCGCGCCCTGGCTTCAAGCTGCTCACCCGCCACGATCTCGTTTGCGAAACCCAGATCGAGCGCCTCCTGGGATCCCATGCGACGCGCGGTCAGGATCAGTTCGCGCGCGACGGGCAGCCCGATCCTGCGCGGCAGAAGGTAAAGCGACGCCATGTCGGGGATCACGCCGATGCGCCCGAAGACCTGGCAGAACCAGGCGCGCGGCGTGCACAGGATCACATCGCCCGCCATCGCCAGGCTGAAGCCCGCGCCCGCGCAGGGGCCGTCGACGGCCACGACCACCGGCTTGGGGAAATCCACGAAATCGGCGAACCAGGCGTGAAGCCCCTGGATGCGGTGCCGGGTGGCGATCGCCCGGTCGGTGCCCTCACGCAGGCTCTTCAGGTCGCCGCCGGCGCAGAAGGCTCCGCCCCGCCCGGTAAGAACCAGCGTACGGACGCTGGCATCGTCGCGGCCTTTGGCGATCGCTTCGGCCAGCTCCGCGCGCATCCCAAGGCTTAGGGCATTGCGCTGCGTCGGCTCGTTCAGCGCGATCAGCAGGATGCCGTCGGCCTGTTCGGTCTGGATGTGCCTGTATGTCATGATTTTCGGGGTTCCGGCGTTTAGGGGTCCCGGCGTTTCGGGCGCCGCCTGTTGGCGACGCCCGCCTCGCGGTTCAGAGGCCGTATTTCGACGGGTCGAGACCAGCGTAGGCGTTTTCGCGCAGACGCTCACCCATCTTCGCGGGGTCGCGCCCGGTTTCCTCGGCAATGCCCTTCCATTTCTCGATCATGGCAATGAAACCAGCCCTGACCTCTTCGGGGTTGTCGATCTTGTATTGATCGCGCGCGATGGCATACATCGTTTCGACGTCGCTCTCGGCGAACTCGGCCATCTTGGCAAGAAGTTCGTCACCCGGCGTGACAACCTCGATACCCTTTGCCGTCGCTTCGGCCAGTGCCGCCTCGGATTCCACCAGATAGGCACCGGTGATGCGCATCATCGCCATTGCAGCCGAATCCAAAAATGCGCGACGCTCCTGATCCGTCATGCCGGCCCAGCTGTTCGCCGAGAACACGAAGGGCGACGAGGCGCGGTGCAACGTCACGGGCATGTTGATCACGCTCTTGGCGACGTCGATCAGCGAATGGGTCTGAAGGATCGCGGGGGGGTTGAGGGTGATGTCGACCCCGCCGCGGTTCATCATCTCATAGACTTCCGAGCCGCCCACGTTGATCGGCGACAGCCCGAAATAGTCTGCCCAACGCGCGTTGTAGTCGCCGCCGGGAATGCGGACCCTCTTGCCCACCAGATCCTCGGCCGTGCGGTAAATCTCGCGGTTGACAAGGACGAGCGGAGCCGCGGTGTAGGTGCCGGTGAAGGTGACGCCCGCCGCCTTGAATTCATCCATGCACCGCTGGCACTGGGTCAGGACATATTCGTTGAACGCACCCGTGACCACGAGCGTGTCGTCGGTGGGAACCGCCAGGTCGTTGAGATACTGGATCATCGGCAGTTCTGCCGGATGGTATGTCAGGATCACCATCCCGGCATCGACAGCGCCAGCCTGCAACCCGCCAAGCGTCGCCTGCGCGCTGAGCGGCGTGCCGCCGGTGAAGAGCTTGAAATCAAACTCGCCATTGGTGGCCTGTTTCATCTCTTCGATCAGCGGCATCGTCCCCACGGTGACCACCACGTGCTTCGGCAGCACATATTGGTTCAGAGTCAGCGTTTCTGCCGCCGCACTGCCTGCGGACAACACGCCCGCCACGAGCAATGCCGAGGCTGCTCCGGCTTGGCGATTCAAAGCTTTGCAAAACAATTCCGTTCCTCCCTTTGGCCTGAGCGAAGACCGCTCTGGCTGTCATGTTGTGTCACGATCTCCCTCCAGAGGCTCGCAATTCTACCATGCGGTATGCTTTAATCCCACGTCAACGAGTTTTGCGACTCTGGCACGCAAACCGGGCTGCGGTGGCTTGGCATCGGTGGGGCTGGACGGCTGCCCGCGCCACTCAAGCGGCTGGTCACGGACAACCCGATGACCAGCCGCCACCGTTCAGCCGAGATCGAAGCCGACGTATCCGTCACGGGCCACCTGTTCCAGGCGCCGCCGATAGCGGGGCGAGCCGCCGTTATAGATGAGATAGCGGGTGCCGTCGCGCCCCTCTATGTTCGAGTTGTAGCCCGTGAACCAGGATTTCGCAGTGCGAAACAGCGTCATCTGATAGAGATCGCGAACCTCCGTCTGCCAGGCGGAAACCGCATCTTCTTCCGGCTCGACGCGCTGAATGCCCTTGTCACGAAGCTCCACCATGAAACCGGTCACCCAGTTGACGATTTCTTCGATGCCGCGGGGAAAGTTCGTGGACACCGAACCGCCTTGCGGGCCTGCCAGCGTGAAAAGATTGGGAAAGCCATGCGACTGGACGCCGAGATAGGTGAGCGGGCCTTCGCGCCACTGATCACGCAGGCTGACCCCGTTGCGGCCAACGATGTTGATCCGGTCGAACGCGCCGGTGATGGCATCGAAGCCCGTTGCGTAGATCAGGCTGTCAAGTTCGTATTCCTGCGATTCGGTCTGAATACCCTTCGGGGTAATCCTGACGATCGGAGATTCGTGGACATCGACCAGATGGACGTTGGGCCTGTTGTAGGCTTCGAAATAGCCCGTCTCCAGCGGCACGCGCCGGGTTCCAAAGCCATGATCGCGCGGTATCAGTTTCTCTGCCACCGCAGGATCGTTCACCCGCTGGCGGATCTTGTCGGCGATGAAGGCGGTGTATTCCGCGTTCACATCCGCGTCCGTGAGCACCTCGATGAAGTTTCCGATCCACACACCGAAGCCCGGCGAGGCGTAAAGCTCCTCCCAGAACCTGAGGCGCTCCTCTTTGGACACTTCATTGAACTTGCGGCGGTCCGGGCCATGCAGGAAGCCGCCCGGTGTCGTTCGGCACTTGGCGAAAATTTCGTCGTAGGATGCCTTGATCCGGGCCATTTCCTCTGGCGAGATCGGCGAATTGTGCAGGGGCGCGCACCAGTTCGGGCGCCGCTGAAATACGAAAAGCTCCTTGGCCTGCTTGGCGACCTCGGGCACAAGCTGCACGCCCGTCGCGCCGGTGCCGATCAGTCCGACGCGTTCGCCGCTGAAATCGGTCTTATCTTCGGGCCAGTCATAGGTGTGGAAGGACCGACCGCCGAAGGTTTCCCGCCCCTCGATGCGCGGCAATGTCGGCGCAGAGAGCATCCCGATGGCGGTCAGAAGATATTTGCAGCGATATACCGGCCCGTTCTCGGTCCGCACTTCCCACTCGTTGAGTTGCGCGTCGTAAATCGCATCGGTGACACGGGTGCCAAACACCATGTGGCGGCGCAGGTCAAATTTCTCGACGACGTAATTGAGATAAGAGAGCGTTTCCGTCTGCGGGGCGAAATGCTCTTTCCAGTCCCATTCTTGCAGCAACTCGCGCGAGAAGGAGTAGCCATAGCTGTAGCTCTCGGAATCAAAGCGGCAACCGGGGTAGCGGTTCCAGTACCAGGTGCCGCCGGGGGCCTCGCCGACTTCGAGAACTGTCGTCGCGAAGCCCAGTTCGCGCAGGCGAAAAAGCGCATAGATTCCGCAAACGCCGGCGCCTATGACCAATACATCGGTCCGAACCGGAGAATTGGCGTCTTGCTGCGAAAGATGCCCGGTCTGGTCTGTCGGCAGGTGTTGTGTCACTGGAGTCTCCATCTCGGTAGCCCGGCGGCCGAGTGTCGCAAACGCGCGCGGCGCAAGGGAATGTTTTTCTACCCGTGAGTATTAACGCCCCCTTCGGGACTGTCAACGCTGTTGCCGCGCCGACAGAACGGTTCGATCCCGCATTCCCCAAGTAGTCCGCTGATTCTGCTGTCATGGCCATGGTATTTCTGATATAAATCAATGTGTTGATGGCTGCGAGGGGCGCGTTTCATGGATCACCCAGAGGGTGCGGGTTCGCAGCGGGCAGATCGGGTGACTTTCGACCCTCGCGTGCGGCTTGAATTTCGACCCTCGCGTGCGGCTTGAATTTCGCGGCACGCAGCTCAGCTCGGACGGGGGCCTTCTGGTGATGCGGGAGTTGGACGACGCGCTTGGGCTGTCCGATCTGGCATCAGCTTCGCTGCGCGACAATCGTATCGGAAGGAACACGTCCATCGTCTTGACGGGCTGCTCCGGCAATCGGTGTTCGGGCGGCTGGCCGGATACGAGGATGTCAACGACGCTGACCGCTTGGCCCTCGATCCGGTCATGCGCCAGGTCGTGGGTGGAAGGGCTGTCGATGCACAAGCAGCCTCGGCCTCGCAGATGGGACGGTTCGAGACCGAGACACTGGCCTTGCCCGAGAACCGGACGGCGCTGGCCGACCTGAACGGGCAATGGATCGACCGGTTCCATGACCGTAACGGGCTGAAGTTCATCGTGCTGGACATGGACAGCTCGGTCAGCCCCACCCACGGCGATCAGGAGGGGTCCGCCTGGAATGGACATTTCGACTGCACCTGCTACCACCCCAACTTCCTGTTCAACCAGTTCGGCGTGCTGGAACGCTGCGCCCTGCGGAATGGCAACGTCCACATCGCTGACGGCTGGAAAGACGTCTTGGACCCGGTGATCGCCCGGTATGCAAAGCGCGACATTCTGGGGTTCTTCCGCGCCGACGCCGCCTATGCGATCCCCGCGATCTATGCGCGACTGGAAGAAGCGGGCTATTTCTACGCCATCCGGCTGCCCGCCAATGCCGTGCTGCGCGAGAAGATCGCGCACCGGCTGACCTGGCCCGTGGGGCGTCCATCGCTGACCAAGATCAAGCGGTTTTACGAGGATTTCCAGTATCAGGCGCAGAGCTGGGAAGTCGAGCGCCGGGTGATTGCCAAGATCGAATGGCATCCGGGCGAGCTGTTCCCCCCGTGTGGCTTCATCGTCACCAACCTGCCGATGGAGCCGGATTGGGTGGTGCGGTTCTATAACCAGCGCGGCACTGCCGAGCAGCACATCAAGGAAGGCAAATACGCCTTCCGCTGGACGCGGCTGTCCTGCAAGCGGTTCCGCGACAACGAGGTGCGGCTGCAACTGCACGCGCTGGCCTACAATATGGCCACGTTCCTGCGCTGCATCGAACTACCCGAGGAAATGGCCCACTGGTCATTGACCAGCCTGCAACTGAAGCTGGTCAAGATCGGGGCGCGTGTCGTGCGTCACGCCCGCGCCATCACCTTCCAACTGGCCGAGGTGGCCGTCACCGGCCCAATGGTGCGCGCCATCCTTGCCGCCATCCGCCGATCGCGAGCGCCACCGCTATGCGCATGACCGCGATCCGGACCCAAACTGAACGAAAACGGCAGGACAGGTCCGTCCGCCACGCTGAAAAGCGTCGCTGCCGGGCTGGGACGCTGCGGGTTCACGGGCCGATCCGCCCAACTTCGGGCGTTTGCGCGATCGCATACGCCGCTCGGGGCAAAAAACGCTTGTTCAACTGGCAAAATAACGCGATCTTGGCGTCAGACGGCACGCCACTTGGGGAATGTCGGAAGATATGTATACATCCGCAATATATCGTCGGCTAACGTGGATCTTGGTAGTTGCGAATGTTGGGTTGACAGGCCGGACGTCGCGCCTGTCGAGCCGATTATTCCTGTGCGAGCCGATTATTGTAGGGGGGAGAGACTGGAAGGTGTTGCCATGCAGGTTGACTCAAACTTGCTTCCCGCCGGGCATTTCTGCCGCCCCGAGGCGCCAATGAAAGCTGGGCTTTTACTATGAGTTACGGAAAAGACGAACTTGGCCTGTCCTTTCCCTTTCCGGAAGCGCCTGAGGCTGGCAAGACCACGCAGATCCGGCCTGACCTGCTCTGGGCGCGCATCCCGCTGCCGTTCCGGCTTGACCACGTAAATATCTATTTCCTGAAGGATGGCGACGGCTGGGCAGTGCTGGATACCGGCATAGATAACGCGCGGACCCGCGAAATCTGGGAGGTGCTGCTGTCGGGTCCGTTGGCAGGGCAGCGCCTGACCCGGGTGATCGTGTCGCATCACCACCCTGACCACATCGGTCTCGCAGGTTGGCTTTGCGCGCGCTTCGGCATTCCGATGCTGACCAGCCAGAGCGCCTATCTGGGCTGCATGACCACCTCGATCAACCCTGAGATCCTGTCCGGGCAGCACTACCGCGAGTTCTACGCCCGCCACGGCATGGATGCCGAAGCCACCGAACGCGTGTGCTCGGACGGACATCGTTACCTCGAAAAGGTCTCGCCGCTGCCGCCGACATTCAGCCGTGTCGTTTTCGGTGACGTTCTGACTATCGGGCAGCGCAGCTTTGAGGTGATGACCTTCGATGGCCACTCCAATGAGCAGATCGTACTCTATTGCGCGGCAGAAAACCTGCTGCTTGCCACCGATCAGGTCATCGCCCGGATTTCACCCAATGTCAGCGTGCAGCCGCTTGACCCCGACGGTGATCCACTGGGGCTATTCCTGCGTTCTCTTGACACGTTGACGCGGCGAGTTCCGGGCGATGCTCTGGTTCTGCCGGGGCATCAACTGCCCTTCCTGGGCCTGCCTGAGCGGTGTCGCGCACTAACCCTGCACCATGCCGAACGCTGCGACCTAATCGAGGCGGCCTGCCGCGTGCAGCCGCACTCGGTGGCCGAGCTTGTGCCGGTGCTGTTCACCCGTGCACTTGACCCGCAACAGCTCAGCTTTGCCTTCAGCGAAGCCCATGCGCATGTGAACCGGCTTTTGCGCAGCAACCGGATGACGCAGTCGCTGCATGGCGACCGCATTGTCCGCTTTTCGAGTATTGGGGCACATGACCGGGGCCGGACGGCCGTGGCATAGGTAATTGGACAAAGACAGAAAGGTTATCTGCTATCGTGAGAAGCGCCGTCATCGTTTCCACTGCCCGCACCGCAATTGGCAGAGCTTACCGGGGTGCGTTCAATGACACCCAGTCGTAAGCCCTCGGCGGCCATGTGATTGCGGCTGCCGTTGCCCGCGCCGGCGTCGATCCGGTCGAAATCGACGATGTCGTGCTGGGCGCCGCGCATCAGTATGGCGCCACCGGCAGCAACGTGGCGCGGCAAAGCGCGTTGCGCGCCGGTTTACCCACCAGCGTGCCTGGAATGAGCGTGGACCGCAAATGCTCATCCGGGCTGATGGCCATCGCCATTGCTGCCAAGCAGATCATCACCGACGGCATGACCGTTACCGTCGGCGGTGGCGCCGAGGCCATTTCGCTCACTCAGAACAGGCATGCCATCAAATACCGTGCGCAGGATCCCGAACTGCTGGCCCGCGTGCCGGCTGCTTACATGAGCATGATCGAAACCGCCGAATTGTTGCGGATCGTTACGGCATATCGCGCGAGGCGCAGGATGCCTTCTCGCTGCAATCACAGCAGCGCACGGCGGCGGCCCAGGCGGCAGGGCGGTTCGACGCAGAATCGTGCCGATGACCACCTCGATGATCGTCATCCACAAGGCTACCGGCGAAAGCTCTGCATGCGAAGTGACCTTGCGCAAGGACGAATGCAACCGACCAGATACCACGGCGGAAGGGCTGGCCGGGCTGAGCCCGGTCTTTTCGGATGGGCAGCAGGTGCCGCTGGCAGGTTTATCACTGCAGGTAATTCCAGCCAGCTTTCTGATGGTGCATCGGCCTGCGTGCCGATGGAGGCGCGCGAGGCCGAGCGCCGAAGCCTTGAGCCGCTGGGGATCTACCATGGGATCGCCGTGGCTGGTTGCGACCCCGACGAAATGGGAATCGGCCCGATTTTTGCGGTGCCCAAGTTGCTGCGCGCACATGGCCTGAAAGTGGACGACATCGGCCTTTGGGAGATGAACGAGGCGTTCGCATCGCAAGCGATCTACTGCCGTGATCGGCTGGGGCTTCCCAACGAGCGGCTGAATGTCAGCGGCGGTGCCATTTAGGTTGGGCATCCCTACGGCATGACTGGCTCGCGTCTGACCGCGCATGCGCTGATCGAGGGCAAACGGCGGGTGTGCGCTTTGTCGTAATTACTATGTGCATAGGCGGCGGCACGGGCGCAGCGGGCCTGTTTGAAGTAGCATAAGTTGCGGTGCGCAACCCTGCAGAACGATGCGCAATGTAATCGCGCGGCAAGGCATGGTCTGCCTGGAGAAACCGAGAGATGAAGATGTCAAAGATGAACCGGATGCTCCGCCAGAGGGCTTTGCCTTGTTCACGGGGCGTGGCGATGCCGAAAACGTTCTGGGGCCGTACTATTGGTGCAGCCAACTCGATATCAGACGGGTCAACACCGGCCCTGAGCACCTCGCCATAGGAGGCTCTTGCCGTTTCCCAGGCGTCGATAAAGGCGGCGAGCTGTGCCGGATCGGCGGTGAGTTGCCGAGGCAGGTTTTCGGTCGAGCGGAATCTGGTTCCATACATCGGTGTGCTCCGTCATCGTGTCATGCGTCTTCAAGTCCCGTAGCGAGAGGCTGCGGGGCGCCTAAAGAGTTCGCCCTGAACAACTCCCAAGCGCCTGACTTTGCTTGCTGATCGGATGAAATCGGTAGCGAGGGATTGCAGACCTGTATTGACCCAGCGGAATCTGCACAGGTTAAGCCGCTAATGCAAATGCCTCAGCGGGGGTTTTCATGTCCAACGCCTGATGTGGGTGGCGGTGGTTGTAGAAGCTGATCCAGTCGCCGATTGCGCGTGTGGCGTGCTGGATGCTGTCGAAGCGTTGGCGATGGATGCACTGCTCCTTGAGGGTCCGGATGACGCGCTCCACCATGCCGTTCTGCTGCGGGCAGTGCGGCGTGATGAACTCCTGCTTCAAGCCGTAGCTTCGGACCAGCGAGGTGTAGCGGCGACTGGTGAAGACGAGGCCATTGTCTGACCTCAGCAGGAGCTCGCGCGGCACCTTGCCCAAAGTGCCGAACCGGTTGATCAGGGCATGCTCCAGGGCGCTGGCGGCGGTCGTGGCCTTGCCGGAACGCGACAGATGCCAGCCCAGAAGCTCGCGGGTGTGGCAGTCGATGACGAGGGCGAGCGTGGTCCAGCCGTCGCGCCCGGCCCAGACCCGGCACAGGTCGGTGGACCAGCGTTCGTTCGGCTCTCGCGACCGAGGGCACCGCCTCGATCCGGGGTCGCATGCCGATCGGGCGCTTGCGGACCTGCCAACCCTTGATCTGGAAGACCCTCTGGACCGTGTTCTTGTTGAAGCCCAGAAGCCAGGCTACCGTCCGATAGCCAAACGGAGGCTCCTTTTCGATCATCGCCTTGATCGGCTCGGCAAAGCGGGGATCGACCTTCGCTGCAGCCTTGGTCGGCTTGTAGTAGACCGTCCGCCGCGGCACGCCGAACCAGGCGCAGAGCTTGGTCAGCGGCACCGAGATCCCGTCCGCAAGAAGGCCCTCATGGAGCGTCCGGATCAATTGCCGTCCTCCCGCTCCATGAGGGCCGCCAGCTTTTTTCGGGGGCGCAACTCCAGCACGGCCTCGCCGTAAGCCTCCTGCAGGTCCTTCAGCTGCTTCTCGTATTGCTCGCGGATCTCCAGCGGGTTCGCCCGCAACGCATTCTCCATGCCCCGCTTGGCGTCATCGATCCAGCCCTCGATCTCGGACGGCGACAGGTCAAATGCCCGAGAAGCCTCCGCCACCGTCGTCTTGCCTTGGATGATCTCGACCACCAGCGCTGCCTTACGCTTCGCCGTCCACCGTTTGATGCTGTCGTCCATCGTCACACACATCGCTACCTTCTCCTTTGTAGCATGAGCAGATTTTCACTGGGTCAGTACATGCGGCCACAACATCCGCAAGATCCTCGCCCACCTCAGGGCCCTTTGGGCTCTCCTGATCGGCGTGCTTCTGCGCGTCTTCGTAGCGGATCGCCTTCACGGAACCCGAGCTGCCGCCGCCTGAGCGAATTGTTCAGGACGGACTACTTCACCACCCCCAAGCATGGATGGCCGATGTGCTTGCCCGCCCTCCAAACATCACAGTCTCGCGCGTGCATGAGCTGCTCCTGTGGCACTGGAAGGCTGAAGTTGAAGCTATCAAGGCCGCGTAGCCGCGGCTCTCGCCGGATGGCCTGCTGCCGGTTCCGTGGACGCGAAGATAAGATCGTGACCATGGAACTGGAGAGTGGATATGACGAGACGGAAGTTCAGCCGCGAGTTCAAGATCGGTAAGCGGGAAGAGAACCCCGTGGGTTAATGGCATGTCCGGTCTGGGGTAGGCTTCCGGCGTTGCCCTGATCGCCGAGGTTCCATGTCTACGACCAGTTCTACGCCTATGCCTGCGACTGGTAGCTT
>Ga0209347_1002430_pt1 | contig 24838 bp, 20 predicted proteins | sample AutmiccommuBRH23_FD_187382 | JGI IMG/M metagenome (GOLD analysis project Ga0209347, IMG submission 187382) | Deep subsurface microbial communities from Mt. Terri, Switzerland - Autotrophic microbial communities BRH/23 (SPAdes) (version 2) | ecosystem: Environmental > Aquatic > Deep subsurface >...
GCCGCGAGCCACGGCCGGCACCCGGCGCGGCCGCTTCGGCGCCGGCTCCCGACCCGTCCCCCACGGCGAGCCCCCCCGCGGAACCGCCGCCGCCCGCGGAACCGCCGCCCCCCGCGGCCGCCGAAGCAGCACCACCCGCACCACCAGCGCCGCCGACTGCGGCCCCGTCGGACGAGGACGGTGGGGCATGACCTCCCGTGAGATCGCCTTTCTCATCGTCGGCACCATCACCGCCCTGTGCGCCATCCTCGCGGTGACGACCAAGCAGGTGGTGCATGCCGCCCTGTGGCTGCTCGTCTCGCTCGGCGCACTCGCGGGTGCCTACGTCGTGCTCGGCCAGGAGCTGGTCGGCATCGTGCAGCTGCTCGTGTACGTCGGCGCCATCGTCGTCCTGGTCCTCTTCGCCCTGATGCTGACCCGGGCGCCGATCGGTCGTCACTCCGAGATCGACACGCCGCGCTGGGAGCGCGTCCTCGCCAGCGCGCTGGGCGGGGCCACCACGGCGTTGCTCGCCGCGGTCCTCCTGCCGATGTTCGCGTCGGCCCGGCTGGCTGAGGACGCCCCGGCCACCCCGGCGATCGGCGAGGCGATCTTCGGTACGTGGGTCTGGCCGTTCGAGCTGCTGTCCGTGCTCCTGCTCGTCGCTCTCGTCACGGCGTTCGCGGTGTCGCGCATCGTGCTCCACCACGAGGGGGAGGCGTCGTGAGCCTCGTCTACCCGGCCGCGCTCGCAGCCCTGCTCGCCGGGACCGGGGTGTACGGCGTCCTCGCCCGGCGCAACGCGGTGCTCATGCTCATCGGGGTCGAGCTGATCCTCAACGCCGCCAACCTCCTCTTCGTCACGGCGGGGTCCAGGTCGGGCATCCCCTTTGCCGCCGGGCCGGTCCTCGCGCTCTTCGTCATCACGATCGCCGCGGCGGAAGTCGTCGTGGCGCTGGCCATCATCATGGTGATGTTCCGTCGCTTCGGCCACATCGACCTGACCGCCACGCCGGACCTCACGGAGGACCCGGACGACCCCATGGGGGAGTCGTCAGGTGAGTGGATCGGTGAGCCGATCGAGGAGTCAACGGGCGAGGAACCGGCAGCCACGCCGGACCGCCCTGTCGCGGAGGAGGTCTCATGACCTGGGTCGTGCGGCTGATCGTCCTGCTTCCCGCGCTGGCCGGCCTCGCGGGCCTGCTCGCGCGGCGGCAGCGGGTCGTCGCGGCCGGGATCGCCGTCGGCGCCTCCTTCGCCGTCACGCTCCTGGCGCTCGCCCAGTGGGTCTCGCCCCTGCGCACGGCCGACATCGACTCCCTCGGTGGTCTGCCGCTTCTCGACCTCAGCGTCCCGCTGCACCTCCTCTCCGACCGTCTCTCGGGGTTGGTCAGCTTCGTCGTCGCCCTCGTCGTCCTCGCGATCCAGGTCTTCACCGTCTGGTACCTGCGCGAGGACCGGCGCTACGGCCAGTTCTCCGCGACGGTGTCCCTCTTCGCTGCCGGGATGCTCCTCGTCGTCCAGTCGGCCGACCTGGCGCTGACCCTCGTCGGCTGGGAGATCATGGGCTGGTGCTCGTGGCTGCTCATCGGCCACGACACGGAGCGCTACGCCGCCCGGCGTGCCGCCTACAAGGCGTTCATCGTCACCCGCGTGGCGGACATCGGCATGGTCGTCGGCCTCGTGGCGCTGGCTGTGCGAGCCGGCAGCACCGACCTGCTCGACGTCCTGACGATGACGGACAGCGACGGCCTGCTCACCGTGGGCCTCATCGGCGTCCTCATCGGCGTCGCGGGCAAGTCGGGCCTGTTCCCGTTCCACGACTGGCTCCCGGATGCCATGGAGGGCCCGACCCCCGCGTCGGCCCTCATCCACGCGGCGACGATGGTCGCCGCCGGCTCGTACGTCATCGGGCGCTTCTTCTCCCTCTATGCGATCGATGACGCCGCCCGACTGCTCCTCGCGGTCCTCGCGGCCGTCACGATGGTGTATGCCGCTGTGCTCGCTTTCGCACAGAGCGACGTCAAGCGGCTGCTGGCCTACTCGACGCTGAGCCAGATCGCCATCATGCTCGGGGCGCTCGCGGCGGCTCCGGCCGAGGTCGGCGCGACCCCGGCGATCTCGCACCTCGTCGGCCACGCCTTCTTCAAGGCCCTCCTCTTCCTCGCGGTCGGCTGGCTCGCCGTCCTCGCGGGCGGAACCGCCGTGGCGCGGATGCGCGGCGGGCTCCGCCGGCGCGGTGCCCTCCGCTGGTCCATCGCCCTCGGCCTCGCCGCGCTCGCCGGCGTCCCACCGCTCATCGGCTTCTTCACGAAGGAGACCGTCATCGACACCGCCTTCGAGGGCGTCGCGAAGGGGGTCGGGCTCGGCGCCTGGCTCGTTCTCGTGGCCCTCCTGGTCACCGTGGTTCTCACCGCCGCCTACTGCATGCGGGCCTGGCTGCTGCTCGACGGGCCGCTGGCGGACCCGGGTCCTGATGAGTCGGCGGTGGACGTCGCCGACGTCCTCGACCCAGCCCACCCGGCGACCCACGCTGCAGCGCACGCCGACCACGCGCCCATCACCATGTCGGCGGCCCTGGCCGTCGTAGGGCTCGCCGTCCTCACCGTGGTCGGCACGCTCTTCCTCACCGGGATCAGCGGGGCGGTCCACGTCGGGATCACCACAGCTGTCCTGTCCATCCTCCTCATCGGGGGAGCTGCCCTTGCCGTCTGGGTCGCCAGCCGACACGGCCGCGAAGATGCCGCCGACCGACTGCCGGTTGCCGTGCGGGTCGGCGCCGCGGGCGGCTTCGGAGCGGACGCGGCCTACGCCCGCTTCGGGACCGGCGTGGTCCGGCTCGCCCGGGTGGTCGTCATGCTCGACCGCGACGTGGTCGACGCCTACCCCCGCGCGACCGCCGTGACGGCGCGGAGCCTCGGGCGATTCGGGGAGCGAGCCCATCGGGCCATCCCGTCCCTGGCCCTCGTCGGCCTCGTCGTCGGTGTCGGCCTCGTCGTCGGCCTGGGGGTGGCGACATGGCTCTGACGCTCCTCCTGCTGGTCCCGCTCGTCGCTGCCATCGTCCTGCTCGCGATGCCGGCCGCAGCATCCTCCGACCGCCTCATCGCCCTCGGCGCGGCGTGCGTCACCGCGGTCCTCGGGGTGGTCGTCGTCTGGGGTGCCCACAGCGTTGACGTGCCCTGGATCCGCAGCCTCGGGATCCGGTGGCACTTCTCCGTCGACGGGCTCTCGGCGGCCCTGGTCCTGCTGACCTCCCTCCTCGTGGTCGGGGTCGTCCTCCACGCCCTCGCGGGCCCGACGCCCTCCGGGGGCTCCCGGTCGACGTACCTCGGCGCGATCATGCTCGTCGAGACCGGTGCGCTCGCCACCTTCCTCGCCCGCGACGCGATCCTCTTCTTCATCGCCTTCGAGGTCGTCCTCATCCCGATGTGGCTGCTCATCCGGAGGTTCGGCGACGACCACGTCCCCGATGAGACGCGGGCCGACGCGGCCGGCCGGTTCGTCCTCTTCACGGTGTTCGGCTCGACCCTCATGCTCATCGGCATCCTGCTGCTCGTGGCCCACCAGGGCACCTCGGACCTGGAGGCACTGGCCCGGATGCACGGCGCCGGCCTGGCGCACAGCCTCCAGGTCGCGATCGCCGCCATCCTCCTGACCGGCCTGGCCGTCAAGGTGCCGCTGTGGCCGCTGCACACGTGGCTGCCGTCGGCCCACACGATCGCCCCGACCGCGGGCTCCGTCCTCCTGGCCGCCGTGCTCCTCAAGATGGGGACCTACGGCATCGTCCGGGTCGCTGTTGCCGCGGTCCCCGACGGCGTCATCGCGCTGAGCCCGGTCCTCGCCGCCCTCGGTGCGGTCGGCACCATCTGGGGAGGCCTCGCCTGCCTGGTGGAGCGGGACCTCAAACGGCTCATCGCCTACAGCTCCGTGGCTCACATGGGGTTCATCGGCATCGCGTTGGCCTCGGGGAGCCACACCGGACTCCAGGCGGCCCTGTTCGCGAACATCGCGCACGGCATCGTCGCCGCGCTCCTCTTCTTCCTCGTCGGTGACCTCAAGGAGCAGTGGGGGTCGGCGGACCTGTCCACGCCTCGCGTGGCGCTCCGTGACCGGGCGCCCCGCTTCGGCGTCGCCTTCCTCTTCGGACTCGCTGCCGCCCTCGGCCTCCCCGGCCTCATCAGCTTCTGGGGCGAGTTCCTCTCGCTCTACGCCGCCTGGTCGCCGGCCGAGGGGGTCAACGTCGGTGTGCTGCGCGGCACGGTCGTCGTCGGGGCCGTGGGCCTGGCCCTCGCCGCCGCCTACGCCCTGCGGGTCGCCCGGATCCTGTGGGCCGGTGAGGGAGCGCCGGAGACGCCGGTGGGAGCCACGACGGCCAGCGACGTCGTCGTGGACGAGGCCGGGGTCCGGTGGGGTGTCATCCTCACCCTCGTCATCGTGATGGTCGTCCTGGGCGTCGCGCCCCACCTGCTGCTCACCATCTCCGAGATGGATGCCGCTGCTCTCCTCACGGGGGTGACTCGATGAACGGCCTCGAGATCGACTACCTGGTCCTCCTCCCTGCGTTGATCCCGATCGCCGGGATGGTCCTCATCCTCGTCGTCGACCTGGTCAACCCCCGCCTGCGCCAGTTCCCGTTCGCCGTGGCCGGGCTCGCTGCCGTTGCGGCGTCGGTCGCCACCTACCCCGGCCTGGGCCTCGCCCGAGGGGATGCGCAGTCGACGCTCTGTGTCGCGCTGCGTGGAGGGGTGGTCCCGGCGGGGACCACGGTCCCCGGCGTGGAGGGCCTGCCGCAGACCTGCTTCTGGCAGGCCGACTCGCTCACCAGCTCGCTGCAGCTGGCCGCCGGCATCGCCACCCTCGTCGTCGTCCTGCTCGCCTGGCCCCGCACGCGGGCAAGGTCGGTGACCGAGGGCACGCGCGAGCCGATCATGGCGATCCTGCTCCTCACTGCCTTCGCCGGGACCATGGTCGTCGCCGCCAGCCGGGACCTGGGGACCTGGCTCATCGCCCTGGAGCTCGCCACCCTGCCCGTCATCGGTCTGATCGCCCTCTCCGGCCGTCGAGGTGCGATCGCGGGTGCGGTTCAGCTGCTCGTCACCTCCCTCGTCTCGTTCGCCCTGCTCGTCCTCGGCGCGGCCCTCTGGCTCGTCGCCACGGGCAGCCCGATGCTCGACGCCGGCGCAGCTCTCGCCGGGGAGGGGTACCAGACGGAAGCGCCCGGTGCCGCCCTGGTGGCCTGGCCGGACGCCTCCACGGCGATCCTGGCGCTCTCGGTCGTCCTCCTCATCGCCGGCCTCGGCTTCAAGCTCTCGCTGGTGCCGTTCCACGCCTGGACTCCCACCGCCTACTCCGGTGCCACCGTGCCGGTGGCGACCTTCCTCGCCACCGTCTCGAAGATCGCGGCGCTCGCGGCGCTCCTCGTCGTCCTGCGCGCCATCAGCGTCCTGGGCGCCTCCGGGCTCGCCGCGATCGCGCTCCTGGCGGTCCTCAGCATGACGGTGGGCAACCTGATGGCTCTGCGACAGAACGACGTGGTCCGACTCTTGGCCTGGTCGACCGTCGCGCAGGCCGGCTGGGTCGTCCTGCCGCTCGTCAGCGTCTCCTCGCTCGGCAACCGGTCGGCCGGCACCTACCTGCTGACCTACGTCATCGCGACGACCGTCGCCTTCGCCGTCGTGGCGCTCATGCTCCGCGAACGGCCGGGGTCGGGCCGCACTCTCGACGCCTACGAGGGCCTCTGGCACCGCAGCCCGTGGCGTGCTGGTGCCCTCGCCCTGGCGCTCACCTCGCTGGCGGGGCTGCCACCGGGCATCATCGGGCTCGTCGGCAAGGTCGTCGCGCTTCGGCCGGTGGTGGTCGAGGGCTGGATCTGGCTCGCCGTCATCGCCGCTGCCAACGCGGTCCTCGGCGTGGCGGTCTACCTGCGCTGGCTCCGGCCGGTCATCTCCACGTCGGCGGCCGCAGAGACCGTGCTGGCGACGACTCGCGGCCCGGGCAGCCGGCGCGTCATCCTGGTCGGCCTGGCGCTCAGCTCCGCGGTGCTCGTCGTCGTCAGCGTCCAGCCCGACGTCGTGCTCCGCCTCCTGGGCTGAGGTCCGCGTCGGCGCCATCGGCGCTCACGAGGGGTAGGTGGGCGCGATCCGGTGCGCGAGCCAGGTGAGCGCGAGGGGGTAGCGGTACTCGATCGCGCCGTGGCCGGCCTCGAACGTCTCGCAGTGGATCCGGTCGGCCGGCAGGCCGACGCGGCGCAGCTCGGCGTCGAAAGCCTGGGCGCCGAGGTCGAGGTACCACTCGTCCCGCGTTCCTGCGTCGATCCAGACGGCCCGCCAGGACCGGACGGCGTCGACGTGGCTCTCCACCATCCGCACCGGGTCCCAGTCGAGCCAGCGTTGCCAGCGCTCGGGCACGAGCCGGCCGCTCCGCGGGTCGAAGGGCAGCAGCGGGGTCCCTCCCGGTTCGGCCGAGAAGCACGCGGACACGCCGAGGATCATCAGCAGCGTCTGGTCGGCTTCCTTGGTGAAGGCCGTCCGGGTTCGGAAGTCGTCCCACCACGCGGTGATGTCTCCGTCGTAGTCGCGCAGGAGTCGCACCGCCTTGGCGAAGTCCGGTAGGTAGCAGTACTCGTACAGGGCGTCGCCGGCATGGGTGGCCAGGGCCCCGAAGACGTCCGGTCGGAGCATCGGCGTGATCATCGCTCCGAAACCGCCGCTCGACTTGCCGCTGATCGCCCGGTGCTCGGGAGCGGTCGCGGTTCGGTAGTGCTGGTCGACGTACGGGACCACCTCGTCGCAGAGGTAGGAGTGGTAGGGGCCGGTCCCCGGGGAGTCGACGAACTGGCTGCCTCCGTAGGCCGTCCAGGCGTCGACGTAGACGACGATGGTCGGCGGTGCCTGCCCGTCGGCGAAGACGGCGTCAGCAGTCTCGAGGAAGGGCTGCCGGAAGGGAGTCCGGTTGCGCCACATGGTGATCTGTCCGGTGTAGCCCTGGATGACGTAGACGCTGGCGTAGCGACGGGCGGGCTCCGCGTCGTAGCCGGGTGGTACGTAGACCCACAGCGGACGGACGTGGGGGTCCCCCAGCGGGTTCCCGCGCAGCAGGGTGCTCTCGATGACGTGCTCGTCCACACGTCCGGCCAGTTCCGAGGACCAGGGCAGCATGGGCCCACGGTATGCCTCTGGGCGGTCGGCAGCGGAGCGCAGGTCGGGGATGACAAGAGCCAGCCCCGCGGGTGGCGGCCGCGGGGCTGGCTCTGCTGGTGCTGCTGTTGTTGGTACTGCTGTTGTTGGTACTGCTGGTGTTGGTGGCCGCCGGGGTGTGCCCTCGGCTACCGTGCGGTGCGGGTCAGACGCGAGCCGGCTCGCGCACCCCACCTGCGGGGTGGGTCTCCTGGACCGTCTTCGCGTGGCGGAAGCCGAGGAGCGCGAGGACCAGCAGGAGGGCTGCTGCGATGAAGGCGCCGATCCCGGCGATGGCGGCGATGGTGCCCATCGTGCCGAACGCGTAGGCGTTGAGCAGCATGCCGCGGAGGGCGTTGCCCATGAAGAGGCTCTGGCGCAGGTTGCCGAGGGCCGCGACCTCATCCTTGTTGGCGTTGGGGTCCTTCGACAGCTTCATGTACTCGCCCGAGACCTCCTCGTAGGTGCGGTTCTCGGAGCTCGTGTTCATGTGGACGAGGATGTAGTGGTCGGCGAAGGCCTTGGCCTGGTCGCCCGTCGTCATCTGGGTCTTGCCGTCGGCCCAGGGCTTGAGCGCGGCCTGGTCCTCGGCCGACATCTTGGCGATCGCAGCCTCGGCAGGCATCGTGATGCGCTGCTGGCTGAGCTGCTCCTCGACGTTGTTGTTGACGAAGCCACTGGCGTAGGTCAGCAGCCCCCCAGCGACGAGGAGGACGAGGGCCAGGACGAGGCCGGTCCATGAGATGAGGTGGTCAAGCGTCTTGCGCATCGCTAGCTCCTTGTAATGGGAGGGACTCCCGGTCCCAGGTTCCCTGGTTTCCCCTGGCGAGATGAACACTACTACTACATGTAGTAGTTGAGAAATCAGCCAGGCGGTTTGTGACCAGGACCACGACCGCCCGCCCGTGGCGACCGCTGCAGAATGACGTTTGACCAGCCCAAAGGCGTTGCCCCACACCGACGCCTTCCCAGCGGGCTGTCAGGAACACGCGAGAGCCACCGCTCGTTCCACCGACATGCACAGGCACTTCAACGGGCTCAAGACGGCCGCCCTCTTCGGGGCCATCTGGGCGCTCCTCCTCGGGATCGGCGCCCTCATCGGCAACGGTCGCTACATCTGGCTCTTCGCGCTCCTCGGGGTCGCCACGACCGCCTACGGCTACTGGAACTCCGACAAGCTGGCCATCCGCGCGATGCACGCCTACCCGGTCTCAGAGGCCCAGGCGCCCGTGATGTACCGCATCGTCCGTGAGCTCTCGACCGCCGCCGGGAAGCCCATGCCGAGGCTCTACGTCTCGCCGACGCAGGCGCCCAACGCCTTCGCCACCGGCCGCAACCCGCAGAACGCCGCCGTCTGCTGCACCGAGGGCATCCTCGGGCTGCTCGACGAGCGCGAGCTGCGCGGGGTGCTCGGGCACGAGCTGATGCACGTCTACAACCGCGACATCCTCACCAGTTCGGTGGCTGCCGCGATCGCGGGTGTCATCACCTCGGTCGGGCAGATGTTGATGTTCACGAGCATGTTCGGCGGCGGCGACGAGGACCGCCCCAACCCGCTGGCGCTGCTGGCGATGTCGTTCCTCGCCCCGATGGCCGCGATGATGATCCAGCTCGCGATCAGCCGGACGCGGGAGTATGACGCGGACGAGGACGGCTCCCGCCTGACCGGTGACCCCCTGGCGCTGGCGTCGGCGCTGCGCAAGCTGGAGGCCGGCGTGGCCCGGGCCCCGCTGTCCCCGCAGCCGCAGATCGTCAACGCCAGCCACATGATGATCGCCAACCCGTTCCGGGCGCAGGACGTGTCCCGCTTCTTCGCGACCCACCCGCCGATGGCCGACCGGATCGCGCGCCTCGAAGGCCTCGCGGGAGGGCCGCGGCGGTACTGATCCACAGGTTGCCCTTGGTCGAGCACGTCCCCGGGCCCTCGATCTGGCAGGCTCGCCCTCATGCGTAGTCTCACCCTGGCCGAGGCCCGCGAGCGGGCCGAGCTCATCGCCGTGACGTCGTATGCCGTCGAGCTCGACCTCGACCGAGGTGACCACGTCTTCGGCTCGGTCTCGAGCATCACGTTCACGTGCGGCTCGCCGGGTGCCGACAGCTGGGTCGACGTCAAGGCCCGGTCCGTGGAGGGGGCGATCCTGAACGGGGTGCGGCTCGACCCTGCGGGGATCCGCGACGGCCGGTTGCCGCTTCCGGGGCTCGCGGCGGACAACCACCTCGTGGTGCGCGCGACGATGGGCTACAGCCACGACGGCCAGGGCCTGCACCGGGCGACCGACCCCGCGGACCGGCGCGACTACGTCTACGGCCACCTGTTCCTCGACGCCGCGCCGACGGTCTACGCCTGCTTCGACCAGCCGGACCTCAAGGCCCCCTACGACGTCACGGTGCGGGCACCGCAGGACTGGGTCGTCCTCGGCAACGGCGCGGCGAGTCAGGTCGCCCCGGGGCGGTGGGAGCTGGCGACGACGAAGCCGCTGGCGACCTATTTCGTCACCGTCTGCGCCGGGCCCTACGTCTCCGTGCTGGCCGAGCACGATGGCATCCCCCTCGGCCTCCACGCCAGGGCGTCCCTCCGGGAGCCGCTCGAGCGCCACGCCGGGCAGCTGTTCGAGGTGACGCGGCAGTCGTTCGACTACTTCCACGGGCTCTTCGGCATCCGCTACCCGTTCGGCGAGTACCACCAGGTCTTCGTCCCCGAGTTCAACGCCGGCGCGATGGAGAACCCGGGCTGCGTCACCCTGCGCGACCAGTACCTCTTCCGCGGTGCCGCCACGAGGGACGAGCTGCTGAGCCGGGCCAACACCGTGAGCCACGAGATGTCCCACATGTGGTTCGGCGACCTCGTGACGATGCGGTGGTGGGACGACCTGTGGCTCAACGAGTCCTTCGCCGAGTACATGTCGCACCGGTGTCTCGTCGACGCGACCGAGTACTCCGACGCCTGGGTCGACTCGTCGATCGTGCGCAAGGTGTGGGGCTACGGCGCGGAGCGGTCCCCGTCGACGCACCCGGTCGCCGGTGTGGCGGCGCTCGACGCCCAGAGCGCCCTGCAGAACTTCGACGGCATCTCCTACGCGAAGGGCGCGGCGGTGCTGCGCCAGCTCATCTCGTTCGTCGGTGACGACGCCTTCCTCGACGGCGTCCGGGCCTACCTGAGGGACACGTCCTACGGCAACGGCACGCTCGCCGAATTCCTCGGCGCGATCGAGCGGGCGAGCGGGCGCGACCTCGGGCCGTGGTCCGACGGCTGGCTCCTGACCGCCGGCCGAGACAGCGTCTCCGCCGAGCTCGTGACCGGGCCGCCCGCGGGGTCCGCGGGCGAACCCTTGACCGCGGACGGTGCCGCCCCAGCGGTGGTGACCTCCGCACGGCTGCTCCGCGTGCCGCCTGCGGACCACCCGGCAGACCGGCCGCACGCCCTCGATGTCGCCGGGTGGCGGGACGGGGTCGAGGTGGTGCGGGTGACGGTGACGGTGACCGACGACCGCACGCCGCTCGACGACCTCCTGGGGGCCACCGCACCGGCCGTCCTCGTGCCCAACGCCGGAGACCTCACGTGGGCCCGGGTGCGGCTCGACGACGCGACGCTCGACGGGTTGCCGGCGCAGCTGGGCCGGGTCCCCGATGCCCAGGCCCGCGCAGTGGTCTGGTCGGCGCTCATCGACGGCGTGCACGGGGCGGAGGTGTCGCCGTCGACCTTCCTCGACGTCTTCGCGGCCACGTGGACCACCGAGGCCAACGCGTCGATCCTGGCCCGGATGGCCCTGTATGCCGAGCACCGGATCGTCCCGCACTTCGTCCCGCGCGTCGCGCAGGCCGCCGCCCTCGCCCGGCTGGCCGACAGCGCCCGCGAGCTGCTCGGCCGCGCCGAGGAGGGGACGACCCGCTCGCTCGCCGCGGCGCGGCTCCTCGCGGGGACCAGCGACGACGAGACCCTGCTGCGCGCCTGGGCCGGGGGGTCGGGCCTGCCCCACGGTCTCGAGGACGACGGTGACTTCCGCTGGATCGTCGTGCGCAACCTCGCGGCCCGCGGCCTCATCGGCGCCGTGGCGGTCGACGCGTACCGGGCGAAGGACGACACCCTGCAGGGTGGGCTCAACGCCCTGATGTGCCGGGCTGCGCTCCCCGCGCCGGCGGCGAAGGCCTGGGCGTGGGAGCAGCTGACGGGCCGGCACGGACGCTCGAACTACGAGATGGTCCACCTCGCCCGCGGCCTGTGGATGTCGCCCGACGACGCCCTCGTCGCCGGCTACGTCGACCGGTTCTTCCGCGACGTCCCGGTGATGTCCGGGTGGGTCGGCGAGGACGCCCTCTCCCGCGTCGTGCTCGCGGCCTTCCCCAAGGTCTTCACCGCTGAGACCGGGGTCCGCAGCACCGCCGCGCTCCGCCGCGAGGACCTCACCCCAGGGGTGCGCCGGTCGCTCGTCGACGCCGACGCCGAGCTGCGCGAGGCACTGGCGTCACGCGCGGCCTTCGCCACCGACTTCCGGACGCCCGTCTCCTGAGCGGCGCGCTCACGAGCCGCCTGCCACGCCCGCGGCGACTCAGGCCTCCAGCGAGTACGCGATCGCGTGCTGCGGCTGGTAGAGCATGATGTCGTCGGCCCCCGGGACGCTCATGAAGACGATGCGCCCGAACCTCGCGTCCACCGGGTCCGTCGCGAACTGCGCGCCGCGCGAAGCCAGCTCGGCCATCGTCGAGTCAAGGTCGTCGCACATCAGCGAGATCGAGTGGTGGCGCGACGTGTGCGTGGCCGGATCGGAGCCTCCCGTGGGATGCACCCCCACCTCGCTCGGGCCGGTCCGGAAGATGAGCCACTCCGGCTCGCCCTCGGGGACCGCGTCGCTGACGTAGGGCCATTGGAGCACGTCCCGCAGGAACGCCCGGGTGGCGGGAGCGTCGTCCGAGTAGATGAGCGTGTGCACCGCGGTGATCATGCTCCGACGGTAACCCTGCCACGCGCCGGGGGACAGGCCCTCGGAGAGCGAGCCCAGCGGCATCCGGCTTCTTCCGTATGCCGCTGGGCTCGGTCCGCGCGTCGCGCGCCCTCCGGTGGGTGGCTCGACCCGTGGGCCGACCGGCGACGTCACCAGGCGCTGGGCTCGTAGTCCTTGACGAAGCAGCCGTAGAGGTCCTCGCCGGACTCTCCGCGGACGATCGGGTCGTAGACGCGGGCCGCGCCGTCGACGAGGTCGAGCGGGGCGTGCCAGCCCTCCGCGGCGATCCGCAGCTTGTCGTCGTGCGGTCGTTCGTCGGTGATCCAGCCGGTGTCGACGGCCGTCATGAGGATCCGGTCGGTCTCGAACATCTCCCCGGCGCTGGTGCGCGTGAGCATGTTGAGCGCGGCCTTGGCCATGTTCGTGTGCGGGTGCCCCGGGCCCTTGTAGCGGCGGCCGCCGAACTGCCCCTCCATCGCGGACACGTTGACGACGTAGGCCCGCCTCGCCCCGGCCCGGACCGCGGCGCGCATGGCGGGGCGCAGCCTGCTGACGAGGATGAACGGCGCGGTCGAGTTGCACAGCTGCACCTCGAGCAGCTCGAGCGGGTCGACCTCCTCGACCTTCTGCGTCCAGGAGTTGGTGCGCTGCAGGTCGGGGAGCAGCCCGCCCGCGTCGACGGCCGTTCCGGCGAGGTGCGCCTCGAGGCTGGCGTGCCCCGCCGACATGGCCTTGCCGCTGAGCGCCAGCGCGGTGAGCGACGCGGCCGTCTGCGCAGCGACCGCGTCAGCGACGGACTCGCCCTCGTGGTGCGCCACCGCGTGCTGCTCCAGAGCGCCCGCGATGGCAGCCGGATGCGCTTCGCTGACCCGGTCGAACGTGACCATCTCCGGCAGCGCGACGTCCTCCGGGAGTGGGGCGGACTCGGCGTCGACGAGCTGGCGGTAGGCCCCGGGCGAACGACGGACGGTCTGGGCTGCGTTGTTGATGAGGATGTCGAGGGGCCCCGCGGCCGCCACCTCGTCCGCGAGGGCGACGACCTGGGTGGGGTCGCGCAGGTCGATGCCGACCACCTTGAGCCGGTGGATCCAGTCGGCGCTGTCCTCGAGCGAGGAGAACCGGCGCACCGCGTCCCTGGGGAACCGGGTCGTGATCGTCGTGTGGGCGCCATCGCGCAGGAGGCGCAGGGCGATGTACATGCCGATCTTGGCGCGGCCCCCGGTGAGCAGGGCGCGGCGCCCGCTGAGGTCGGTGCGCTGGTCGCGCTTGGCGTGGCTCGTGCGGGCGCACTCCGGGCAGAGCCAGTGGTAGAACGCGTCGACGAGCGTGTAGTCGCGCTTGCAGATGTAGCAGCCACGGGGGGTGACCAGCTCACCCGCGTAGGCGCCCTCCGCGCTCGACACGAGCGGGATTCCCTTGGTCTCGTCGTCGATCCGCAGCGGTGAACCCGTGGCCGTCGACTCGATGACCTGGCGGTCCGCCTTGCGCTCGGCCCACGTCTTGGCGTTGCGCCGGTCCTTCTTGAGCCGCTTGTACATCAGCGAGGCGGCCCGCTTGAGCGCCTCGAAGTCCGGGTCGTCGACCTCGAGCGACGGGACGACGGCGAGGACGCGCAGGGCGGTCTGCACGTCGTCCGGTGCCAGACGGGCGGGCTCCGGAGGGTCGACGGGGGCGGGCTCGGTCACCGGAGCAGGGTACGGCCAGCCGGGGCGCCGCCCCGAATCGTCCGACCGGTCGACCGGGTGGCCCCGCTCCGGACGGCGGTGCGCAGGACGTCTGACGACGTCCTGCCCACCTGGGGGCCGCTGACCAAGGGAGGAGCCCAGCGGCATACCTCGTGGAGGGAGGGGAGCCCTCCAGAGGTCAGCTCGTCGGCTTGGCCGCCAACGTCACGGAGACGTCCTGGCGCTTCCCGTCGCGGATGATCGTCAACGTCACCTTCTCGCCGGCGGTGCGCTCGCGGATCTGCGCGACGAGCGCGGTCGACGAGTCCACCGTCTCGCCGTCGAGGGCGACGACGACGTCACCCTGGCGGATCCCCGCGTCCCTTGCGGGGGCGCCGTCGGTCAGCTCGGCGATCAGGGCACCGGCCCGCTTCGCCGCACCGTCCTGGGTGACGGTGTCCCGGGCGCTGACGCCGAGGAAGGCGTGCTCCGCGGTGCCGTCGGCGATGAGCTGTTCGGCGATCGACTTCGCCTCGCCCACGGGGATCGCGAAGCCGATGCCGATGTTGCCGCTCTGGCCGCCCTGGCTCGCACCCAGCTGGGCGATCGAGCTGTTGATCCCGATGAGCTTGCCCTCCGCGTCGACGAGGGCGCCGCCCGAGTTGCCCGGGTTGATCGCGGCCGACGTCTGGATCGCGTTCGTGACGACCGGCTCGGCCGAGCCCTGGTTGCCGAACGGCGACTCGGCGGACGACCCGGTCGTGACCGGACGGTCGAGAGCGCTGATGATGCCGGTGGTGACGGTCCCGGACAGGCCGAGCGGGTTGCCGATCGCCATCACCGGGTTGCCCACCGCGAGCGTGTCGGAGTCGCCCAGCGTGATCGGGGTGAGGTCGTCGGGCGCCGAGTCGAGCTTGATGACGGCCAGGTCGGTCGACGGGTCGGTCCCGACGACGGACGCGCCGTACGTGCGGCCGTCCGAGAGGGTCACCTGGATGGCCCCGCCACCCTGGGCGCCCTCGACGACGTGGTTGTTCGTCACGATGTGGCCCTGCTTGTCGTAGACGACTCCGGACCCTGCACCGTTCGCCAGCTCGATGCTGACGACGCTGGGGGAAACGGCCTTGGCGACGGCCGACCAGTCCGGAGCGGCCGCATCGCCCTGGATGACAGTGGGGGAGGACCCCTGCTGGCTCGATGAGGAGGTGGTGGCCGGTGGGGTCTGGGGCTCGTCCGTCTGCGTCAGGGCGTAGGTGCCGCCGCTCGCGAGCACCGCAGCGAGCACGGCGACCGCGGCGGTCTGGCCGAGACCCCGGCCGCTGCGCGGCTGTTGGCCGGTCGGGCCCTCGACCGGGTGGGACGGGGTCGTGGGCGGGCCCCACACGGGCGCCGCGGGTGTCGTGCCTGGTGTCGTCCCCGCGGTCGCACCGGTCGTCGGGCTCGTGGCTTCTGCGGTCAGGGTGTTCCCGAGCACTCCGCTGGTGCCGGCGGGGGTCGCTGCCGGCGAGTCCGTGCGCGGCTGAGCAGACGTGGCCGGGATCTCCTGGGTCCGGCCCACCTCGGGCAGGTGCTGCGTGTCGCGCGGTGAGAGCGTCATGGCTTCTCCTCAGGTTGGGTGCTTCATTGATCACACCCCGCGAGGTTGGGTGGTGCGTGTGACTTTTCTATGAGCTTGCTGTGACCGTGGCCCGGATGCGTCCGAGGAGCCTGCAGCGCCTGCGGGGTCCGCGCCGCAGGGTCCTCGAGGCTGTCGTGGACGCGGCACGCCCGTCAGTGGGTCGGCAGATCGACGACGAAGGTCGCGCCGCCGCCCGGCGTCTCCTCGACCCGGACGGTCCCGCGGTGGGCCGCGACGATGGCGCCGACGATGGCGAGCCCGAGTCCGCTGCCCGCCCCGCCGCCCCGGCTCCGGGCGCGGTCGGCGCGGTAGAAGCGCTCGAACACCCGCTCTCGGTCCGCCATCGGGATCCCCTGGCCGTGGTCGCGCACCCGGAGCGTCACCCCGCCCGGACCGCCGGCCCCGACCTCGATCTCGATGGGGGTCGACGGCGGGGTGTGGATCCGCGCGTTGGTGACGAGGTTGGTCACGACCTGGCGCAGCTGGCGGTCGTCGGCGACGAGCTCGGTCGGCCGCAGTGGTCCGTCGATGCCACCGACGGTCACGAGCCGGTCGGGGGTGATCGTCTGGGCGTCCTGGGCGGCCTCTGCCGCGAGGACGGCAAGGTCGACGGTCTGCAGCTCGAGGGGCCGGTCGCCGTCGAGCCGCGCCAACGTCAGGAGGTCCTCGACGAGCCCACGCATCCGGTGGCTCTCGTTCTCGATCCGCGCCATGGCGCCGCTCACCGCCTCCTCCGTCGGAAGGCCGCCGTGTCGGTAGAGCTCGGCGTAGCCGGAGACCGCCGCGAGGGGGGTGCGCAGCTCGTGCGAGGCGTCGGCGATGAACCGGCGCATCTCCTCCTCGTTGGCCTCCCGCGCCGCGAAGCTCTGCTCGATCCGCGTGAGCATCGCGTTGAGCGACCGCGACAGGGAGGCGACCTCGTCGTCGGTGTCGGGGACGTCGACGCGCCGCGTGAGGTCACCCGCGGCGATCGCCGCCGCGGTGTCCTCGATGCGCGTCAGGGGCCGGAAGGTCTGCCGGATCAGGAACCACCCGAGGCCCGCGCAGCTGAGCAGCACGAGCACGCCGATGGCACTCGCGAAGACGATCACCTGGTTGACCGTTGCGTGCAGCTGGCGCAGGGGCAGGGCGACGACCAGGGTCGCCTCGCGCTGCACGTCGGTCATGGGGAGCGCGAGCCACTCGATCGTCCCGTCGGTCGAGTCGAGCACGAGGGTCCTCCCGATCCGTGGGTCGTCCGGGTGGATGACGGGGATGTTGGGCTTCGTCGGCTCCCGGAACGCCTCGCCGAGCGAGACCTGCTCGTCCGTGCCCTCGAGGATGAGCCGGAGCGTGAAGCCGCTCGGGAGCGGTGAGCTCGCCGCCCGGTACTCCTTGAGCTGCAGCTGGGCGACGCTCGTGCCGTAGAACTCGAGCTCCTGCCGGGCCTGCTGCATGAGGTAGCGGTCGAGCAGGACCCCGAGGATGACGATCGTCGAGGCCAACGCCACGAGGATGAGACCGAGGGCAACGCCGAGGAGCCGCCAGCGCAGCGTGAGGGCTCGCATCGGTGCTCCCCGCTCGTCAGGTCGTCGGCGACTCGGGTGGGACCCGCAGAACGTACCCCACGCCCCGCTTGGTGTGGATGAGGGGCGGGCCGTCCGCGTCGATCTTGCGGCGCAGGTAGGAGATGTACGACTCCACGATCCCGGACTCACCGCGGAAGTCGTAGTCCCACACATGGTCGAGGATCTGCAGCTTGGACACGACGCGGTTGGGGTTGAGGAGCAGGTAACGGAGCAGCTTGAACTCGGTCGGCGACAGCTCGACGACCCGGCCGCCGCGTCGCACCTCGTGGGAGTCCTCGTTGAGCTCGAGGTCGTGGAAGCGGAGCGTCGCGGAGTCGTCGGCGGGGCTGCCGGTGCGCCGCAGCACGGCCCGGATCCGCGCGATGACCTCCTCGAGGCTGAAGGGCTTCGTGACGTAGTCGTCGCCACCGACGGTGAGGCCGTGGACCTTGTCCCGGACCTCGTCCCGCGCGGTGAGGAACAGCACCGCCTGCTCCCGACCGCGCTCGCGGAGCCGTCGGGTCACCTCGAACCCGTCGACGTCGGGCAGCATGACGTCGAGGACGACGAGGTCCGGGTGGTACTCCTCGGCGAGCCGCAGGGCGGTCTCCCCGTCCTCCGCCGTGCGGACGTCGAAACCGGCGAACCGCAGCGAGGTCGAGAGCAGCTCACGGATGTTGGGCTCGTCCTCGACGACGAGCAGTCGGGCCTCGGGCGCGGGCGTGGGGGAGGAGGGCACCCCTCAAGTTTCAGGGAGTTCGCTGGGAGTTGGCTGGGAAGGCGGCGACGCCCATCCGAGATCACGATCACGCAGGGGCAACAAATTCGTATGGCTTCCGTATGGAGTCGGTCAAGAACTGGCAGGTGAGTAACCAGCTGGCGCCTGTCTCAGTGTTCATCCCGACTAAGCAATGTCTCGAAATCTACTGACGGCAAAGCTAATTCAACTCGCAAGTGGAAGTGGATGTGCGTCGTCGTGACGGTGTCAACGGTGTCATCTCGTGGCGTTCAAGCGCTTTGACAAGTGGTCGCGTTCCCAGAATGCTGTGCTGGCCTGCCCCGTCCGGGGGGGGGTGAGTCGGGGGCGATCGCCATGTGCGCTGCCCTGCGGCTGCTCATCTGCACAAGGGGATTCAATGAGGATCAAGCGCGGTCTGGCGGCTTTCGCCGTCTTCGCGACCTGCGCCGTCGCCGGCGCATCGGCTGCTCAGGCGTGGACGTGGGCGTCATCGTCCAGCCCGATCATCATGAGCGGCGGGGGTGGCTATGGCAATGCCGTCCAGCTCGACTACAACGACGGTCGACTCGAGAGCTGGCTCAAGGACACGGTTCTTGACGGCGAGCGCACCTACGTCCACATGTACGCCGACTACGGCAGCGCCGACTTCAAGCGTGAGTCCGGCAGGCGCACCGATGGAGGCAGTTCCTACGCCCGGATGGAAGACAAGCTCTTCACCACGCCCTACCCATACGGGATCGCGCAGTACCTGTACACGGTGCGAATCTGCCGCGACAAGCCGTGGACCGATCCGTGCTCGGACGCGTACCGCCAGAGTCGCGGTCTCTGACCTCGCAAGGCCGAGCCTGAGCCGCTGATGCCGACAAGGAGGTTGCGCATGACTGTGACGAACGCACAGAACATCACGGTGCAGACGATCGGAGTAGGTCATTCCTACTCAGGCAGGGTCGCCCTGACGGGGATCGACCTCTCGTTGAACTCAGGCGCAACCGCCTTGGTCGGCGTCAACGGCGCAGGCAAGTCGACTCTCCTCAGGACGCTCGCCGGCGCTCAACAGCCGGCCATGGGTTTGGTTCGGGTCGGGGGCCTCGACCCCTACCACCGACGAGATCGGCGCGCCGCCCTGAGCCGTGTGGCCCTCATGCCCCAGACGGCGACGTTCCCCGGGAACATGACGGTGCACGAGGTTGTCTCATTCGTGGGATGGATGCGCGGACTCGGCTCCCGGACCGCGGGTCGGCGAGCGGCGGACGTCATCGAGCGCGTGGGTCTGGCCGCCCGCTCCGCAGATCGGATGAAGAGCCTGTCCGGCGGCATGGCCCGGCGTGTCGCTCTGGCGCAGGCCCTGGTGAGCACGCCCGATGTGCTGCTCCTCGACGAGCCGAGCACGGGCCTCGACCCGGAGCAGCGTCGAGCGATGGTGCTCCTGATCAAGGACTTGGATGCGACGGTGCTCTTCAGCAGCCACATCATCGAGGATGTCCTGGACGTCGCGGAACGCGTCGTCGTCCTCGAGTCTGGCCGCGTGATCTTCGATGACGCCCTGACCGCGCTCGCTGCAGCAGGAGCGGCAGCCGGTCGGGGAGGGCCCGGCGCGAGCGACTTGGAGGCGGGCTTCCTTCGAGTGGTTTCGCGGAGTCGAGGGAGGGAGTCGTGAGGCCGCTGCTGTTGTGGTTGCGACGCGGCGTCGTTTCCCTGATGGTCCCGGCGACCGTCGCCTTTCTGGCAGTGACCGCCGTTGGAAACTCGTCGTGGCGGCTTGACGCCGACTGGGGGATGCGCTTCACGGCCGGAGCGATCATGGCGCTGACCCCCCTGCTCGCGGCGCTGGTGGCCTATGACCTGGCCAAGCGGGTCCACCCCACGTTGGCGGAGATCGGGCGTGGGAGTGCTCGCGGGGCGAGCGCACAACTGCTGCCCATCGTGGGTGGCTGGTTGTGCGCCGTCCTCGCGACGCTGGCGGTCTGGATCACGATGGCGGTTGTCGTCCAGCGCGGTGGTGGGTTGCCTGCAGCCGACCTGTGGGTGCATCTGGAGATGATGGCGGCCTTCGCGGCTGCCGCGGCCGCCGGTGGACTCGTGGGCACCTTGATGCCTGGGCTCGGAGCTCCGGCGGTCGCAGCGGGTTCGGTTCTGACCCTCGGCACCTTCTTGGGAGGGCAGGGCGTCAAGGTGTTTCACGTGGCCAGCAGCAGCGGCACGATGATGGGTATCGAGCGCACCCCGCTCAGGGCGGGATTGGCCGTCGGCGTGAACGTTGCTGTGGTTCTGCTGTGCCTGGGGGCGCTGCTCGTCAAGCGCGGTGGACGATCCCGGGGTCGAGGCAAGCTGGCCGTCCTGTCCGTTCCTCTCATCGCCAGCATCATGGCTCTGTTCATCGTGCCGATGCCTGACAGCGAGTACCGCCCCAGCCGCGAGGATCACGTCTGTGTCGGTTCGGCTCCGCGCGTGTGTGGTCCTGATCGCGCCGCCCCACTGCTGGGTCGAGCTCAGGACGACCTGGCGCGTGCGACCCGACAGCTGGCGGGCGCGGGGCTGGCACTCCCGGGGCACTTCGTCGTGGCGCGGGGGGAGGCTGTCCGCAGCCTTGGACCCGACCGTGCCCTGCTCGACTACGATCCATCGGCGCTCGTCGACGGTCACTTGACCACGCAGGCGGTCGTTGGGGCACTCTCCGCGCCGCGGGTGTGCGAAGCGCTGTTCCATGACGACACCGCTGCCGACTACCTGGAACGGATCGGCGTTGTCGCACGGTGGTTGGAAGCAGCCCTGGGATCGGCATCCGCGGTCGATGGTGTGGCTCCGGCTGACGTGAGGGAGGCCTACGGCGTTCTCAGCTCCTGCACCACCCCGGTCCGAGTGGGTTCATGATGACGGCGACAGCCCGGACGTGCCGCCTGCCGGCCGCCGTCCTGACTACGGCGGTCCTGGTCGTCGCGCTGGCCCTGACCACCGGGCGATCCCTTGACGTGGGCTCGGAGATACCCATTCGGGCGCACTGGTTCCTGCTCCTCGGCATGGCTGTGGTGATCGGCCTGCCGCTCTATCCATCGTTCGGGTCTCTCGACCGCACCTTGGCCCGGGCGCGCACCCTTCGACTCGTGCGGTGGGTGTGCCACGCCGTACTCGTCGCTGGGGCGTCCGCGATCGCGTTGACTGCGGCAGCGACCGACGCAGTGACATGGTTCCTGCTGCTCGCGACGGTTGGAGTCCTCTGCGCTGTGGTGACGACTGACAAGGCTTGGCTCGTCGTGATCCTCGTGGGTGGCGCCACCGTCCTGTGGGAACATCTGGCCTTGAGCTCGCCCGTCTCCTCCGTCGCGCGCGACATCGGTTTGACCGGTGCCGGAGCCGCGTTCCTCGGCAGCGGGGTGCTCTTCGTCCTCATCCCGGGGAGGCACGATCCCGAGGTCTGAAGCCGAGGCGCCGGAAGCTTGGCGGTGGGACTGCCGGACCCGGCCGCTCAGAGGTCGGTGGCGTCGACGATCCGGTAGGCGTAGCCCTGCTCGGCGAGGAACCGCTGGCGGTGGGCCGCGAAGTCCGCGTCGACGGTGTCCCGGGCGACCACGGTGTAGAAGTGCGCCGTCCGCCCGTCGCCCTTGGGTCGCAGCACGCGCCCGAGCCGTTGCGCCTCCTCCTGGCGGGAGCCGAACGTCCCGCTGACCTGGATGGCGACGGACGCCTCGGGCAGGTCGATCGAGAAGTTGGCCACCTTCGAGACGACGAGGCGGGTGATCTCGCCCCGGCGGAACGCGTCGTAGAGCCGCTGGCGTTCCCGGACCGTCGTCTCGCCGGTGATGACGTCGGCGTCGAGCCGCTCGGCGATCTCGTGGAGCTGGTCGAGGTACTGGCCGATGATGAGGGTTGGCTCCGCCGTATGCCGCTGGGCCAGCTGCTCGACGACCGCGAGCTTCGCGCCGGCGCAGCTCGCCAGCCGGTAGCGGTCCTCCGGTTCGGCGGTCGCGTAGGCGAGTCGGAGCGAGTCAGGCAGGGTGACCCGGACCTCGACGCAGTCGGCCGGCGCGATGTAGCCCTGCGCCTCGATGTCCTTCCACGGTGCGTCGAAGCGCTTGGGCCCGATGAGGCTGAAGACGTCTGACTCGCGGCCGTCCTCCCGGACGAGCGTGGCGGTGAGGCCGAGCCGTCGACGGGCCTGGAGGTCCGCGGTCATCCGGAAGATCGGCGCCGGGAGCAGGTGCACCTCGTCATAGACGACAAGGCCCCAGTCTCGGGCATCGAGCAGGTCGAGGTGCGTGTAGGCGCCCTTCCGCCGAGTCGTCAGCACCTGGTAGGTCGCGATGGTGACCGGGCGGATCTCCTTGCGTGCGCCGGAGTACTCGCCGATCTCCTTCTCGGTCAGTGAGGTGCGGCGGATCAGCTCGTCCTTCCACTGCCGGGCGCTGACGGTGTTGGTGACGAGGATGAGGGTGGTGGCCTTCGCCGCGGCCATCGCGCCGGCGCCCACGAGCGTCTTGCCGGCGCCGCAGGGGAGGACGACCACGCCCGATCCGCCGTGCCAGAAGCCGTCGACCGCCTGCTGCTGGTAGGGCCGGAGGTGCCAGTCGTCCTGCCTCAGGTCGATGGGGTGCGCCTCGCCGTCGACGTAGCCGGCGAGGTCCTCGGCCGGCCAGCCGACCTTGAGCAGCTCCTGCTTGAGGTGGCCGCGCTCGCTCGGGTGGACGACGACCGCGAGGTCGTCGATGCGCTCACCGAGCAGCGGCTGGATCTTCTTGTGGCGCAGGACCTCCTCGAGGACGGGACGGTCCGTGGTGCGCAGCACCAGACGGGTGCCCTCCGCACTGTCGGCGAAACCCTCCTTCTCGAGGGTGAGCCGGCCGTAGCGATCCATGGTGTCGGCGATGTCGACGAGCAGTGCGTGGGGGACGGCGTAGCGGCTGAAGGTGATGAGCGCGTCGACGACCTGCTCCGCGTCGTGGCCGGCTGCGCGGGCGTTCCACAGGCCGAGCGGCGTGACCCGGTAGGTGTGGACGTGCTCCGGCGCCCGCTCGAGCTCGGCGAAGGGCGCGATGGCCCGGCGCGCCTCCTCGGCGCGCGGGTGGTCGACCTCGAGGAGCAGGGTCTTGTCACTCTGGACGATCAGGGGTCCGTCATTCATCGTCGGTCGCAACGCCGACCCCTCGGTTCTTGTTCCGCAACACACCCGCCCACCGACTGCCCGCCCCGGTTGGAGGCGGCACCAGCATCCGGTGAGCGGGTGTGTTGGCGGTCACGTCGGGGGCTGGGGCACGCCTGACAGTATGGGCGCATGCGAAACCCACAGGTGGAGGCAGCGACGGGGCTGCCGGCGTCGGTGACGATCTACGAGGTCGGGCCGCGCGACGGCCTGCAGAACGAGAAGACCGTCGTCCCGGCCGCGACGAAGGTGGAGTTCATCCGACGCCTGGAGGCGGCCGGCCTGCAGACGATCGAGACGACGTCCTTCGTCCCGGCGAAGTGGGTGCCGCAGATGGGCGACGCGGAGGAGGTCCTCGCCGGTCTCGCCGCGGCCGGCGGTGACGCGACCGGCCGCCGCAGGCCCGCCCTCGTCCCCAACGAGCGCGGCCTGGACCGTGCCGAGGAGCTCGGCCTGCAGGCCATCGCGATCTTCGGGTCGGCCACCGAGACGTTCGCGCGCAAGAACCTCAACCGTTCGGTCACCGAGCAGTACGCCATGTTCGAGCCCGTCGTGAAGCGGGCGCTCGCCGACGGCATGTGGGTGCGCGCCTACGTGTCGATGTGCTTCGGCGACCCCTGGGAGGGTCCGGTGCCGGTCGACCAGGTCGTCGAGGTCGCCCAGCGCCTGATGGACCTCGGCTGCGCGGAGCTCAGCCTCGGCGACACGATCGGAGTCGGTACCACCGGGCACGTCCACCGCCTGCTGGAGGCGTTGGGGCACAAGGGAATCGGACCCGACCGGATCGCCGTGCACTTCCACGACACCTACGGCCAGGCGCTCGCCAACACGTTCGCCGCCCTGCGCGACGGGGTGTCGGTCGTCGACGCCTCGACGGGCGGGTTGGGCGGGTGCCCTTATGCCAAGTCCGCGACGGGAAACCTCGCCACCGAGGACCTGGTCTGGGCGCTCACCGGTGCGGGCGTCGAGACGGGCGTCGACCTCGAGCAGCTCGTCGAGACGTCGGTCTGGATGGCGGCGCAGCTGGGCAGGCCGAGCCCCTCCAACGTGGTCCGCGCCCTCGCCGGCTGATCGACAGAGCCAGCCGATCGAAAGAGCAGTTCGTCCCCTTGGGGCACGCCGCTTCCACGCCCGCCGGCTGATCGAAAGAGCAGTTCGTTCCCTTGGGGCACGCGGCGCACGGCGCACTGACTGGGACGAACTGCTCTTTCGATTGGGGACGAACTGCTCTTTCGATGTCAGGGGGTGTCGAGCGTGGCGCCGGTGATCCGGTGCACCGTCCACGTCCGTTCGCGCCCGGCCTCGTCGGTGGCGTAGACCCGCCCGCCCTCGACCCGGCGCGGATGGATCAGGTGCCGCGCCGTCGCCCCGAGCTGGTCGGTGACGCCGATCCACACACCGTGGCCGTCCGCCATCGCCTCTCGGAGGAGCGCCAGGGTCACGACGGGGTCGGTCGTCGGGATCGAGGGCCCCGGCCGGGCTCGTTCCTCGGCACGCCGTTCGTCGGCGCTGGCCTCGGCCGCCCGCAGCCCGGCGACGAGGTTGGCGGTGAACGCCTCGTCCACGGGAGTCGCCGTCGGTGCGGCCGTCCTTCGCCTCGCTCGCGCGCGCCGCTGTTCGGCGCCGGTCAGGACGACGCCGCCGTCCCGCCCCTCGACGACGGGGGAGAACCCGCCGTCGCGAAGCAGATCGACGAGCAGTCGCGGATCGGTGTCGGAGACGACCACCGTCGGCGCGAGCCGCCGCAGCCGCAGGGGCGCGAGGTCCCGAGTGGCGAGCATCGCGTCCAGCACGGCCTCGTCGTCAGAACGGACGTATGCCGCTGAGCTCCCTACCCGGGTCACGCCGTGCTTCCGCGCCACGTCCGTCACGAGGTACTCGAGCGGCTGGGGGAGCGGGGTCCGGCTCGCCCGGCGGATCGTGTCGAGCACGTCGGCGGCGGTCCAGCCCGCGTCGAGCGTCCGGCGGACCGAGTCGGGGGTGAACCGGTGCACCGTGGCCCCGCCTCGCGACTCGACCTCAGAGGCGAGACGCATGAACG
>Ga0209347_1002432_pt1 | contig 24801 bp, 22 predicted proteins | sample AutmiccommuBRH23_FD_187382 | JGI IMG/M metagenome (GOLD analysis project Ga0209347, IMG submission 187382) | Deep subsurface microbial communities from Mt. Terri, Switzerland - Autotrophic microbial communities BRH/23 (SPAdes) (version 2) | ecosystem: Environmental > Aquatic > Deep subsurface >...
CAGCTCTCCTCCAGCTCACTGACAGTGACCGATGAGGTTGCTGATGGTTCTAATTTATCCAACGTGGAGATGCTCTCCATCAGCTTGTTGTAGCCTTTCTCCGCTGCCTGCAACGCGTCGTTCGAGAAATCGAGCGTGCTCCGGTAGTGTGATTGTGCCATAAAGAAACGGACGGTCATGGGCGAGTAGCCTCTCTCCAACAGTGGGTGGTCTCCGGTGAAGAGCTCAAGTGGCAGGAAGCCGTTGCCGGCACTCTTCGACATACGCGTGCCGTTGACGGTGAGCATATTGGTGTGTACCCAGTATTTCACCGGCATAGTATGGCTGCATGCCTGCGATTGTGCGATCTCATTGGTGTGATGCGTCGCTTGCAGGTCCATCCCTCCTCCGTGAATATCAAAGGTGGTGCCCAGATACTTGGTGCTCATAGCAGAGCACTCAATATGCCACCCCGGGAAGCCCCACCCCCAAGGCGACGGCCACTGCATCAGTGTCTCCGCCCTGGCCTTTATCCATAATGCAAAATCGAGGCGGCTACGTTTCTCATCCTGTCCATCCAGCGCGCGTGTCCCCTCCATCAGATCCTCCAGCTTCCTGTTGGTGAGCTCTCCGTAATCCCGCTCTCTACTGTATTTCTCCACATCAAAATAGACCGAGCCATTCACTACATAGGCCAACCCCTCCTCCAGTATCTTTTTTATCATCTCAATCTGTTCCAGGATATGACCGGTGGCAGTAGGCTCAATGCTTGGGGGGAGGGTGTTGAACTGTGACAGCACCTCATGAAACCCGAGGGTGTACTTCTGCACGATCTCCATCGGTTCAAGCTGCTCCAGCTTTGCTTTTTTTGCAAACTTATCCGCTCCTTCATCACGGTCACCCTCCAGGTGCCCTGCATCGGTGATATTACGCACGTAACGTACCTTATAACCCAGATGAAGCAGGTATCTGTAAATCAGGTCAAACGAGATAAATGTGCGGCAGTTACCCAGATGGATGTCGCTGTAGACAGTGGGGCCACATACATACATACCCACCAGCGGCGGATGTAGTGGCTCAAAAACCTCTTTCTTTCTGCTTAGCGTATTGTAGATCAGCAAACTTTTTGCCCTTTCTTCCTTCATATGTTCTGTAGCGTTTATAGAAGAGACAAAATTACAAATTAAAGCGATATTTCCTGCAATTTGTATCAATAAAGAGAAAAAAGTCTGTTTATTGAGTGACTCATTTGCATATTTTTAATACTTTTGTCGTTTCTTTTAATTAACTAATTTTTAAACTCAATCTTTATGCTACGTAAACTCATTCTTACACTTGCAATCATCTGTGCAACAGCAGCAACACAGGCGCAGAACCTACAGCTTCATTTCGATCCACGTAATTCGTTTTACGGGGATGGGGTCGCTACCTCCAATTATCTCACCGCCACCTTTGAGATGTTCAAGCCCGATAAGTGGGGAAGCACCTTTATGTTTGCAGATGTAGACCTGAACTTCAATAAAAAGAATATCGGACTGGCCTACACCGAAATAGCGCGTGAGTTCAAGGTGGGTGATTTTCCGCTGATGCCGCACCTGGAATACAACGGCGGTCTTGGGCTGGTGAAGGGCACCGATATCGGTTTCTCCATCCCCTCCTCCTATCTGGCCGGTTTTGGCTACCCCTTTCAGCTGGGTAATTTCTATATGGGCACCTATCTGGCTTATAAGCTGAATGCCTTCCAGGAGGTTAGTCATGATGCACAATGGACCGTCACCTGGAACGCAACACTGGCTGGCGGCAAGCTCTCACTGGGCGGGTTCATGGATTTGTGGACAGAAGATAAATCATTCACGGAAGGTGGTGATGCAACAGGGAAAAAAATGGTGTTCCTGAGCGAACCACAGTTCTGGTATAACATCACTCCTCAGTTTGCGCTCGGAACGGAGGTTGAACTCAGCTACAACTTTGTGAACAAATTCACGGAGAGCAAGTTTTATGCCATTCCTACGCTGGCGACAAAGTGGATTTTTTAATGCCTAATAACAGATGATTATGCTGGAAAAAATATTTAAACTGAAAGAACATAAAACGACTGTACGTGTAGAGATTGTGGCGGGTATCATCACCTTCCTCACCATGTCCTATATTTTGGCTGTGAACCCACAAATCCTGGGCGAAACAGGTATGGATAGAGGAGCGCTGTTCACTACGACTGCCCTTGCAGCCATTGCCGGAACACTTTTTATGGCGCTTATTGCCAATGTACCTATCGCTCAAGCTCCGGGAATGGGGTTAAACAATTTTTTTGCCTTCAGCGTTGTGATTGCAATGGGACACTCCTGGCAATTTGCTTTGACAGGTGTTTTACTTTCGGGTATCTGTTTTATGTTGCTGACCATTTTCAATATCCGAAAAATTATCGTTGACAACATTCCCGTGGCGCTGAAAAATGCGATTCCAATCGGCATTGGTCTGTTTATTACGCTGATAGGGTTGAATAGTGCCGGAATTGTAACGGCTAACCCGTTTACACTCGTTCAACTCGGAAATATGGCAGATCCCAATGTTTGGATTGCCCTGCTCGGATTGGTGGTTATTGCGGTGCTTCTGGTTAAAAAAGTGCACGGCGCCATCCTGATAGGGATCATTGTTTCCACCCTGTTTGCCGGATTATTGGGACTGATCCAGTTACCCCAGGGCAGTTGGATCTCCCTTCCACCCAGTGTAGAGCCTATCTTCTTCAAATTTGAATGGAGCAGTATTTTTACTTTCGATATGTTGATTATCGTCTTTACCTTCCTGATGGTTAATATTTTTGACGCTATGGGGACATTGATTGGCGTAATGTCTAAAATCGGAAAATCGGAAAAAGACGGTAGCTTCCCTCAATTGCAGAAAGCGTTGTTTGCCGACGCATTGGGAACATTTGTCGGAGCTCTTCTGGGAACAAGCCCGAATACTTCATACGTAGAAAGTGCTTCAGGAGTGGCAGCCGGCGGCAGAACAGGACTCACCAGTGTGAGTACTACGCTGATGTTTGTACTGGCCCTTTTCTTTGCCCCGATTTTCCTGATGGTCCCGGCAGCAGCCACTGCCCCGGCGCTGATTATCATCGGGTTATTTATGATGAGTTCGGTTGCTGACATCGATTTCAACGAAATAAGCGAAGGGTTCCCTGCTTTTGTCACCATCATCTTTATGCCGTTTACATACAGTATTGCCAACGGGATCATTTTCGGCATGTTGAGTTTCACCATCGTCAAGCTCCTGTCGGGAAAAGTAAAAGATGTAAGTATCACCATGTATGTACTGACGCTGTTTTTCCTGATTAAAATTTTTCTTGATGCGTCAAATGCCTTTGTCCATTGATGAATCAATTGCTTTGTCAATCCGGAAATATGCCAACCCGTTAATTTATTTGCCGTTCTGGGATAAAACCATTACTTTTGCGGCCTAATCCAAATATAATTCAGACAAATACAATTTATGGCAACAACTGCTGATTTCAGAAACGGGATGTGCATCGATTTAGATGGGCAATATTTCGTGATCGTTGAATTTCTTCATGTGAAACCGGGAAAAGGTGCAGCTTTCGTTCGTACCAAGCTGAAGAATGTAACCACCGGGCGTGTGCTCGACAAGACCTTTAACTCGGGAGTGAAGGTGGACGAGGTGCGCATTGAACGCCGTTCCTTTCAATACCTCTATCGCGACGACATGGGATATAATTTCATGAACACCGAAACATTCGAGCAGATACCTATCGCTGAAGAGCAGATCGAAGGTGTTAAGTTCCTGAAAGAGGGTGATGTGGTGGAGGTGCAGATACATGCCGAAAGTGGAACGATACTCACAGCCGAGATGCCGACACATGTTGTGCTGCAGATCACTTACACCGAGCCGGGAATAAGAGGAGATACGGCTACCAACACGCTTAAGCCCGCCACCGTTGAGACTGGTGCAGAGGTGCGTGTGCCGCTCTTTATCAATGAAGGAGAGAAGATAAAGATCGATACCCGTAACGGATCTTATGTAGAGCGTGTAAGAGATTGACAAGAAGAATAATATTAACAAACGAAAGTGAAGGGGAGAGGCATTGGATAAAATGCTTCTTCTTTTTTTTGTCTTTTTTCCTCAAAATTGTATATTTGTAAACAGGTTATCCTCTGTGATCATTCTTCAAACGGAATTTAATCTTAATTTTACTAACGCTGCATCGCCAAATCTAGCTTATTATCTCTCGCAGCAAAATGAACAATTATGCATATTATTGACATCCTTATTTTTGTGGTTTACATGCTCATTATGCTGGGTGTCGGTTTTTATTTTCTGAAAAAGAATAAAAATGCCGACGATTACTACGTTGGTGGGCGTAAGATGAGCAAGTATCACGTGGGTCTCTCAGTTGTTGCCACCGATGTGGGTGGTGGTTTTTCAATAGGACTGGGTGGATTGGGGTTTTTAATGGGGCTGTCAGGATCATGGATGCTCTTTACCGGTCTGGTGGGTGCCTGGCTGAGTGCTGTTTTTCTTATTCCCAAAGCCAGTAAGGTGGCATCACGACTTAAGCTCTTCACTTTCCCGCAGTTGTTCGAGCATTTCTACAGTCCGAGGGTAGCATTGCTGGCCGGTGTGATATCTGCCATCGGATATATAGGATTCACCAGCTCCCAGCTGCTCGCCGGGGCGAAGCTGGCATCTGCATCCTTCCAGGGGCTGGAGTTGAACAGTGCCCTTATCATTATGGGAGTCATAGCGGTGGGTTACACCGTAATGGGCGGATTAAAAGCGGTGATCTATACCGATACTGTTCAATGGCTCATTCTGATGGGAGGGCTTGTGTTTATCGGTATACCTTTGGGTTATCACGCTATCGGCGGGATGGAGGCAATCAGCGCAACACTCCCTGACGCATTCCTGACGCTGAACAATGTGGAGTGGCAAACGCTGGTCAACTGGGCTGTCACCATCATCCCCATCTGGTTTGTGGGTATGACCCTTTACCAACGTATATATGCTACCCGAACAGCCAAAGAGGCGCAAAAGGCATGGTATATAGCGGGTATTTTCGAGTGGCCTGTGATGGCTTTTATGGGCGTAATCCTGGGTCTTTTTGCCCGAGTTGCTTTTGAAAATGGGATGTTTGCATATATGGATTACACTCCGGGTAGTGGGATGGATGCAGAGATGGGGCTGCCTTTGCTTCTCAGGACCATACTCCCTGTCGGGTTGATGGGACTGATGATGTCTGCCTACTTCTCCGCAGTCATGTCTACTGCCGACAGCTGCCTGATGGCTGCCTCGGGCAACGTGCAGACAGATATTCTGCAAAAGCTTTTCAAGCTGCCTAAAGGACAGAGATACACCCTGGTGTTATCTCAGCTTATTACTTTCATCATCGGTGTCCTGGCATTGCTGATTGCCTTGCAGATGGAGAATGTGCTGGATCTGATGCTCCACTCTTACGCCTTTATGGTGAGCGGCCTCTTCATCCCCGTGCTGGGTGCTTTCTACTGGAAGCGCGGCAGTGCTGTTGCTGCCTTCTGGGCAATGATCATTGGCGGGGGCACAACACTTACGCTCACCGCTTTGTCTGTCGCCCTGCCCTTTGGTCTGGATCCCAATATATTCGGTATCTCTGCATCAGCCGTTGTTTTCATATTATTTTCCTATCTGTTCCCCGGAAGAAAAAATGTGGTGGATTGATTTTTTCAGTTATCCGGAGTTCATATGATCGATTCGTTTCTCAAACCACTTCCGGGTGAATTAAATGGCACTGTCGGATGATGGTGATGAGAGAACTGCGGTGATGAACAATAAATTTTGTAAAGGAAGCTGTCTCATCTGCAGAAAAAACTTCGTATATTTGTTTCGTTTTACTCCGGAAATGAAGTGGCATGAGCAAGTTAAGCATCAAGCAATGGGCGGAGGAAGACCGTCCGCGGGAGAAACTGTTGCTGAAAGGTGTCTCTACCCTTTCAGACTCCGAGTTGATAGCTATCCTTATAGGGTCAGGTAACGACAGAGAGAGTGCGGTAGAGCTGAGTAAGCGCATCCTGCTGAAGGCAGAGAACGACCTCAACAGGCTGGGAAGGATGGGTGTGACCGATCTGGTGCAAAACTTCAGGGGGATTGGAGAGGCGAAAGCTGTCTCGGTAATCGCCGCGCTGGAGCTGGGCAGGCGGAGAAAAGCCGGCGAGACAAACGACAGGAGGAAGATCACCTCCTCGCGTGATGCCTACGACCATTTTTTTCCACTCCTTTCAGATCTCAATCATGAAGAGACATGGGCGATGCTGACAGACCGGTCTAACAAGGTGCTCTCAACCATACAGGTGAGTCGTGGTGGTATCTCCGGAACGGTGGTGGATGTCCGTCTGATCCTGCGTGAAGCACTCGGCCATTATGCGTCCGGCATCATCCTTGCACACAATCACCCCTCAGGAAACTGCAGTCCCAGCCCTCAGGACACGCATATCTCGAAAAAACTCAAAGAGGCTGCCCAGTGGATGGATATCACGCTGCTCGACCATATTATCGTCTGCGGCGACCGCTATTACAGCTTCGCCGATGAAGGAATCATCTGAGTGGAGTAAACAATATACCGTAAAATCGGTTTAATAACAAAACAGAGAGATTATGAACGAAGAATTACAAGCTTTACAAGATAAGATAGTGGTGATGCTCCGTACGGTGTACGATCCGGAGATCCCGGTGAACATCTACGATCTGGGACTGATCTACGATGTGGATGTAGATGAAAATAACAATGTTACCATTGAAATGACTTTCACCTCACCCAGTTGCCCCGCTGCCGACTTTATACTGATGGATGTACAACTGAAGGTGGAATCTATCCCTGAGATAAACAAGGTTGATCTCAATCTCACGTTCGAACCGCCCTGGGACCGCTCGATGCTAAGTGAAGAGGCCCTTTTGGAACTGGGGATGATGTGATGAGGGTGATAAGATTCAGAAAAGAGTGACCGTGAGCAAAAAAATCTACTTCCTCTCCGATGCCCATCTGGGTTCAACATCACACGCCGACTCTGTGGAGACGGAACGAAAGATGTGCCGTTGGCTTGACAGTGTGAAGCAGGAGGCTGAGGCGATTTACCTCCTGGGTGATATCTTCGATTACTGGTATGAGTACAGGCATGTAGTACCCAAAGGGTTCACCCGTATTCTCGGGAAGCTGGCGGAGCTGACCGACAGTGGTGTGGAGGTACATTTTTTCATCGGTAATCACGATATCTGGCTTACAGACTATCTCTCCAAAGAGTGCGGGATGATACTGCACCTTGAGCCTACCATCACAGAGATGGGAGGGAAGCTGTTTTTTCTTGCGCATGGCGACGGACTGGGTGATGAATCCCGATCGTTTCACTTTCTGCGAAAGATCTTTCACAGCAAGTTCCTTCGCAGATGTTTCTCGGCCATCCATCCGCGATGGACGATACCACTGGCACACAACTGGTCGAATAGCAGTCGTGAGAAAGGAGGGATAGCGGATTACCTGGGTGAAGAGAAAGAGTATCTGATCCGTTTCTCAAAACAAAAACTGAAAGAGCTGCCCGACCTCAATTATTTTATTTTTGGACATCGCCATATTATGCTCGACCTACCCATCGCTGAACACTCAACCATTATCATCCTGGGCGACTGGATAACCTATTTCTCCTATGCGGTGTATGATGGTGAAAGTGTGAAGCTGGAGAGGGCCCATTAAGCACAAACTGTGATAATGAACAGATAAATTAATGCTGCCAGGCCTGCTCCTGCAATGGGACCTAAAACAGGTATCCAGGAGTATTTCCAGTCATTATCATCTTTGTTTTTAAAAGGAATAAGCGCATGAACAATGCGTGGCCCCAGATCACGTGCAGGGTTAATGGCATATCCGGTCGTACCTCCCAGGCTAAGTCCAATTGAGAAGACTACCAGTGCAACCGGTAGTGCTCCCAATGATCCCAGCCCCACCTTGGTGCTTCCTAAATATTCGTATTGCAATTGCGGTAACGCAATCATTAATACAGCTAATACCAGCAAAAATGTTCCGGTAAATTCTGAAAAAAAATTGTTCCGATAATTTCTTATGGCCGGATCAGTGCAAAAACAGGCCTTTTTAATGCCGGGAGTAGTTGTGATAATGAAATGCTCCTTAAAAAAAATATAAACCGTAAAAGCGCCTAACATGGCTCCCAGCATTTGAGCGATAATGAACGGAATTACTTTTACCCACTCAAACAATCCGCTAAATGCCAACCCCAGCGTTACAGCAGGATTGATATGCGCCCCACTGATATCTGCAGTAATTAAAACCGCAACAAACACTGCCATTGCCCAGCCTGCAGTTATGACGATCCACCCACCTCCATGACTTTTGGTTTGATTGAGATTTACATTGGCGACAGTACCGTTACCGAGCACAATCAAAATAAACGTGCCTAAAAATTCTCCTAAAAATTCACTCATATTTGTATAATATTAATCATCCAGATGCAGCAACCACCAGACATTCCAATCTATTGCCGCACCGACAACTGCGTTCTCCCTTAGATTAATTCTCTGTTCCAGTCTGATCCGTACAGGTATTGTATACTTGACAATCTGACTTCTCCCTCTCTTCAAAGTCGTTCAATCCGGATTATTCCAGTTTTTAGACCGCTCGATAGCTTTTTTCCAATTGGCTATTGTTCTTTCTATTCCGGATTCTTTTGCCCGGGGAACAAATTTCCGATCAACCTGCCATTGTTCTTTTAGTTCGTCTATATTTTTCCAATAGCCAACGGCCAGCCCGGCGAAATAAGCAGCACCAAGCGCGGTGGTTTCGGTGATTTTTGGTCTTACAACGTTACGTTCGATAGCATCAGACTGGATCTGCATCAAGAGGTTGTTCACTGCAGCACCGCCGTCAACACGTAACTCACTTAGTTCGATCCCTGAATCCGACACCATGGTTTCTATCACTTCCATTGAGCGGAATGCAATAGCCTCGAGCGCTGCCCTGGCTATATGTGCTTTCCCTGTACCTCGGGTGAGACCAATGATTGCTCCTGTGGCATATTGATCCCAGTGCGGGGCACCCAAGCCGACAAAACCCTGCACGAATGAAACGCCACCGTTGTTTTCCACTTCGCTTGCCAACGCTTCTATTTCTGATGAAGAACGGATGATTCCCAACTGGTCGCGTAACCATTGGACCACTGCGCCACCAATAAAAATACTGCCTTCAAGCGCATAGGTCACGTCGTTGCCGATTTGCCAGCCGATGGTGGTGAGCAGTTTGTTTTTTGATACTACCGGTTTTTCTCCCGTGTTCATCACCACAAAACAACCGGTGCCGTAGGTGTTTTTAACCATCCCTTTTTCGGTGCACATTTGACCGAAGAGTGCCGCTTGCTGGTCGCCCGCAATGCCGGCAATGGGTATTGCGTTACCAAAGTAATCTGCTTTTGTATGGCCATATATCTGACTGCAGGGTTTTACTTCGGGCAACATTTCAACGGGAATGTCAAAAAGTGTCAAAAGATCTTTGTCCCATTGCAATGTGTGGATGTTGAAAAGGAGTGTCCTGCTTGCGTTAGTTATGTCTGTAATGTGTAGTTTGCCTCCTGTAAGTTTCCAGACCAGCCAACTGTCAACAGTGCCAAAAAGCAGTTTCCCGGCTTTTGCATTTTTTTGTGCACCCTCAACATGATCGAGTATCCACCTGATTTTTGTTGCCGAGAAATAGGCATCGATGATCAGTCCGGTTTTTTCGGTCAAGGTTTTTTCAAGACCTTTGTCTTTGAGTTCATTGCAAAAACCGGCAGTGCGCCGATCTTGCCAAACGATGGCATTGTAAACAGGAACACCGGTTTCGCGATCCCACACAATGGTGGTTTCGCGTTGATTGGTTATTCCGATTCCAGCAATTTGTGAAGGTTTGACATTGCGCTGTTGCATTACATCGCGGGCAACTTGCAGCAAGGTCTCCCAAATCAATTCAGGATCGTGTTCCACCCATGCCAATTGCGGGAAAATCTGGTCAAATTCTTTTTGTGCGGATCCAACAATTCCACCCGAATGGTCGAAAAGGATGGCGCGATTGCTGGTAGTCCCTGAGTCGAGAGAAAGGATATATTTTTCCATAGCAATAATTATGGTGTGTTTGTCATCTTAAAGATGCTGAAGTATTACAATTTTTATTCTGTATAAAGACTAATATTCGGGGACAATGATAGAAATTTATTTTGAGATTGACAAAAAAACTTAATTTTTATTTAACCCGATAGCACTCCTCTACTGTAATCTGTCATCGCTATCCTCTGCACCGCAAATTCTTCCGAGTGGTCTTTTATAATAGCTTCATATTTTGTTTTACTTCAGACCCTTAAAAAAATCCCAAAGTACGATCCCCGCTGTTACTGACACATTGAGAGAGTGTTTCGTACCATACTGGGGTATCTCGATACAGCCGTCGGAGGCGTTCACCACGGCCTGCGCCACACCATGCACTTCGTGACCGAAGATTACGGCATAGCTGCGGTTTCTCTCAGGCGTGAGGTGCTCCAGCGAGAGGCTGTTTTCGGCCTGCTCTACAGAGAAGACCGTATAACCACTGGCCTTCAGCTCATCCACGGCTGTCAGGGTGTTCTCGAAGTAGCGCCATTTCACCGAATCTTCTGCTCCGAGCGCTGTTTTGTGTATCTCCGCATTGGGAGGTGTGGCGGTGATGCCGCAAAGTAGTATCTCCTCCACACGAAAGGCATCGCTCGTGCGGAATACCGATCCGATATTGTTCTGACTCCGTACGTTATCGAGCACCACTACCAGCGGAATCTTCTCCGCATCATGAAACTCCTCAATACTGAGTCGGCTGAGCTCTTCCAGTTTCAGTTTTCTTCTTTTCATTTGTTTATTTAGCTTTAAGCTGTAAGTAAAAAGCTGTAAGCTATAAGCTATAAGCTGCAAGCAGTAGGATGTATGCCCGTTAATCTAAGAACCTAATAAACTTACCAAATTATCAACTTACTAACTTACTAACTTACCACCCTAATAACGTACAAACTATCAAATATGCTAACGTAAAACCGACCGCACTGCAAACCAGAGATGATACAGAAAGGTGGAGAGTTTACCGTAATAGTTTGCCATGATGCGATAGCGCTCCTTCAGTGATGCCTTTCGGTTGATGGTGGTCATCCCTTCATTCAGGTAGTTGATCAGGGTGAGACGGGTGTTTAGGTTCGTTTTCGCCTTCTGCATCATGCGGATGCACCAGTCGAAATCGGACGAGAAACGGTAGGTGAGATCGTAAGGCTCAAACAATTCCCTCTTCACGATAAATGCCTGATGGCACACCACCATTCCCTGCCTGAAGCTCTGCCATGTCAGCTTCTCGGGAGCCTTCAGGCGGCGCATATGAAGGAAGGCGCCCGCTTCATCCACGATCGCCGTATCACCATAGATGATATCGGGTGCATGCTCGTTGTCGAACGATTGCATTATTCTCTCCACGCTGTCGGGTGAGAAGAAGGTGTCACCAGCGTTCAGAAAACAGAGGTAATCACCCTCAGCCATCGTCGCGGCTTTGTTCATGGCATCGTAGAGTCCGTTGTCCGGTTCGCTTATCCAGACCATCTTCTCATTTGCATATTGCTGTATGAGCGCCAGTGTTCCGTCATTCGATTTACCATCCACAATCAGATGCTCGATATGGGGGTGAGTTTGCTCCAGAACACTTTTTATTGTTCGTTCAAGCGTTGGTTCAGTGTTGTAGGTGACGGTAATGACAGATAACATTTTCATCTTGCGGCGTATATGGCGATGAATGGTGATAACATCCTGCCTCTTACTGGGAAAAGTTTGATGATATAACTCAAACATCTCACCCATTTCTGTTTGCTTCTGTTCCCGGGTTTAGGTTCAAGCCACACCATTGGCTTTCCGATGTATTCCACTTTCACATCATGTAGATTAAATGAACGCATCATCTCTTTAAGCGAACGCATCTCCATAGAACGGAGGTTGTGTGCATCTATGTTTTCCTTATCCAATCTCTGTTGTATTATCCCGTTCAACCCCAGGAAGTTGGGGATAAGGATCAGCATTTGTCCATTATCCGAAAGCAGCTCGACATGTCTTTTAATCACATCTCTTGTATCCTCAAAATGTTCAATAAACCCCGAAGAAAATACGACATCGTATTTTTTCTCCGATCTAAAGGTGAAAAAATCAGTATGGATGCATTGTATGCTGTCTTCTTTTAATCCGTTGATTTTTTCCAATTTGCGGACAATCTCCCTCTCCATATGAAAATCCAGCACAGTAACATCGGTGATACCCTGTTTGTAAAACCAGGCTGCGAACAGGCCAGGGAAACCGCCAATTTCAATAAAACTGTCTCCCCGACGGAGCATTTTCATATATTTCTGAAAGACCACCTTGTCAGGGATTTTATCATACCTGTAATTAGCCCAGTAAGCATCCCAATGTGCCCGGTCGGTCATCCTGTTATCAGTTTGCATAGATCTCCATATATTGGTTTGCAACTTTCTCCTGACTATATTCCGACAATACAGTGTTACGGGCATCAGACGAAACAGTTTCAGGGTCTTGCCCGTATAACGTGTCGAGAATGCCTGAAGCCAGATCTTCCGCATCTTTGTATCTCGCCACATAACCGTTCTTCCCGTGTGTAATCATTTCGGGAATGCCACCGGTCCCGAAACCGACACAGGGGGTGCCGCAAGCCATCGCTTCCATGATGGTGTTCGGGAGGTTCTCCTGCAACGAGGGTGTAACAAACAGGTCGGCAGCGTTGTAGATCTCCGGCATCTTCTGTGGCGCTACATAACCCAAGCTCCTTACAGGCAGCGAGAGGCGCTTTTCAATCTCTTCACCATTGTTTCCTGCAATCAAAAAGAGTATATCGCTGTGTTGCGGCGCTATGATCCGGCTTGCTTCAACCAGATAATCCATCCCCTTTCGAGGATCGGATGCTTTTACAGCGGCAAACAACACAATCTTCTTATTCGCCGGCAACTGCAATTTCATGCGCAGAGCGTGCTTATCCATCGGGTAATAGCGCTCTGTGTCTATAGGGTTGGGGATGGCGATTACCTTATGACCGGCAGTGAGCGGACTTTTAACCGCGAGCTCTTTCAGCCAGTGGCTGCAGGCAACAAAAGTGATCTCTCCCCTAGCATAGGCAGCCTGTTTTTGAAGAAACAGCTGATGTGACAGGTCGTTCCGCGAAGGAGACGCGAGATAGGGACAATCCCCGCACTCTTTCTCGTAGTGAGTACAGCCTGCAGCATGGTGACAGATGCCGGTAAAGGGCCACATGTCATGCATCGTCCAGATCACCTTCTTGCCGGAGGTAATGATGACGGCTATCTCGCTGAGAGAGAGCATCCCCTGGTTGACCCAGTGCAGATGAATCACATCAGCCATTCTGAATGCAGGATGCTCCGTGATAGAGATCCCGCTGTTTGCGATAGAGATATCGAACAGGTTTTTTTTCGACAGCCTGTTATGAAGAAAGATGATAGCCCGTTCCCGGTAAAAATTCAGTCTGTTTTGCTGTTTGTTGCCTATGGAGACCACATCAGGGTGGTCTGAATGTTTATCACGCACCAGCATCTTCACCTTCTCTCCCCGTGAGAGTAACGCGTTCATCAGCCGGAAGGAAGCGATGGCTGCCCCTCCGTGAATATCGGATGTGCTGATGATGAGTATGTTCATGCGTTAATGCTTCTCAAAAAACGGGTTATTCTTCTGTTTACTTTTGCAGTGAACGAGTTTGTTCGCCCGTAATACTTCTCAAATGCCTTGCGTGCCGTTTTGTTCTCTCGCAATTCGCTTAAGTCAGCCTTCAACTCACCATGATGCAAACTGGTGTTGTAGATAATGTCCGGTCCACAGTGACTGCCGCTGCCGTCGAACCCAATGTTCATCACAAGCGATTTCCCGGCGTTGAGCGAGAGGATATCTTTCAGAAAAAGAGAGGCGTTCCAGCGAATTGCCCAGGAGTCGTTTTCACCATTCACCTGTCTTTGTAACATGCGTGTGTAGGGGTAACTCCCGTTGAAATCGAACGTTTTGCTTAATTTTCTTCTTTCAATCTCCGTCAACAGCGCTTTGCCGTCCGGGTTGAACTGTTGCCACGCTCTTTTCCATGTTGCCCAGCCCCAGCTGCCTGTCCATTTTATCAGGAACGTGTCCGGCAGACCCTGTATCGGGAAACAAAAACCCTGAATATGTCCGATTTTCTCTTCATCTTTGAATTTTTCCAGCGCTTTGTTCATGAAAGTGAGGAAGTGGGGGGATGTGATCAGATCATCTTCCAGCACGATTACCTTTTCATGCCTGTTCACAATTTGTGTTACACCCTCAATAATATTCTTTGCCAGTCCCTTATTTTGCCTGTTCTCAATGATATGTACTTCTCTGAAACCATCAATGGAACGTATCAGCTCACGCACCTCCATCACCTCTTTTCTGTCCTGATTGTTTTTATAGCCGTCCGAAAAAACATAAAGTTCGCTCTGGCTGCTCAGCTCGTTGTTCAGCAATGCTTCCAGCGTCTGACGTGTGTGCAGCGGACGATTATATGTAAACAAAAGGATAGGAGCTAACAGCATGGTTCAAAAACTAGAATTCTGTTCTTTTAGATAACACGTTTCTTTCCAGCACCTGTAATGCGACATGTTGCCCCACCTCAATACCTTTTTGTGATAGATGCTCTTTCACTGTGTTGTAGGCCAACTGGGGATTGTTATTGTCACCGCTCAGATGACAGAGCCAGATATTGCGCAGATCGGAGGTGAAATTGTTGGCGAGAAACTCGGCTGTCTGTCGATTGCTCAGGTGTCCTGTGCCGGAGGTGATCCTGCGTTTCAGGTAAAAAGGATAACTTCCGTTTTGGAGCATCTCTTCATCGTAGTTGCTCTCAATCACCAGATGGTTGGCTTTACTGATATAATAAGCCACCTCTTCGGTAATGGCACCCACGTCGGTTGCCAGCGTCATTCTTTGTCCGTCAAACTCGAAGAAATAACCGGCATTGTCATTACTGTCGTGGGGTACATCGAACGGTGTAATGCGTAAGTCTTCAATCTGAAAAGATGTTCCTTTTACTATATATCTGGATGAACCGTTGAGGTTGTTATTTATCATCGGGCAGTTTTCAATCCCACGGTGCACATCGCGAGTGGCATAAACGGGGATATGCATTTTCTCACCCAGATACCCGGCCGATTTGATGTGATCGTAGTGATCGTGTGTGATCAGAATCGCCATGATTGAGGATAGCTCAATCCCATATTCGGCAAGTCGTTTTCTGATCACCCGCGGACCCAGTCCGGCATCAATAAGGATGCCGTAGTGCGCGTTGCCCAGGTAGTAACAGTTGCCACAACTGCCGCTGCTCAGGCTGAAGAATGAGATTCGATCCGATGGGAATAGTTTATATTGCATAGTGAATGCAAAGGTAATAAGTTTTTAGGATTTATCCGGCAGCTGCAGCACCTCCTTTTCATGGTCATCAATCCTGAGGAATGAAATCCTCAAAATAACGTGTGATGTGGTGGTGCAGATGCACCCTGTCACGACCCATCATATTGTGTCCATGTCCGGGGTAGATGAAGAAGTCTGGGTGTCTCTCTGCTTCTATGCTCGCTTTCATAAATTGGATGCTGTGTTGCATCACTACCGTAGGATCTTCATCACCGTGAATGATCAGCAGGCGCGATTGCAGCCGGTTTGCCTTGTTCAGCAGGCTGCTCTCTTCGTATCCTTCGGGGTTCTCTGCGGGTGTGTCCATATAGCGTTCACCGTACATCACCTCGTAATATTTCCAGTCGGTCACGGGACCACCTGCAACACCCACTTTGAATACCCCGGGGTAACGGAGGAGCATGTTGATTGTCATGAATCCTCCGTAGCTCCAGCCATGGATGCCCATGCGCTCACTATCGACGTAGGGCAGCGACTGCAGGAACGCCACACCTTTCATCTGGTCTTTGGCCTCCACCACGCCCAGTTGCCGGTGGGTGACGTTCTCGAATTCGAGCCCCCTGTAGGCTGTACCACGGTTGTCCATCACGAAGACGATATATCCATTCTGCGCCATATGCGTCTCCCAGCCCCCTGACCCATAGCGCCACCGGTTGTTCACCATCTGCGAGTGGGGGCCGCCATAGACGTAGACCGCCACGGGGTATCTCTTCGATGCGTTGAAATCGGCCGGTTTGACCAGCCGGTAGTATAGATCCGCCGTGCTGTCCGCCGCTTTCACCGTTCCCATCTCCACCGTTGGCATGCTGAACTCCCGGAACGGGTTTTTAGCCTGGGAGAGGAGAGTGGTCTTGCCGGTACGCGTCTCTATCAGATCGATCCTCCCGGGGTTGTCGTGCGATGAATAGCGGTCCGTCAGGTACCTGCCCGACGCGCTCAGTGCGGCGGAGTGCATTCCCGGCAGGGTGGTGTGTTGCGTGATCTTCCCGCTCTTCAGTGTCACACTGCATATGTGTCGATCAATGGGAGAGGGGAGCGTAGCGATGAAGTAGAGGTTCTCTCCCTTCTCGTCGAATCCGATCACCCCGGTCACCTCCCAGGTCCCGTCGGTTAGCTGCTTCAGCTGCTTCCCTGAAGTATCATAGAGGTAGAGATGATTGTAGCCGTTTCGCTTGCTTTGCCAGATAAACCGCTCATCCTTATTTTTCACGAAGAGAACAGGGTTCTCAGGCTCTACATACTTAAGATGACTCTCTTCGAAGAGTGTTTTTTCGAGATCACCCGTGGCAGTAACATATCTGTTCAGCTTCATATGGTTCTGTCCCCTGTTTAGTTCGGCCAGGTAGACCGCTTTCCCGTCGGGGCTCCAGGCAATATTGGTGAGATAATGATCATCCGGTTCCCCGGTTTTCAGCCAGGTGGTCTCTTTTGTTTCCGTGTCGAAAATGCCGATGGTCACCCGGTGGCTGGCCATTCCCGCCATCGGGTATTTGCTGTTCTTCACTTCGGCCACCCTTGCCGATGCATCCACCAGCGGGTAATCGCTCACCATGGTCTCATCCATTCTGTAGAATGCCATCTTCTTGCCGCTAGGCGACCAGAAGATGCCGCCGGTGATCCCAAACTCGTTTCTGTGAACTGATTGACCGTAAACGATAGCCCTGTCACACTCATTGGAAACAGCCCACTCTTTTCCATTCTTGTCAGCAATGAAGAGATTATTCTCTATTGTGTAGGCCATGTATAAGTGATCGGGTGAGAGCAGATGATTTTTGCTCTTTTCCGGATAGCTGAAGAAGGCCCGGTGTTCTTTATTCTCCAGATCAAACAATCCGAAACCGCGAGAGGTGTGGATCCTTAACACGGAGCTGCCTTCGGGTGAGAAGGTGAGACCATGAATCTTGTTTTCACTCTGCTCCAGTCCTTCCTCCAACTCTTTGAATGTGAGGGTGATCTTTTTTCTTTGGCTCCTGCCCGGATTATCTATCAACCAGACAGAGTCATTTTCGATAGTAGCCAGTTTGTTCCCGTACCACTGAAACTGAACGGGTATGCGTGGATTAAAATTGGCGTACTGTTTCCCTCCGGGAATCAACTCTTCGAGGGAGAACTGTTTCTCTTGCTGGGCATAGAGCATGAACGAAAAGATGAAGAACAGGAATAAAATTGATTGTCTTTGCATATCGATATAGGTTCTCTTGCCGGTTTATCCCGGTTGAAGGTTGTCTTTTCAGGATTGAATCTCAGAATGTCTTGTCAGATAATCTTATCACGGTGCGGTTATAGCTCCCGATCATCTCTTTCATTGCCTCTGCGGCAGGTATGATCTCTCTGATCTGTGAGGCGATCTGACCAATCTCCAGCTCTCCTTCGGTGAGATCACCCTCAAAGATACCTCTTTTGGAACGACCGCGACCCAGCAACTCACGCAGCTCCTCTGCGGTCGCCCCCCGCTCTTCCAGCTCCTGTACCTTACAGAAGAACGCATTCCTGATTAATCGTGTGGGACTCACCTTCTTCAGCGAAAGGATTGTGTCTCCCTCGTTCAGGGTGATGCAACGCTGCTTGAAAGCGTCGCTGGCGGAGCTCTCTGTGGTTAGTGCAAAGCGTGTGCCCACCTGCACCCCCTCAGCACCCAGGGCGAAGGCGGCAGCCATGGACTCACCCGAGGCAATACCACCGGCAGCGATCAGTGGCAGCGTTGTCGCCATCCTCACCTGCGGTATAAGAGCGAATGTGGTGGTCTCTTCGCGACCGTTATGGCCGCCGGCTTCAAACCCTTCGGCTATGATAGCGTCGACGCCTGCCTCTTCTGCCTTGAGGGCGAACATTGAGCTGGAGACAACGTGTGCCACGATGATGCCTTCACTTTTCAGTTTCAATGTCCATCTCTTCGGATTGCCGGCGGAGGTGAAGACGATCTTCACCTTCTCCTCCAACACTATCTGCATGATCTCCTCAATCTGAGGATACATCAACGGGATGTTCACACCAAACGGTTTAACGGTGGCTGCCCTGCATTTGCGTATATGTTCACGTAACATGTCAGGGTGCATCGACCCGGCTCCTATCAAGCCCAGTCCGCCGGCATTACTCACTGCCGAGGCGAGTCTCCAGCCGCTGCACCACACCATACCGGCCTGGATCACAGGGTAACCCGTGCCGAACAGGTTGCATATTCTGTTGTTGTTCATCTTCTGTTTTTTTAATTCTACAAAGATAGTTGTTTCCTACTTAATGCTACTTTTTTTCTTCGTTTCTGCCATCATTATCTCCATTTTTCATTAGAGGTTCTCTCTCTCTTGATTTTTTTTAGTAGCTTTGTGAGTTGTTGCCCGTTATCACTGCGAGCGCGAAAAATAATAATTTTGTAATTGATCCATTGGCATTATGAATGTCCTTCTACTTGGCTCCGGAGGCCGTGAACACGCGATGGCGTGGAGAATACGCAAGAGCGGTTATCTGAATAATCTCTATATTGCACCCGGCAATGCCGGTACGGCTATGCTGGGTACCAACGTTCCCTTTGAGGTGACAGATTTCGAAGCGATGAAACGTTTCTCTCTCAACAACGATATTGACATGATCGTTGTTGGTCCCGAGGATCCCCTGGTGAACGGTGTCTATGACTTTTTTCGTGACGATGAGGATGTCTGTCATATTGCAGTGATAGGACCTTCAAGGAAAGGTGCTCAGCTGGAAGGGAGCAAGGATTTCGCAAAAGAGTTCATGATGCGTCATCAGATTCCCACGGCACGATATCAAACAGTCACACTCGATAATGTCAGCGAGGGGAACGATTTTCTCGATTCTCTTACTGCTCCTTATGTGCTGAAAGCAGACGGCCTTGCTGCCGGAAAAGGAGTGCTGATCATCAACGATGTGAATGAAGCAAAGCAGATGCTCTGGGAGATGCTTAACGGTAAGTTCGGCAAGGCAGGCAACAAGGTTGTGATTGAGGAGTTTCTGTCGGGGATTGAGTGCTCCGTGTTCGTGCTGACCGATGGGCGCTCTTACAAGATTCTTCCTGTAGCCAAGGATTACAAACGCGTTGGTGATGGTGACACCGGGTTGAATACCGGAGGGATGGGTGCAGTCTCTCCAGTACCTTTTGCCGATAACGATTTTATGGAAAAAGTACGCACACAGATCGTGGAACCTACCGTTGTGGGTCTGCGTGAAGAGCGGATAGATTATAAGGGTTTTATCTTCCTGGGACTGATCAGGGTGGAGGGTGAACCAAAGGTGATAGAATACAATGTGCGGATGGGTGATCCTGAGACAGAGGTGGTGATGCCACTCATCAAATCGGACTTGCTGGACCTGTTTATCGGCGTAACAACTGAAACACTCGATAAGAAGACGCTGGTTATTGACAATCGCTTCGCCACAACCGTTGTGATGGTCTCCGGCGGATACCCTGAAGCTTACGAAAAAGGGAAAAAGATTGTGGGTCTTGACAAGGTCTTGGACAGTATCGTCTTTCATGCAGGGACAACACTCCTTGATGATGAGGTTGTCTCTGCCGGAGGTCGTGTCCTGGCAGTCACCTCTTATGGCAAAACCATACAGGAGGCGTTGGACAAGTCATACAAGAATATTGGGAAGATCTGCTATGAGAAATGTTATTTCCGAAAAGATATTGGCTCTGATCTTCTCAATCAATAAATAGAATCATTTACCAATGCGTGCTGTTGTCAGAACATTCCGCACATCTATTGTTGAGGGGCGGTTTATCTCAATGATCACCTCACTGGTGATCATTGGCATGCGTGCTCTTCTCTTTTACTCGACCGGTATGCCGGAGCCTTCTTTCACGGACAACGGTTTTCTCTGGAGATATATCGCTCCTCTGTTTGCTGATTCGATGGTCTCTTTCACCGCTTCCACAATCTCTGTTTTCCTGATTGCGTGGATTATCTCCTATGTGAACAGCCGGTTCGCCCTTATCCGTTCACGCTCCACTCTCCCCTTTATCGTGCCCCTTTTTTTGTTCTCTCTTCATCCCTGGTTTCTGGTGATGAGAGGTGACTACATCTCTGTCATTTTTATTTTGTTTGCTTTTCCCCCTTTGCTGAGGTCTTATCAGCAGCCTGATTCCTACCTCTACTCCTTCCGTGCAGGGGTGCTGATAGCTGTGGCGTCGCTGTTTCAATTGTACGCCCTGGCGCTTCTGCCTCTCTGGTGGAGAGGTGAGCGGTCGATGAGGGGCTACCAGTTCAGGTCGTTTCTCTCATCCGTGTTCGGCGTTTTGCTTATCTATGTTTCGCTCTTCTCTCTCTATTTTCTTTATGACGATATCCCGGGTTTCTTTCAGCCTTTTCTGGCTTATGCCACCTTCGCGTTGCCCGCAATACCCGTTTTTACCCTTGCGGAGTGGGTGGCTGTCGTGCTTATCGGCCTCTTTTTTGTATCGAATATGTATTTCAGTATCAGAACATACAGCCGCGATAAAGTGCTCACCCTCTCCTTTATGCAGTTAATCGTCTTTTTGATCGTTTTTCTTCTCTTGTTGCAGGTGCTCTTCTGGAACACTACACTCTTCTTCCTCACGCTCAGCATCGCACTTATATCCTATCTTAACGCTTACTTCTACACCAGGACAGTCTCTAAAGCCAATATCATTGTCGGGTATGTTTCTTCATTGCTGATGCTGTTACTTTATCTCTCGCATCTGCTCCCCGGCCTGCTTCTCCTCCGGTAAAACATTTTCGCACATCTCACTGTTTATATGGTAGATTGCATCAGAATGCAACCCGTTACTTTTTGCATTCTGATTCAGTCGATTTATAAAAAAACCAAGAGGAGGGCAATAAAATGAAAAAAATATTATTCTGCGTAATCGGCCTGTTCTTTTTCCTTCTTGTCTTTCAGGCTTGCGGCACCACACAGTCGGCGGCCGAAAAAGAGATGTTAGCTATAGAGCTGAGAGATGGGGTGTTGAACTCCACCTTTACCTTTGATGCCACCTATGCTTATCCCACCGGCTACAGATCCGTTTATCTCTCTCCCTATTATGATGTGAAGATCTCACCCGATACCATCAGGGCATTCCTGCCCTATTATGGACGTGCCTACCGTGCACCAATGGATCCGCGGGAGGGAGGGTTTATTTTCACCAGCGCCGATTTTCAGTACGAGTTTGTACCGGGAAAGCGTAAGGGGAACTGGATCGTTGAAATTGCCATAAATGATCTTGACCGTCCGGTGTCATTCAGTTTTGATATCTGGGAGAACGGTTCCGCCCGTCTCACGGTGAATGATGTTAACAGACAGCCAATCTCGTTTCAGGGAGATGTAACGGTTAAAAAGGAATGATTCCTCTTTAATTCAGTACAGGTGGTCACTACCTCACAAGATAATTGGTTTACTTGTGGTAGCAATTAAAGTGCTTCAGCAAGCGAAACGGGGAGGTAGAAGGTATCGTTTTTGTCGATGTAGACAACCACTGATCCGATTTCGAACGGCTTACCGTTCTTTTTTGCTACGGAGGAGAAGGCGGGTATCTCCAGACTGGTTCTGCCTTTCTTCACCATCAGTACGGGAATATCGGGATTGTCCCTGTTGATGGAGTAGCTTATGCCCTTGAACACCTCGTCGTGTTTTGCGAAAATGCGGTCGGACAATTCCTCCAGTGAGCTCTCCAGTCCACTGACCTGCTGCAGGTATCGGCTGATATCGGTGTTGCGCATGTTCCCTCGCGGCACATCGTCCTGTGGGTGGTAGGCAGCTATCAAAACCTCCTCTCCGGTATGGCTGCCGGTGGTGAAGCCAAAGCAGGAGCGACTGTTCATGATCTTCACAATGTTGTGTGCCATGTTGTTGCTGGTGCCCACCTTCGTATAGTCGCTCTCCTTGTAGTTCTTGGAGGAATGGAGCAGCAACAGCTCTTCATCAGTGATATCAATGTCTGTGTATTTTTTGAAAACGGCCTTGAACTCTTCCGGTTTGGTGTCGATCAGGATTGACTCCAGACCTGATGCGCTGATCTTGATTTTCGATACCGCCCCAAACAACTCCTCAATGCTTAGCCTGCTGGAACCGGAGCACTCCCTCGTGCCAATGCTGAGACCTCCGGTGCCGTGGTCTGACATGATCACCACTGCCGTGTTCCCATCTTCTTTTGCAAAAGCCATCACTTTACCCACCGCTTCATCGAAAGCGAGGTACTCATCAATGATCGTTGCCGGGTCGTTGGCATGTGCCGCCCAGTCCACCTGACTGCCTTCCACCATCAGGAAGAAACCGTTCTCGTTGGCCGAGAGCACTTGTAGCGCCTTCTCTGTCATCTCTGCCAGGGAAGGGATTTTATCCGGGTTCCTGTCGATGTTGTAAGGGAGCGCCTTCTCTTGGAACAATGCCCACACTTTGCCACCACCGTTGTAGTTGAGGAGCTCGCTTTTGTTGTTTTGAATAAGCGCTGTTCCGTTGGATTCCAGGTGTTGCCTGATATCGGGTGTGATATGCCTGTTCCCACCTCCGAACATCACATCCAGGTTCTGGTATGCGATCTGGGGGGCGATAGCCTTGTAAAAATTACGATTGTGATGATGTGCCGAGAAATCGGCGGGGGTAGCGTGGGTGAATTCGCTGGTGACCACCAGCCCTACTGCCTTTTTTTTCTCGATCTTCAATGCCTCGAGGACGGTGGCTGCCGGCTGCCAGCTGCGTGCAGCATCCACAGGTTGCAGGTCATTGTCAGATGTTTCGGGATGAATGGCGACATTTCCTACCTGCTGCAACACGCCAGTGGCGTAGGTTGACCCGGTGGGAGCCGAGTCGCCGATGGGTGCATTGGAGGAGAAGGTAGTGACGGTACCGGTGAAGTAGGGGTCTATGTTGAGTTGTTCACCCATATCGTTGTAATACTTGTACCAGCGTGCGGCGGAGTAGACGCTGATTGAGGTACCGTCGGGAATCATCACAATCACGTTTTTTACGGGTCTGACCTCTTGTGCAAAAAGGGAGACAGTGATAAGGAATACATTGATGAGTATATTTAATCTTTTCATTGGGATAATATTTTAATTAGAATTAAACATTCAAAGGTAAGAAATTGTTGTTGTTTTTTTATGCCGGGAACATAGAATTAACCATTTCGTAACTTTTTCCATCATGATGAAATGGCATTATTTCCTTATATTTGCAATTCTATTAAACAAAACAGAATGAGTAAAAGAAAACCCCTGATTCTTATCACCAACGATGACGGTTATCAGGCACAAGGTATCTCTTCGCTGATTGAGGCGATGAAAGGACTGGGTGAGATCATTGTTTTTGCACCTGATTCTCCCCGTTCGGGAATGTCGAGTGCCATCTCCCCATCGCTGCCTCTCAGAGCAAGGATGTATCACAAGGAGGAGGATCTGACAGCATATAAGTGCAACGGCACTCCGGTTGATTGCGTAAAGCTGGCACTGAATGAGTTTGTGGACCGGAAACCCGATCTGCTGGTCTCCGGTATCAACCATGGCTCCAACGCGGGTATCAGCGTAATATACTCCGGCACCATGGGAGCAGCCATCGAAGGATGTGTGTTTGAAGTACCTTCTATCGGCTTCTCTCTGTGCGATTTCAGTCCTGAAGCTGATTTCACGTCTACGGCGCAGATCGCACACAGTCTGGCTGCGCAGGTGATTGAGAAAGGGCTGCCCAAAGGTGTCTGTCTGAATGTGAACGTACCTGCCGGTGAGACCAGGGGTGTGAAGATCACTACGCAGACAAACGGAAAATGGGTCAATGAGTATGTACGGTCTAGTGACGGCATGGGAAGAGATGTCTTCTGGATGACCGGCAACTTTGAGAACTGGGAAGCCGAGAATGAGGATAACGATGAGTGGGCACTTGCAAGAGGTTATGCTGCTGTGGTGCCGGTGAAAATTGATATGACAGCATATGATTTTATCCCCGAACTGAGGAAATGGGAGGTGTAGGGAGGGGGGATACTTAATTAAGAATTAATTAAGAATTAAAAAACGAACTGCCAAACCGCTGCACCAATCAAACTTACAGCTTACCACTTACCACTTATAACTGATGAAAAATGAAGTATTACCTAATTGCAGGGGAAGCATCGGGCGATCTGCATGCATCGAACCTGATGCGATCGCTCAGTAAGCTTGACAAAGAGGCTGATTTCCGCTTCTTTGGAGGTGATCTGATGCAAACGGCAGGCGGCACACTGGTGAAGCATTATCGTGATATGGCTTTTATGGGAGTGATCCCGGTGGTTTTACACGCCCCTGCCATCCTTAAGAATCTTGCCCTGTGCAAGAAAGATATCGCACTGTACCGTCCCGATGTGGTTATCCTTGT
>Ga0209347_1002433_pt1 | contig 24798 bp, 29 predicted proteins | sample AutmiccommuBRH23_FD_187382 | JGI IMG/M metagenome (GOLD analysis project Ga0209347, IMG submission 187382) | Deep subsurface microbial communities from Mt. Terri, Switzerland - Autotrophic microbial communities BRH/23 (SPAdes) (version 2) | ecosystem: Environmental > Aquatic > Deep subsurface >...
ACCATCACCGACAACCAGGACGAAGGAGAAAGCTGAGCGAAAGACAGTTCCAGATACGCCAACCCGGCGGCGTCAAAACCGGCCAAGGTGGTTGACGGTCACGGACATGCTGGTTGACGCGCTACACCGAGCTGCGTGTGCACCGCCAGCGCCAGCCGGGTTGCGTGCGCCAGATCGGACTCCGCACCACCGCCGCAGCCCGCCGAGACCTCGGCGAACACGACGGCCTCCGCCGCCCGACCGGCGAGCTGGGTCGCGAGCTCGACCTCGATATCTTGCATCATCGACGCGTTGTGCCGTTGCTGCCGTGCGGTCTCGCCGCCATCTGGCAGCAGCGTGATCCTTGTGACCCTGCTGTTGCGCAGCGCAGTGGCGACGATGGCATGACCGCATTCGTGGACCGCGATGCGCCAATCGACGGTCGACGTGTCTGCGCCGAGGCCGAGGCCGTGGGCGACATCCTCTAGCGTCAACTGCCGCGCGTCGTGCCGCGCGAGGGACCGTGCGGCACGGATCGCGGCATCGAGATCGGCGGCACTGTGTCCGACCGCGCGCCGTGCCAGATCGCCGATCTCGGTCGCCGGGAATGCCGAGCCGAGATGGCGAACCAGGACTCCGGCCAGCATGGCGGCGTCGGGCAGCGGCACCGGGACATGGTGGTCGAACCGGCCCGGCCTCAGAACAGCCGGGTCGATGGCGCCGATATTGTTGCACGCGCCCACCACAATTACGCCTTCCTGGCGCGAGATGCGGTCCATCTCAGCCAAAAACGCGTTGACCACCTGCCGCCGATAGTTGCTGCCATGCCGGTCGCTATCGTCGCGATTGCCGACCGCATCGATCTCGTCGATGAAGAGGAGCGCCGGTGCCTGCCGCCGCGCCGACGCAAACGAAGCCTGCATCTCGCGCAGCATATCCCCGAGGTGCCCGGCCGCTTGCCAGGTCGCGAAGCTGGCTTCGATGAGCGCGATGCCGGCGCTGGCGCCCATCGCGCGCGCCATCCAGGTCTTGCCGGTGCCGGGTGGGCCGTAGAACAGGACGGAGCGCGACAGGTCGGTCCACGCGACCTCCCCGGCGCGCCAAGCCCGCAGATCGGCGATCATGCGCTTCGCGATGGTCAGCGCCTCCGACTCGCCCGCCATCTGCTCAAGCTTCGGTCCCGACGTGGGCGCGACAACCTCACGGCCTCCCGCTTGGGCGAGCCGCTGTGCGACGGCGAGGGCGGTCTCGGCGCGAAGGGCAACCTGAAGTAGCGCGCGAGAGATCCCGGCAAGGGCGGCGTCGGAGGGCAGAGCGGCACGGACCGCGCGCTCGTCGATCCGGCCGGTCGCCGAGTGCGTGTGCCGCAGCAGCGTGATCAGGATGTCGCCGTCAAGGGCGGGTAGGGCGACCGGCGTGGGGAGCAGGGCCTCCACATCAGGTGGCGCATCTGTCTCTGCGGCCAACGCGATCAGGATCGGCGCCGGCGCATCCATGGCGGCGCCGATCGCCTCGACAAAACGCGCTGCACCAATAGTTGTGACGCGCCCCGCCGTTCGCTCGGGTGCCACGATCAGCAGCGTCGGATCGCCACCGGGGTCGAGGTGCTGAGAGCTCGCACGCCAGGTGGCTGGCAGAAACCCGCGTTGCAAGGTTTTCCGCAGCAGGTCGACATCCTCTACGCCCGAAAGCGCCGAGACGCTGCTGGGGAGCAGCCAGTCCCGCAGACAGTCCTCGGTTGCCAGAACCACGGCGAGCTGGATGGCGAGCAGCAGGCGCTGCGGCGCCACCCAGATCGCGGGACGGTGCTGACCCGTTGCAAGATCGATGGCCTCCGGGTCTGCGCCCGTTTCCAGCAAGTCAGCGTGCAGATCGGGCGGCATTCGCGTCACCGCGCCGGCATCCTGGAGCATGTCGGTGAGCAGTCGATCTGGGCGCGGGTCGGGGTCGGAGTTGGTAACGAACTCGGTCGGCTGAGACGCATAGCGGCGCAACCGGGCGATCGCGGTTTCGGCGAGAGGCAGCCAAGCGGGGGATGGGGGGATTTGCGTCATCGGGGAACTCCTGAAGTGTGAAATCCGGGTCCGGAGGGGATCGGACGGGCAGGCGACAGGGGGCGTCTGTCGCGTAGAAGCGACTGGCACCCCAGGGCGCGCCCCGCCCTCCGGAGGAGGTCGCGGCGCTGTGCGATGGCTAGGCTCCTGTTGGGAACAGAGATGCGGAGGTGGATTGCGCAGGGCTGGGAGCATCGAAAGCTCCCGAGTCCACCCGGAGGTTGCTTGCCGGCTCCGGACGATCTGTCCCGAACCGGCAACCCGCCGTTGCAAGCCGGGCTTGCGGTGGCCTTGGCGCGTCAGGTCCGGCCTGACTGCTCCATCGCCGCAAGCATGCGCAAGATGACCTGCTCCAGGCGAGCGTGGTAGATCTCCGACCGCACCCGGATCGTCTTGCGGTAACGTTCCGGTGGGATCACCGCTGCCGGATCATGCGCCCGCAGTTTCGCATGCATCCGCTTTTCGATCTGCAGGGCGAGGTGGCCGTTGCTGATCGCGAGGGTGCGGAGGATCTTGCAGGGAAGTCCCGAGCCGCCTTTCAGTTGGTAGTGCAGACGCGATTCCGGGTCCCGGCTGAACCCGAGCTTGACGACGCTGTCGCCATCCGGCAGCTCGAACTTCATTGCATAGATGTAGCTCGCCGCCGCGGACCAACCCTCGCCGCACTGCGCGCAGTTGAACCTATTCGACTGCATGTTCGCCCGCGCAACCCTTTGCTGGTGGCCGCAGGCCCGATGCCGGTAAAGGCGGTAGCTCGCATCCTTCCGCGGGTCGCGGCCAAGCAGCTCCCAGCCGTTCGCTTCCGCCTCCGCGACCTCTTTCGCCGTGTGGCAGATCTCGCAGCGCAGCCCAGTCTTGCCCGCGGCGGCACGTCCAACGATCTCGAACTGCCGCCGGATCTCGTGCCCGCAACCGGCCCGGTAGATGCCGTAATGCGAGGGTCTCTCTTCGCACCGGCCCAGGAAGCGCACGCCGGCGGCCTCGGCGATCCCGGCGCGCTCTGCGTCGATGCAGGCATGGCAGAGCGGCTGCGACGTGCGCAGCGTGAACTGCTTCGTCATGCCCAGTTCGCCGCAGGCCCGGCACTGCAAAGCGAGGTGGAACCGGTCCCGAACGCGGGCGACGATATTGAACCCCCTTGCGAGAGCGGCTTCGGTCCAGGAATCCGTGAGCGGCATATTGAGAACAGGATGTGAGACGCCAGCGATCATCAGCGTCCGGATGGGGGTGTTCATGGTCATGTCTGTGGCTCCTGCAGAAGAAGACGTCAGCCAGGATTGGCAATGTGATTTCCCGAACGGCGTGGGGGTCCCAGCCGCAGTGGTCGAGCGTGATTTTGAAAAGGAGGCGGCCCCGCACCCCGAGGCGCGCTTTCATAGATGGTGCAACGAGCGTCTCTCGCGGATCAGCCGGGACAATGGCCGCTGAGCAGTTCTTCGTTCTCGTCTTCGGTTACCTGTGAGGTGTGGGATGTCTTGACCGGCGCGTAGATTTCCAAGGTAGACATGGCTTCGAGGCGGTCTCGCGCCGTCAGAAGCATGCGATCCACACGGAGTGAAGTCGGATCCTGCCCCACGCAACGGAAGAGGTTGTCAAACTGCAAGACAAAGGGCCGGAGATACTGGTAGGCGCCCGGCTCCTCAGCGACAACTACACCATTGATGAGCATCGCCATTCGCTTCAGCGGCTTGTCCTCCAGTCGGACGATATCCTCGCGCAGGATGGAAGTAAGCAGATTTGACATGTCGGTTCGCGCCTTTTCGGCGTGGCGCAACCAGTTGTCGAAGGCGATATCCCAGACGCTTGCATTCTCGATGTCGCGCTCGGCTTCGATATGTTCAGCGAGATTGACGAGCAAGCCTGCGAACCCGCTGGAGATTGCTGTCGGCGTGTAGCCGGGTGCTTCCGGCGAACGGGTGATAGTGATAGGGGTGGAGTTAGCCATTGTGGGATCTCCTTGCACGAGATTGAGCAGCGGTTAGAGCGGTGGCGGGAAAGTGAGACGTCTTGCCATCGCTCACTTATTATGTAAGCGTGTAATCGTAAAGTCAACCTGCGTGACGAAAGATTTGTTGTGAGCGACAAGAAAAAAATTGGACGGCCTGTCGCCGACACGGAGCCAGTGATGATCCGCATGTCGCGCGAGATGATCCGAGATCTCGACGACGCGAGGCGTGAGGTTGAAGATCTGCCGACGAGGCCTGAACTGGTGCGGCGGATTATTGGCGAGTGGCTCGAACGCCGCCGCCGGAGCGGCAAGTAACCCACGAGGCAAGGGATCTGAGCAAGGCTCCTTTCGGCAACGCGCGTCGAACAAGTTGCTTTTTCGAAGACCAGCCCGCGATGGCCGGGCGGCCACACGCGCGGCTGCCAGCAGATAGGCCGTGCCGGAACTACGCAGCAGCTCCGCGCCCTGCCAGCCGGAGATCAGTTCCAGCACTCAGTTCGTGCCGAGCCGGTCAGGATACATCACATAGTCGCTGCCATCGACTGTGATCCGCACCGCTCTCATCGTGAGGTCGCATGTCTTTTTCGCCGGCCCAGCGCTGACGGATCCGTCTGTATTCTGACCGCTGGGCGGCGGGTGCCGTCCTTTTGCGATGGAGGAAGACATGCGGAAAGCCCATGGAACCCGGCCCTTGCGCCCCTCCCCGCGTCCGACAAAGCTGGGTCGGAGCAAGTCGGGGCAGCAGGATGCCCGAGCAGAAGTTTGAGAGGCTTGTGGGGTGCACTCCAACGCTGCACGATAGGACGAAACAAGGTGATAGAGTGGCACATGGAAATCCGCCCGGCCGTTCGAGGTGACGCACGTTCGATGAGCCTGCTGCTCAATGAGTTGGTGGCGGCCGCGAAGCGGAGATCCGCAGCGGACGAGGGCTCTGTGCTGAACAATTACATCGAAGACCCGGAGCTCATTCTTTGCTCACTGGCAGTCGATGGCACCACTATCCTTGGGTTTCAGTCATTGAAGCGGGCGTCTGCGGGCAACCGCTATGGGACCCCTGTGGGATGGGGCATCATCGGCACCCATGTTTCTCCCTTGGCTAGCCGTAGGGGCGTTGGCTCCAGGCTTTTTGAAGTCACGCGAGATGCTGGACGCAACGCTGGGATCGAACACATAGAAGCCTTCATCGGTGCGGCGAATGTTGAAGGACAAGCTTACTACGAGAAGATGGGCTTCCGGACCTATCGCATCGCAGAGGGGGCAGTCTGCAAGCGTTGTCGTTTGACAGGACCCTGATTGCCGACTCGTCCGGATCCTGCCGGCGCCTATCCACTTGCCCCAATTTGCAGCGCGGTGCGACGGCCGCACGAAGAAAACCTGCGGCACTTGCCGCGAGACGCGATGTGCAAAGCACTTCGATTGCCATCGTTTCTGTCCCCGGCGCAAACGACCGTTTAGGACCGGGCCACCGCCCTGCGCCGCGCCCGATTTCTAATAGGTTCCGGTTCGTCGCCGGGGTGTTGCCCGTCACCCTTCCAGTCGTCGGACCAAAGCCAATCCTCGAAATAGTAAAGCCAGAGGTAGGTCCACGGAATGACGGTCTGGTCGATCCGCTTTCGTGCCGTCCACTCCCGGGCTCCCGGAAGATGGAGGCAAAGACGCAGCGGGTCCCTGTAGACATGAGGCAAAGGTCGCCCGTCTGCTAGTATCTCCAGGTCCGGATCGTCTATCTGAACGTCGGGCGATTGACCCGGCTGATACGTGACAGTGGCAAGATAGGGGCGCGCCAAGGCGGTCGGCTGTATGGGCACTTGCCATGTCAGCCTGTTTGCGCGGACCGTCCCCACACCTCCGACAGTCGGGTTGGCCTTCAGAAACAGCAGTTGCTGCGACAGGGTCAGGTCATGTTGCTGGCCCCGTCCTTTCATCGATCACCGAAGAATGTGTTCACGGGGACGGCCGTTGATGCGGTGACCTTCGATGTCGTCAGCCCGATCAGGGGTGCGACAGAAAGCAGACCCGATTTGCGACCTTCCGACACCGTATTGATGCGGTTGCCGAGAACCCGTCCGGTGACACCGGGGCCGAACGAGTGCTCCATGTTCAGAGACAAACGGTCCTGACCGACGGCGTCGCGAAGTGCCTCGAAGTCGGACAGGGCTCGCGCGTGCCACGCGTAGAACGCCGGCGCGCGGCGTTCATCCTTGTTCCAGTTGTCCGCGAAATTTTCCCCGTCGGTTGTCTCGTTCAGAATGGCATAGCCCCGGCGTCCGTCCAGAGTGGGGCGCCCAATGAAGTGCGGCATCATCCGGATCGTCTCGACCACCACATCCATTTCATCCTCGAAGACATGCCGCCGCACGCAATATGCGTAAGCCCGCATCGCAAGCGTGGTGATGATGATCGAAATTGGGGCGACGTCTTCCGTGTTGTTCTCGTAGAAGACGTCCCGGTGCCGTTTGAGCAACTGCACGATGCGGCGCAGGATGCCCTTCACCGCTTCACGGACGGGGAAGGGTTCTACCGTCCCCTCATCCCGCTGCATGGCGATGATCTTGCCTGTAAAGGTAGGTCGGAGTGCAGCGCGATCATCGAACAGGATCTTGTAGGCTCGCGGGTTTGTCGGATGCCACTCCTTCAATGCCCGGTCGGGCACCAGTTCGCCCCGGTTGATGCAAAGCGGATTCGCAATGGTCGGGGACAGATCGAGGTGGAAATCCCCCGCATAGTTTAGGCGCCAGCAGCGCTTCTTTTCTTCGAGAATCCGCACGTAGGTCGCGTGTTCCTTCAACCGGTTGCCAACCGCCGCCTTCAGGACCGCCGGGGAGATGCCGGACGCTATACCTGCACAGAAGCAGATCAGATCGACATCGAATTCCCGCCGCCCGATCGGTTTCACGGCCGTTCCGAGCGCGCTGGACCCGTGAAGATAGACCAGAACGCTGACCAGCAGCGGATCGGTCGATCCGGACAACCAGTCCCCGACCGCACTATAGCTCTGGCGGGCACGATCAAACTGGGTCTCGGTCAGGTCCAGATCCTCGCCTAACTCGTCCAGGATGGAGAATATCTGCTTGCGCCGACGAATATCGTTGTCGGTCAGCGGCTGTCGCAACATCTGGTTCATGCCGCATCCTCCTTGAGTTGATGGACTGGCACGAAGGCATCGGCGGGTTTTGTGAAAAAAATCGGCGTCAGATGGGGCTTCGCCTTTCGGGCTTCCGACATGCCGAGACCTTTGAGGCGGCCAATCTTGGTGGTGTCATCCAGAGAGAAAAATCCGCTCGGGACCGAAGGCGAAACCCGGTAGATGCGTTCCCCCTCGTAAGAATGTCCCGTCAGGAGCTTCGCCATGCCGAGGGCGCCGTGCGATTGCCCATCAGCGTAGAGGTTGAGGACCTTGAGGCCGAGCCCCGAAAACCCCGGGCTCTCGGGCAACAAGTAGACCTCATCCAGGCAGCCCAGGCTTAGAATGCGCAGGTCGGACGGATGCCACCCCAGAAGGGTGATGGCTTCGACGACTGCAATGGCTGTGGGATTGTTGGCCCATGTCCCGCCATCGGTCAGGCCAATATCATCGGCCGTGCGATGTCGCTTGAAATACGTAGGCGCTGCTGCCGTAGCCAGGGCGGCATCCAGCGCAGTCCTGCGATAATCGGTTTGCAGGCGCGTATGATGGGCGGTCTTGTAGATATAGGGGCTGCGGAGATCGGCATCCCACGCCGGGATCACCAACCGGGTCTGTGATTGCCCGATCAGATCGTCGTTCAGGACGGCCTTGATCTCCCGGGCAAGAATTGCTGCATCGTGCTTTGGCCCGACAGCGTGCCGCCCTGTAGCGGTGAGGGTGCGCCAAGCCCGCCGCATCCTCCCTGGCGGTTCAGCATCCGCGTCGTCCTGGCCGAAGATGACAGGCCCTCGATGCTCGTAGAGATCGAGCAGTTCCTTCGCCGTGCGGCCGAGGCCAAGACCCAGTGCGATGATGCCACCCGTCGATGTGCCGGCGATGAGATCAAAATAGCGCCCGATGGGCTCGCCCAGATCCTCCTCGAGCCCCGCGAGGAAGGCAGCAGGCATCGTGCCCTTGATCCCGCCCCCATCTATGGAGAGGATGCGACGTATCTGCCTGTTGTTCCCGCTGCTGCTCATCCGGATGTCCATCTCGCGTTTACCGTTCAGCCCTTCGGCGGATACGGGTCCTTGCCATAGGTGTTGCGCTCTCGGATGCGGCCGTTCCCGCCGTGGATCAGCATTTCGCTGCCTTGCCGGATTGCGGTTTCACGGGCTGCGCCAATCGCCTCACGTTGCGTGCCGTGGATGGAAGTGACGCGCTCATTGCCTGCACCCCTGACCGCCCAACCACCCGAATGCGGCACAACATGTTGATTTTTCTTGGTCATTTTTGCCGGTTAACCTCCGTTTCTGTTGACAACTCGTCTACCTTGTGTTTATATATACACCAAGATACGGCGCTTATCAACCGCCGCAATGTTGATGGGAGAAAACCATGTTCGGACAAAGGCTCAGGCTTGCCCGCAAGCAGGCCGGACTATCCATGCAAGCTCTTGCAGAGAGCGTGACCCCTGGCGTTTCGGCGCAGGCCATCAGCAAATACGAGGCGGACAAGATGATGCCCTCCTCGGGTGTGCTGGTCGGCCTGAGCAAGGCCCTCGGGGTATCGCTGGACTTTCTGATGGGCGGTCAGGTGATGGCGCTTCAGTCCCTTGAATGGCGCAAGACCTCGAACGCTTCCGCACAGGACCGTGCCAAGGCTGAAACGGTCGTGATCGGGAAGTTGGAGGACTATCTAGCCATCGAGGACATTCTTGACAGCAACCCTTCGGATGACCCCTTCGCGGAACTTCGGATCAACCATGTTGAGAGCGATGTCGCCCTCGACAAAAAGGCGCGGGAAGTTCGCAAGAAGTGGCAGCTGGGGATAGATCCGATCCCCAGCATGACCGCGCTGCTCGAGGACAAGGGGCTGAAGGTCATCGAGACCGATCTGCCGGAACGGATCAACGGTATGGCATGCCATGTCGAGCGTGCAAATCGTCCACCAACCGAAGTGATCGTTGTCGCGCGCCAGACCAATGTCGAGCGCAAGCGATTCAACCTTGCCCACGAGCTGGCACATCGGATCATCGACGGGACCGGCAATCCGTCGATCCGGCTGGAACCGGCGATGAACCGCTTTGCAGGGGCTTTCCTGATACCCGCTGAACACCTCACCGCCCTAGCCGGTGAACACCAGCGTGGCGTCACCTATCATGAGATCATGCGGCTCAAGCAGACCTATGGCGTTTCAGCTGCAGCAATGCTGATGCGGCTCCGCCAAGTCGGCATCCTGTCAGAGGCGGCCGTAGAATATGCCTTCAAGACCTACGCCCGCAGATGGCGAACCGTTGAACCTGAGCCGATCGAAGAGGGCAAGGGGTTCGCGGCGTTCGAGGCCCCTCAACGCTTTCAGCGCCTGGTCTGGCGTGCCCTTGGCGAGGAACTGATTTCCCCGGTCCGTGCGGCGCAGATGCTTGGCCTGCCCCTGAACATCATCGAACGCGAAATCCGGGGGCCGCGCGAACATTGACCTGCATTGTCGTCAACGACGCGTCATGCCTGATCGACCTCCGCAAGGGGCAGTTGCTTCATGTCCTTCTGCGGCTGCCCTACCGGTTCATCGTTCCCTTGCCGATCCGCATGGAAGAGCTTCTCGACTTCACGCCACAGGAATGGCGCATGCTCGAGGATGGAGGGTTTACGACATATGACCTTCCCGGCGATGAAGTGGCACAAGTGTTCGCACTAAAACAGAAGCATAGCGGTCTCTCGGCAAACGACTGTTTCGCATTGGTGACCGCCGCTTGTCAAGAAAACGGGATCTTGCTGACAGGGGATGGAGGCCTGCGGAAGGTAGCGGTCGCGCGCAATGTGCGGGTGCATGGCGTGCTCTGGATCATCGACGAATTGCGCGCGGCAGGCGTGTGCGAAGCCGACCTGCTGATCTCGGCCCTTGAGACTTGGCGAGATGACCGTGCTGTGTTCCTGCCACCCACCGAAATCGAAAACCGTCTGCGCCATCTTCGCAGGTCCTGACATCGCAACGACATTGCCGAACTGCTCTGCCCCCTGACCCTCATCCAACTGAGCACCTCGTATGCCGCCAGTATGTCACTCTCCGGTAGTCGAATCCCGCCTTCTCGCCGGCAGGCCGAAAGTCCCACACGGCTCCTTCGGCAAAGGCAGAGGTCAGGAGCTCCGCGTCTCGCAAATCGATCCCTGCGGCGAAGCGGTAGAGGGCTTCGGTCACTGCGATGATGTCGGGTGTGTGGGTCGTCATGGCGTCAGGTCTCCGCATGGGCTGGCATTGTGTCCAGCAAGGTGATCCGCGTGTCCGCGATGGTTTCGGCAAATCCCGGCCCGAACAGGCCGGCGGGTGTCTGGAAACCTGCACGAGCCTCGCCACTCATGACGCGGCGCGCCGCTTCTGCCGCCGCGAGGGGCGTGAAGCTGTAGCCGTTGACCGTGTCGAGGACGGCCCGGACGGTCTGGCCATCGGCGCCGGTTACGCTAACGGACGCCTGATAGCGGCTGGCTTCGCGCTCTGCGCCGGTCGGGCCATCGGGCATGCCCGACAGTTCGCCCTCGGGGAAAGCGCTCCCCGACACATGAACGAAGGTCTCCACATTCGGGGCGCCGGTGCTGCGCCAGATGGTGACAAGGTCGGGAAGCGTCACCGGGAAGCAGGCCATCATTCCCTTGCCGAAGTCGAAATCCATCAGCGCCATCGGTTCGCGGTCGACAAGGGCGCCATTCACCCGCGCCAGTGTCCGGGTTGTCAGGTTCTGCGACGCGCTGATCGCAGATCCGCGGGACATGGCGCCCGTGACGTGCAGCGCGATGCTGATCTTGCGAGGCTCGGCGCCCTTGTTGGCGGCGAACCCGGCCAGCGAGCCCAGCATGGCCACGCTGCCGCCACTGCCGGGCAGCAGCATCACGCCAGCCGCCCGGGCCGCATCGTCCAGCGTCTCGGCCAGATGATAGCTGTCCAGCTCCGCCGCGATGTCGAGGTAGTGGACACCGTTACGCAGCGTCCCCCGCATCAGCGGCTCGGCGGTGTGCAGGAAGGGGCCTGCGCAGTTCAGCAGCACCGCCACATCCGTGAGACTGGCATCGATATCCGCCGCATCGTCGAGCGCAAAGACGCGGGCATCCACCTCAAGCTCTGTTGCCAGTGCGCGCAGGGGCCCTTCATCGCGTCCGGCCACGATCACACGAAGGCCCATTGCCTTGGCGTGGGCCGCCGCCATGTGCCCGGTATATCCGGCCGCGCCATAGATCATCAGATGTGTCATCAGTGTTGCCAGTCCTTGTAGACGAATTCGAGGCTGTAGCCGTCGGGGTCACGGACCTGCGCTGCGTAATAGCGCGGGTCGTAGTGAAGCTGGGGGCGGGGCCCGTGCAGATCCTGCGCCCCGGCGGCAAGGGCTGCGGCATGGGCCGCCTGCACCTCTGCCTCGCTGCTTGCAACGAGGCCTACATGGACGGCGCCAGGGGCGGGATCGCCTTGGCGCAACCAGAAGAAGATACGGCCATTGGCACCAAACCCCTTGAGGTCGGGATGGCCGTCTGCCCCATCGTAGTCGTGCCGAACAGTGATGCCGAGCGATGGCAGCACGGCCTCGTAGAAGGCGATGGACCGGGAAAGGTCGTGGACGGTCAGGAAGATATGGTCGAGCATGGGGATCTCCTCAGATCATGTAACCGCCGCCGACCTCGATCGACTGCGCGTTGATCCAGCGGCTCTTGTCGGAGAGGAGGTTTGCGATGACGCCGCCAACTTCTGCCGCTTCGCCGACACGGCCAAGCGCGGTCTGCCCGGCCAGCAACGTCTCGAATTCCTCGTTCAGCCCGCCGCCAAGGTCGGTGCGGATCGGACCCGGCGCGATGGAGTTGGCGCGGATGCCGCGCGGACCAAGCTCCTTGGCCTGATAACGGGTCAGCACCTCCAGCCCGGCCTTGAAGCTCGCATAGGGCGCCACCCCTGCCGTCGCCACGCGCGAGGTCGCACTGACCATGTTCACGATGTGCCCGCCATCGGCCATCAGCGGCAAAAGCGTCTGCGTCAGGAAGAATGGCCCCTTCAGGTGCACGCGGAACAACCCGTCGAACTCGTCTTCGCTCACCGTCTCCATCGGGTTGAAGACGCCGTAGCCTGCGTTGTTGACCAACGCGTCGAAGGTCCCGCGCGACCAGACCGACCCGAGGGTATCCGCCACTAGCTGCCGGAACGCGGCGAAGGAGGAACTGACGCCGACATCCAGCGGCAGGGCAACAGCAACGCCACCCTCCGCCTCGATCTGCGCAACAACCTCTTCCGCCTTCTGACGGTTGGCATTGTAAGTCAGGATGACGCCCATGCCGTCGCGGGCGCATTCGATGGCGGTGGCGGCCCCGATGCCGCGGCTTCCACCTGTGATGATCACGATCTTCATTTGCATTTCCTTCCGCTGTCCTGCCCCAAGGTAGAGATCGCCACGGCGCCGCACCCATCCGATCATGGCGCAAACTTGCCTGATCCTGCTTTTCGGTGTGTTCGGGATTGGCGAGGGCCCCGAAGTCGGTCACCTGTGTCGGGCCCCTCGCGAAAGCATCATCATGACTGCGGACACCACCCAGCGAACCCTCGAAGAGCTGCGCCACCTCATGGCGCATGCCGGAAACAGGCGGACGGGGACCGGTATTCCGCGCCTTGCGATGGTGAAGGGGCGTGTGCCCGAGCACGAGCTTGCGGCGGTCTACCAGCCGATGATCAACCTGATCCTGCAAGGGTCGAAAACTATGTCAGTCGGCGACCGGACCCTGCGCTACGATCCGGCCACCTATTTCGTGATGTCGGTCGACCTCCCGGCCATTGGCACCATCTGCGCGGCCGAGGACGGCGCGCCCTACCTCGCCGTAGCCCTGACGCTGGAACCGGCACGCATCGCGTCCCTGCTGGCCGACATCCCCCCGATCCGCCCGAGCGCGCGGCAGGAGGGGTTTTCCGTCGCGGCCGTCACGCCGGACCTGCTGGATGCCTGGGCGCGTCTTCTGCGCCTGATGGCGCGGCCCGAGGACATCCCGGCACTGGCTCCGGTTTACGAGCGCGAGATCCTCTACCGCGTGCTGTCCGGCCCCATGGGGTCGATGATGCGCGACATCGCCACGCCCGATACGATGCTCCACCGCATCCACCAGGTCATTCAATGGCTGCGAACGAACTACATGGAGCCGGTCACGATTGAGGCCTTGGCAGGCCGCGCGGCCATGTCGGTGTCCGCCTTCCATCGGCACTTCAAGACGGTGACCTCGCTCAGCCCGCTGCAGTTCCAGAAGCAGCTGCGCCTGCTGCAGGCACGGACCCTCCTGCTGACCGGCGCAGGCACGGCGACGGCGGTCGGCTTCTCCGTCGGCTATGAAAGCACGACCCAGTTCAGCCGGGAATATGCACGCCTGTTCGGCCTGCCGCCGTCGCGCGACGCCGCACGGGTGCTGGCCGAAATCCGAAACACCCCAACTCAAAGCTGAGGAAATCAAGATGGCCTTTACCCATGTGGCAGTCGGCACCAACGACATCGAAGCCTCGCGCAGGTTCTACGACAAAGTGCTGGCCACCCTTGGCTGGACCCGGATCGCGGACCTGGGAGAGACCGGATCGTTCTGGGGCGACGGCACTCCCAGCTTCATGGTCACTCTCCCGCGAAACGGCGCGCCCGCCACCGCCGGAAACGGCACGACGATCAGCTTTTTAGCGCCGGATCACGCCACTGTCCGTGCCTTTCATGAGGCGGCAATGAGCCTCGGGATGCCTGACGAGGGCGCAGTCGGTCCCCGCCCTTGGACTCCTGGCGCGCTGGCGGCCTACACGCGCGACCCGGACGGGAACAAGCTGGCGGTTTATGGAATGAAAGGCTTGAGCTGAAGTTTCATGCCATAAGTGTAGGTCGCATTGGTGCAGACCGGGAAGCCGGCTGAAATTCATGACGCGCGACCGGTGACTTTCTGCCCTTAACTTCGGCTCACAGCGGCCCATGGCCTCTTCGAGCTTGCGACCCACCAAGGTGCCGGGCCTCAGCGCGCCTGCAAAAGTGCTCTGCGCGCGGATGCGGCGATCCGGCTGAATGGCAAGACAGATGCCGCGAACAGAAGCAGGCAGGCGAGCAGGATCGTCGCCGCGCCCGGCCGCTCGATGAACACCATCGCATCGCCCCGCGACAGCAGCATCGTGCGGCGGAAGTATTCCTCCATCATCGGGCCGAGCACGAAGCCGATCAGCAGCGGTGCCGGCTCGAACCGCCAGAGGCGCAGGGCGTAGCCGACCAGGCCGAAGACCAGCACCGACCACACGTCGAACAGGCTGAGGTTGATGCTGTAGGCGCCGATGCAGATGATGGCGACGGTGGCGGGATAAAGGAACTCCCCCGGCACCTTCAGCAGCCGCACCCAGAGGCCTATCAGCGGGATGTTCAGGATCAGAAGGAACAGGTTGCCGATCAGGAAGCTGACGACCAGGCCCCAGAACAGCTGCGGATGCTCGTCGATGATGCGCGGGCCGGGCGTGATGCCGTGGATCATCATCGCCCCCAGCATCAGCGCCATCGTCGGGCTGCCGGGGATGCCAAGGGTCAGCGACGGGATGAACGAGGTCTGCGCCGCGGCATTGTTGGCCGATTCCGGGGCGACGACCCCCTCGATGGCCCCGGTGCCGAACTTGCTTCGGTTGGGCGAGATCTTCTTTTCCAACGCATAAGCCATGAAACTGGACACGGTCTGCCCGGTGCCCGGCAGCGTGCCAAGGACCGCGCCCAGCAACGAGCCGCGCGCGATGGGGCCGGCAGAGGCCCGCGCCTCGGGCCCCGTCGGCAGCATGTCGGCAAGGCGGAAGCGGCCGCGCAGCACCATGCCCGCCGGATCGCGCATCGAGCTGATCACCTCGGACACGCCGAACAGGCCCATCGCCACAATGCCGATATCGATCCCGTCGCGCAGGTCGAGCGAGCCGCCGGTAAAGCGTGTCTGGCCCGAGGTGATGTCGAGACCGACCGTTCCCAAGAGCACGCCCAGAAACACCATCATCGCCCCGCGCACCGCCCCGGTGCTGGACACCGCCGCCGCCGAGATCAATCCCAGCAGCATGATCGCGAAGTATTCCGCGGGGCCGAACAGCAGCGCGAAGGCAGCAAGCGCCGGCGACAGGCTGGCCATGATCCCGATGCCAAGGATGCCCCCCGCAAAGGACGCAATCGCGGTCATGAACAGCGCCACCCCGGCGCGGCCGGCCCTGGCCATCGGATAGCCGTCAAGGCAGGTGATCGAGGCGGAGGGCGACCCCGGAATGTTGAGCAGGATCGAGGCGATGGAGCCGCCATATTCATTGCCGTAATAGACGCCGGCGAGCATCACCAGCGCCGCCTCGGGCGGCAGGTGGAAGGTTACCGGCAGCAGCATGGCGATGGCGGCCAGCGGCCCGATCCCTGGAAGCACGCCCACCGCGGTGCCCAGAAACACGCCGGCAAGGCAGAGCAGCAGGTTGATCGGCTCCGTCGCCGTGGCAAGGCCCAGGGCAAGATTGTTCAGAACGTCCACAGTGCCACCCTTCTCCGGCGCGGGCCGGTGTCAAAGCCCTCGGAAAGCAATGAAAGGCACCTGCAACAGCCGGATGAACAGCAGCCAGGCCAGCCCGGTCAGCACGCAGGCCAGGATCAGCCGCCACAGCCACCCGGGCCGCCGTGCCGCAAGGCTGGCGGCCAGCGCGGCCCAGAAGGTTGCGGGCAGCACGCCGGCCAGCGGCGAGAGCAGCGCAAAGCCCGCCATCGCCCCGGCGACGGCAAGAACCGCCATCGCATCGGCCCGCGCTGGCGCTTGCGCGCGGCGCAGGTCGATCAGGATGCTGCAAAGCGCGAGTGCGATGACGCAGATCCCTGCCATCAGCGGGAAGGCCCCCGGCCCAAGGCGCCGCGGCGTGCCCAGATCGAGCCCGGTGGCGGCGCCAAGGACGAAGGCCGCCCCGACGCAGAGGACTGCAAGGTTTCCCGCTTGGGCGATCAGCGCGCGGCTATGCATCGTCATGCTCCAGCACAAATTCCGACCCGTCATAGCTTTCGGGCACCTCCACCTCGCCGCGGGCGATCCGGTCCGAAAGCTCCGCCACCTCACGCGCCAGCGCCACGGGCACATCCGCGCCCATCGTCAGGCGCACGGCCCCGGCATCGCCAAGCCCGAAAGCCCGGACCTTTGGTGGCAGCGTCCCGGCCTCCATGTCCTTGATCGCCTGCAACACTCCCAGGTCGATCCTGGCCTCGGCCGAGGCCAGGAAGATGTCGGGGCGGATCTTGCACCAGTCCAGCGCATTGCCGATCTGCCGCGCCCGGCCCACGCAGGCCGTGATTGCCCCGTCACGGGCGCCGTTCAGCATCGTGAACAGGATATCTGCCCCGGCCTCGATCTGCGCATCGGCCCACCGGCGCGTCGTGTCATTCGCGTCTTGGGTGCCGCAGAAGGCGGTCAGCAGCCGCACCCCCACCCCCGCGTGCCGCACGCCGCCAGCAAAGGCCGCGCGCCCCTTCAGTCCCGGGCGGACCCGGTGCCCTGACAGATGCGCCACCGTGCCGGTCTTCGTCATCCGGGCGGCGAGATATCCGGCCAGAAACGCCGACTGTTCTTGCAAGACGTCATAGCTCGCGACATTCGGCGCGATGTGGTGCCCCTGAACCAGTGCGAAGAGCTTGCCCGGATGCCGGTGCGCGATCTCGGGCACGATCCTGTCGCCTTGGCCGCCGACGAAGACGAGCCCGTCGAGCCTGCGCAGCCCGCGTTCGACGGCCGCCGTCATTTCGGCGGGGTCATAGGCGATGCCGGACAGGATTTCGACCCGGTGCCCCGCCTCGACCGCGGCATCCGCCCCGGCAAGGGCCGAGGCATTGAAGCCCCGGTCCTCCAGTTCACCGACGAACAGGACGCCGATCCTCATTTCACGGCAACCTTCTGGGCCGGCGCCTTCCACGCTTCATGCTGGCTGGCGACAAAGGCCGCGAAGCCATCTTCAAGTGGTGCCGTCTCGATGCCCCAGGTCGCGAATTGCTCGGTCACCTCCGGCTGGGCCAGCACCTCGACGACGGCAGCGTCGATCCTCTCCGCGATGGCGGGTTCAAGTCCGGCGGGCGCGCTGAGGCCAAGCCAGTTTTCCGCGACGATGTCATACCCCAGCTCTTGGAAGGTCGGCACCTCGGGAAGGACGGCCAGGCGTTCGGGCGAGGAGACGGCCAGCGGCACCGCCGTGCCCTCCTTGATCAGCGGCAGGTTCTGGGTGACGGCGTCGAACATGGCGGCGATGATGTCGGCGCGAAAATCCAGGACCATCGGCCCGGAGCCCTGATAGGGGATGTGCTCCATCGCCACCCCCGCCTCGGCCTTGAAGGTCTCGGCGACCAGATGGCCCCAGGAGCCGACCCCCGAAGAGCCATAGTCGAGCGATCCGGGCGCGGCCTGCGCCTGCGCCACGAAGGCGGCAAGATCGGGGGCGCCCATCTCGGGCTGCACGAACAGCGCGAGATGGCTGGCGCCGAGGTAGCTGACGTGGGTGAAATCCGTGACCGGGTCATAGCCCGCCTCCGGCATCAGCGTGGGGGCGATGCTGAAGGGCGTCAGGTTCGACAACATCAGCGTGTAACCATCCGCGGGCGAAGACTTTAGGTCCCCCGCGGCAATGGTGCCCGCCGCGCCAGGCTTGTTTTCGACCACGACCTGCTGCCCGAGGGACTCGGTCAGGTGCTGCGCCAGAAGCCGTGCGACAAGGTCGCTCGCCCCGCCGGCCGGGAAGGAGACGAGGATGCGCACCGGCTTGGTCGGCCAGTCCTGTGCGACGGCGGGGGTGGCGAGGCAGGCAAGCAGGGCGAAAGTGACAGATCGGGTCGGCAGGTTCATGGCAGGCTCCGGGGCTCGGGGGCGGTTGATGAAACCATACACATCAGGGCGCGTGCGGAAGGCCCTTCAGGAAACCAGAGTTTCATGAAGATGTGGTTTGCTTGCGAAACATGCGGAAAATGCCTCACTTTGTGTGGATGGCAGGCGCAATCGGTATTTCAAGGAACCAAGGTTTCATCGACCCGGGGGCGAATCAGGGTGGCGTGTCAGGTATTTCCGCCTTCCAGAGCGGAGCCATTGACAAACCAGCGTCGAGACTCCCACAGTTCACGAAACCCCAATTTCACGGCTGACATGCCAGACACACCCCGCTTCCTCGACCTGATCCGCGAGGCCTTGCCCGACCTTCACCCGGCAGAGCGGCGGCTTGGCGCGTTCCTTCTCGACTTTCCCGGCGAGATGGCAAGCTACGATGCGCAAGAGCTGGCCCGGCTTGCGGGGGTGTCCAAGGCCACCGTGTCGCGCTTTGTCCGCAGGCTTGGCTTTGCGTCCTATGACCAGGCCCGCCGCGCGGCGCGCGAAGAGGCGCGAACCGGCTCGCGCCTCTACCTCGGCCATGCCGAGGCGGAGGACTTCACCGACCTGTCGGCGCAGATCGAGGAGGAACGCGCGAACCTGGAATGGACCTACCGCCGCCTGTCGGTCCCGGCGCTGGACGCGCTGTCCGCCCGCATCCTGTCCTCGCGCAAGGTCTGGGTGCTTGGCCAGCGGATCAGCCAGAACTTCGCTGGCTACCTTGGCTGGCAGTTGATGAAGCTTGCAGACGATGTCGTCTCGATCCCGCGGGCGGGCGAGACGCTTGGCGAGCATATCGCCACCATGCGTGCCGAGGATTGCGTGATCATGTTCGCCCTGCGCCGGCGCGCGGCGGGAACCGACGCCGTTATCGATGAGATATTGCAGCGGGGCAGCGCGCTGGCCCTGATCTCTGACGAGGGCATGGCGGTGCGGGCGGACGTTCCGTGGCATTTCCAGTGCCAGACCGGCACCACCGGCCCGCAGTTCAACCATTCGACGGTTCTGGCGCTGTGCCACCAGATCATGCTGCGCACCAGCGCGGCAGCCGGGCCCGCCGGACGCGCCAGCCTTCGCCGCGTGGAAGAGATCAACGAGCGGATCGGCGCGCTTTGACAGGGCATCGATCCGGAGCCAGCTCTGTGGAGCTGCTCCAAAATAGCGGCCCTTTCAAAACGCGCCTACCAACCGGAGGATCGTTGAAATGAAGGTCGCGCAGCGGGCGCAGATGCGAGCTTTCCCGGGGCGGAAGGAACGACGGAGGACGGGGGCGGACACTTCCTGACGATCAGGAGCCCGCTGAGGCTCGTCGCCGACCTGCGGGAGGTCAACGAAAGAGCCCGCCTTGAAGGTCTACTGCGCTGCGCCGGGCAAATCGTGCTCCAGCGCCCGGCCTGCCATTCTCGCGCAAGCCACAAGGCGCTCGCCGGGATAGCCGAGGCAGGCGTAGGAGGACAGACCTCTAAGCGTGATGAGAACATAGTCCGTGATCAGCTCGTGATCCCTAGCTTCGTGCACAGCAACGAATGCTTCAATGGCCTCGCTAGCATTCTTTGCGATCTCGGCTGCCATGGTGCGCGCCGTCTCATCGTCGGCGCGCATGCCTTCGGTAACCATGCAGCCGCGGCGCGTATCATGCTGGGTGTATTGCCGCGCTGCCTGCACAAAAAGGTCGGTCAGTGCCTCGGCGGGCGGGCGGCCGGGCGCCAGCACCGTGGCCAGCGGCAGCATTTCCGTCTCGGCATAGCGCTTCATCGCCCGCTCGAACAGCTCCGCCTTGCTGCCATAGGCCGCGTAGAGGCTTGGCGGTGCCACGCCCAGCGCCTCGGTCAAATCGGCTAAACTGACCGCGTCATAACCCCGCGCCTGGAACAGGCCCTGCGCTTTCGCAACGCCTTCTTCCCGGTCGAACGCCGGTCGCCGCTTTCGTGTCGGTGTTTCGATGATCTCACCTCGCGTGAAGACGAGATATAGCAATCGCTACATCAGCGTGCAACTGCCACCATTATTTAGTGGTCACTACATATAACCGTTGTGATCATCGAAGATGACATGTAGTGGTCACTATATATCAACCACTACATACGCGGAGCCCCATCATGTTCACTGGAAAAACGGCGCTGGTCACAGGCGGATCGTCCGGCATCGGCCTTGCCATCGCCACGGAACTCGCCGCGCTCGGCGCCAAGGTGGTGATCACCGGCCGCCAACAGGCAAAGCTGGACGAGGCGGCTCGGCAGATCGGCGCGGGGGCCGTGGCCGTGCAGGCCGACGCCTCGGACCTTGGGCAGCTCGACCGGCTTTATGACAAGATCCGCGCCGACCATGGCAGCCTCGACATCCTTGTCGCGAGCGCGGGCGGCGGGGTGGTCGTGCCGCTGGGGGCCATCACCGAAGAGCAATACGACAGCACCTTCGACACCAATGTGAAGGGCGTGATCTTCACCGTGCAAAAGGCGTTACCGCTGATGGGGGCGGGCGGTTCGATCGTGCTGATCGGCTCGACCTCATCCATAGAGCCGGGGCCGGGGCTGAGCGTCTATGGCGCCAGCAAGGCGGCGCTGCGCAACCTCGTGCGCGCCTGGATCCTCGACATCAAGGGCTCGGGCATCCGCATCAACGTCGTCAGCCCCGGGCCGGTCATGACGCAGGCGCTGCGCGATTTCCTCCCCGCCGGACAAGAGGACGCCATATTGTCGGGCCTTGAGCAGCGCAGCACTGTCGGCCGGCTCGGCACGCCCGAGGACATCGCCAAGGCCGTGGCCTTCCTTGCAAGCGATGCCGCCAGCTACATCAACGGCACGGAACTGTTCGCCGACGGCGGCGCCGCGCAGGTCTGACCTTCCCCCTCCCGATCACACAGAAGGAAGCCCGCAATGGCGACCCCGACCGGAGGCATCATGTCCTCCTCAAGCCCCGTTTGGCGCGCAAAACTGGCGCTGGCTACCATCCTGACCGCCCAGCTGATGTTGCAGATGGATTTCCTGATCGTCATCGTGGCGCTGCCGAAGATCCAGTCGGAGCTCGGCTTTACGGCAGCTGGCCTCTCCTGGGTTCCGAACGCCTTTGCGCTGGCGTTTGGGGGCCTTCTGTTGCTGGGCGGCCGGCTGGGTGACATCCATGGTCAGGTGCGGGTCTTCCGCATCGGCATCGCCATCTTTGTCGCGGCCTCCCTGTGGGGCGGAGTTGCCGGTTCGCCCTCGGCACTGATCGCCGCGCGGGTGCTGCAAGGCGTCGGCGCGGCGCTTGCCGGCCCGAGCGTGCTGGCCCTCATCACCACCATGGCGCGGGACGAGGCAGAGCGGAACCGCGGCCTGTCGCTATTCATCGCCGTGTCGTCGGTCGGGGCCTCGGCGGGCCTGATCCTTGGTGGCGCGCTGACGGATCTGGCGTCTTGGCGCTGGTCCTTGCTCATCAACGTGCCGGTTGGCGCGGTGGTGCTGCTGCTGATCGGCTCCCTGGTGAAAGAGACCCCGCGCAAGAAGGCGCGCCTCGACATCGCCGGCGCGCTTTCAGCAACGCTGGGGTCGGTGGCGCTGGTCTACGGGTTTCTTGCCGCGGCAGAGCAGGGCTGGTTGGCTGCGGGCACCGTGGCATCCTTCGGTGCGGCGGCGCTGCTTCTGGTGACTTTCCTCTATGTCGAGGCGCGCACGGCAGAGCCGCTGCTCGACCTCTCGCTGTTGCGCAACCAGGCGCGGGCGGGCGCGCTGGTCATCATGGCGATCATCGTCGGCATGAACTTTTCCATGCTGTTCCTGATCGTTCAGTATCTGCAACAGGTGCTTGGCTTCGGATCTCTCATGACCGGCCTTGCCTTCCTGCCGATGACCGTGATGGTCTTCCTGACCACCCATTTCGTGCCCCGCCTGCTTGGCCGGTTCGGCCCGCGCCCGCTGCTGGTCTGTGGCAGCATCCTTGTTGCCATCAGCCTTGCGGGTTTTGCCGCGCTTGATGGCAGCAGCGCCTATGCCCCCTTCGTGCTGGTCCCGATGATCGTGCATGCCGCGGGCATCGCACTGGTCTTTGCGCCGGGCACCGTCGCCATCATGCAAGGCGTGCCGCAAGAGCATGCGGGCGCCGCCTCTGGCCTGTTGCAGATGGACCAGCAGATCGGCGGCGCGCTTGGCATCGCGGTGATCGCGGCGGTCTATGCCGGTGGCTCGGTGCCCGGTGAGTTCACCGCAGGGCTCGACACGGCCTTCGCCGTCGGGGCCGCAATCGCCCTTCTGGCGGCGGCGGTGGCAGCAACCACGATCAGCGGCAAAGGCCGCGGGGCGGGGCGGGTTTGCCCTGCCAGCCCGTGACAGCGGCATCCCGACCCTGAACATCAACTTCCAATGATGGAGACGACCATGACCGAGTTCCTCACCGAAGCACCTCTCAGCCCCGACTACGACGCCTCAACCTGCGATGACCCGGAGTTCAACCGCCTGTTCAGGCACGGCTTCAAGACCATCGATGGTTTGCAGATGCACTTCGTCATCGGGGGCGACGGGCCGGAGACCATCGTGCTGCTGCACGGGTTTCCGCAAAGCTGGTATGAATGGCGCGCCCTCATGCCGCATCTGCTGGACGGGCACCGGGTGATCGCCATCGACCTGCCGGGCCTTGGCGACACCACCGGCCCGCTGCCGTCCTACGACAAGAAGACCTTGGCGAGCTATGTGCACCGCCTGCTGCTCTCGCTTGGCATCGTCTCGGGCGTGAAACTCGTCGCCCATGACTTCGGCAGTGCGCTTGCCTATGCCCTGGCGGCGAACCACCGAGAGCAGATCGCCGGGCTGTTCATCATGGACTTCCCCGTCGCCGGACGCTTCCTGACCTTCGAACAGATCAAGCCGCTCTCCTTCCACTTCGGCTTCTTCACCGAAAAACCGCTGGCAGAGACGCTGGTGGAAGGGCGCGAGCGTCAGTTCCTGTCCTATTTCTTCGAGCGTCTTGCGATGAACGCCGTTCCGGTGCTGGAGGGCCTTGATGAATACACGCGGGTCTACTCCCGCCCCGGCGTCTGGCATGCTGGGATGGAGTGGTATCGCGCCTGGCCGCAGGATGAGAAGGACAACGCGGGTTACATGCGGCAACCCCTCACGATCCCGGTCCGCATCCTCACCCAAGAGGTGACCTTCGAGCCGCTTCTGCGCGCGTTGCAGGACGCGGCGCCCGGCGCAACGGGGCGCGCCATCGCCGCCTCCGGCCACTGGCTGCCCGAGGAGAAGCCGGAGGATGTGGTGTCGGAGATCCGGGCATTCTACGGGTATGCAGCCGCGCGCGCAAACGCCGCGGCTTGACGCGGCGCGCGGGGTTTGCGCGGGCAGGGCTGCGCTTGATGAGCAACAGGAGACCACCATGAGGCAAGTTCCCGAAGGCATCATCGACCATGTCGAAATCCCGGTGTCGCAGTTCGAACAGGCCAGAGCCTTCTACCTCGCAGCGCTTGCGCCCCTCGGTCTGACCGAGATCATCGCCGTGAAGGCTGCGGCGGACGGGGCCAGCCGGGCAGGGTTCGGATGCGATGGCTATCCAAGGCTGTGGCTGGTGGGGCCGCGCAATCCCGGCGCCCCGGTCCATCTGGCGCTGCGTGCTGCAAGTCGGGACGGCGTGGATGCGTTTCATGCGCAGGCCCTGCACTCCGGCGGGCGCGACAATGGCGGGCCTGGTATCCGCGCCCGCTATCATGACCGCTACTATGCGGCCTATGTCCTGGACCCCGACGGTAACAACATCGAGGCTGTTTGCCAGAAGGCATAACGGAAGCTGTGTGGTGGCCGCGGCCAGAACGTGGGTCAGGGAAGCTCGGTGCCCACCAGCAACCGATCACCGGCCGTCAGGATGCCGCGTCCCTGCTCGTCAGCGCCTGATGCAGGCGCCTGACCTCACGGTTGAGGGCGATCAACTCGTCCGGAGTCCTGCCGGCTTGGGCGAAAAGGGTCTCGCCGAGACAGCGGCTTTCGGCCTGAAGCTCACGGCCGCGCGGAGTCAGGGCGACCGTCACCCCGCGCTCGTCATCAAGGCGCCGCGTCCGGGTCACGAGGCACGCAGCCTCCAGCCGCTTGACGAGGGGGGTGATCGTGCTTGGCTCCAGGTCCAGCCGGGCGGCAATCGCGCTGATGCTGCGGCCGTCCACCTCCCAAAGCACGCTCAGGACCAGATACTGGGGATAGGTGATCCCCAACTGGTCCAGCAGCGGCTTGTAGAGCCGGTTGATCGCCATGGAGGTCGCGTAGAGCGAGAAACACAGCTGGTCTTCAAGTGTCGGGTTGTAGGTCATGGCTATGCTTATCACGAAATTGGTTATCGCAACAACAAAAGCTGGACAGGTCTGATGCCGGGCATCATAAAGAAATTGTCGCAATAAACATTATTGCGACAAGCATGAGGAGTTCACCATGTCAGTTCAGGTTCTCTACCAGACCAAGGCCACTGCAACCGGCGGGCGCGAAGGCGAGGCACGCAGCGATGACGGCCATCTGGCGGTCGCCCTCTCGACCCCGAAGGAGCTCGGCGGCGCGGGTGGCACCGGCACCAATCCCGAACAGTTGTTCGCGGCAGGCTATGCCGCATGCTTCCTCGGCGCGCTCAAGGCCGTCGCAGGGCAGCAGAAACTGAAGACCCCCGCTGATGCCACGATCACCGCGACGGTGGGCATCGGGCCGCGCGCAGAAGGTGGCTTCGGCATCACGGCCGATCTTGCCATCAGCCTGCCGGGCATCCCGCACGAAGATGCGCGACGGCTTGTCGAGGCGGCGCACCAGACCTGCCCCTATTCGAATGCGACGCGCAACAACGTCTCGGTCGGGCTGACCATCGTCTGACGGCAGGTCCCGCAGGCGGCGCTCCCGGAGG
>Ga0209347_1002434_pt1 | contig 24782 bp, 28 predicted proteins | sample AutmiccommuBRH23_FD_187382 | JGI IMG/M metagenome (GOLD analysis project Ga0209347, IMG submission 187382) | Deep subsurface microbial communities from Mt. Terri, Switzerland - Autotrophic microbial communities BRH/23 (SPAdes) (version 2) | ecosystem: Environmental > Aquatic > Deep subsurface >...
GTACGGCGCCCCCGCGACTCAGCGCTTGCCCTGGTTCTTGACGGCCTCGATGGACGCGGCAGCCGCCTCCGGATCGAGGTAGCGACCGCCGGGGGTCACCGGCTTGAAGTCCTCGTCGAGCTCGTAGTACAGCGGGATGCCCGTGGGGATGTTCAGACCGGCGATGGCGTCGTCGGAGATCCCGTCGAGGTGCTTGACCAGCGCGCGCAGCGAGTTACCGTGCGCGGTGATCAGCACCGTCTTGCCCTCGGCCAGGTCCGGCACGATGTGCGCCTCCCAGTACGGCAGCAGGCGCGCGACGACGTCCTTGAGGCACTCGGTGCGGGGACGGTCAGCCTCAGGGATGTCGGCGTAGCGGGGATCGTGGTGCTGTGAGAACTCGTCGTCGACGTCGATCGCCGGCGGCGGGGTGTCGTAGCTGCGGCGCCAGAGCATGAACTGCTCCTCGCCGTACTGCTCCAGGGTCTGGGCCTTGTCCTTGCCCTGCAGCGCGCCGTAGTGGCGCTCGTTGAGCCGCCAGTTGCGCTTGACGGGGATCCAGTGCCGGTCGCAGCCGTCGAGGGCGAGATAGGCCGTGTGGATGGCGCGGCGCAGCAACGAGGTGTGCAGGATGTCCGGGAGGAGGCCCTCCTTCGCCAGCAGCCCGGCGGCGGCCTTGCCCTCCGCGATGCCCTTCTCGTTGATGTCCACGTCCACCCAGCCGGTGAACAGGTTCTTGGCGTTCCACTCGCTCTCGCCGTGGCGGAGCAGAATCAACTTCGCGGTCATGGGCCACACCCTACAGGTGTCAGGCGTTGGGCCAGTCCTCACCCTCGGGCACCTGCCCGGTGATGATGTAGATGACCCGACGACCCACGGCGACGGCGTGGTCGGCGAAGCGCTCGAAGTACCGGCCGAGCAGCGCGACATCGACCGCGCCCTCGATGCTGATGTCCGAGTTGTCGCCCAGCAGCATGGTGAACTGCTCGCGCCGCAGGAGGTCCATCCGCTCGTCGATGGCCACCAGCTGCTCGGCACCCTTGGCGTCGCGTTCCTGCAGTGACACGCGCGCGAGGCGCACGATCTCGATGGCGATCGCGGCCATCTCGCGGAAACTGTCCTCGAAGCGCGCGGGCACCGCCTGGTTCGGATAGCGAAGTCGGGCGATCTTGGCGACGTGGACCGCCAGGTCACCCATCCGCGCGAGCTCGAAGACGACGCGGATCGCCGAGACGATGATCCGGAGCTCGCCGGCGACAGGAGCCTGCAGGGCGAGGAGCGAGAGGCACTTGTACTCCATCTCCTCGTGCATCTTGTCGAGCTGCACGTCGTTGGAGATGACGGACTCCGCACGCGTGAGGTCGGCTGTCAGCAGCGATTCCGCACCTTCGCGGATCGCCACCTCGACGAGCTCAGCCATGTGGACGAGGCGATCGAGGATGGAGTCGAGCTCCTCGTGGTAGCTGGTACGCATGCTCGCGTTCTCCTTGTGCTCGGGTCGAGATCGAGTCTAGCCCGGAGGCATGACTTAGCCGACCATAGCCACGCCCGCTAGCGGGGCGTATCGGGCGGGTGAACCGACGGTGAACGCACGGTGAAGTCTGGGGTCGCTGCCGACGGTGACGCGCGCGGCAGGGTGAATGTCGACGGTGGGGTTCTAGGATGGCGGCATGCATCCAGCCCTCGCCGGTCTCATCGGCGCCGGCGTCGCCCTCGCGTGCTGCCTCTTCGTCTACGCGCTCGTGCGTGGCAAGCACGATTGGCGCCGGCTGGAGGCGCAGCGGATGGCGGACAAGGCGTCGCGCGAGCTGCACGACGCACTGCACACCCTGCAGTCGGGGGCCATGCTGGTCGGGCCGCACGACGAGATCCTCGTGGTCAACGAGCCCGGGGTCGCCCTGGGTCTGGCGCGCGGGAGCCGCGTCGGGTTCGCCGACCTGCTCGAGAAGGTGCGCGAGGTGAGGGCGGCGCAGCAGCCCTACCGCGGCCCCGTGCTGCGGGAGTTTCACCCCGGCGAGGACAAGCTGGAGCTGACCAGCCGGATCACCCCGATGGTCGACGAGAACGTCCTGGTGATCGCGGACGACGAGTCCTCGCAGAAGAGGGTCGAGGCGGTCCGGCGTGACTTCGTCGCCAACATCTCCCACGAGCTGAAGACGCCCATTGGTGCCATCTCGGTGCTCGCGGAGGCCGTCGACGCCGCCAAGGACGACCCGGAGGCCGTCGAGCGCTTCGTCCGCCGCATGCAGCTCGAGACGTCGCGCCTGGCCGAGCTGGTCAACCAGATCATCGACCTGTCGCGGCTGCAGTCGACGGACCCGCTGCTCAACCACGACGTCGTGGACGTCGCCGAGGTCGTCACCGAGGCCATCTCGAGGTCGCAGGAGCGGGCCAACCAGCGGGGCGTCACCCTCATGCTGGCGCGCACGGCCCAGGCGCGGGTGATGGGGGACCGGTGGCAGCTCGCGGACGCGGTCACCAACCTCGTGCAGAACGCCATCAACTACTCCGACGAACGCGCCCGCGTGACGCTGAGCATCATGACCGTGACGGCCGACGGGGACATGTTCGTGGAGATCAAGGTCTCCGACAACGGGATCGGCATCAAGCCAGAAGACCAGGAGCGCATCTTCGAGCGCTTCTACCGTGTCGACTACGGGCGCTCCCGGCAGAGCGGCGGCACCGGCCTGGGGCTGTCGATCGTCCGCCACATCGCCGTCGCGCACGGCGGCACCGTGCGGGTATGGTCCCGCCCGGGGCAGGGATCGACGTTCACGCTGCGGCTCCCCGCGTATCTCGGCCCAGCACACGACACCGACGAGGAGACCAGGTGACCCGCATCCTGATCATCGAGGACGAGGACTCATACCGCGACGCCACGAGCTTCATGCTCGCCAAGGAGGGATTCGACGTCGTCACCGCCGCCGACGGCGCGGAGGGGCTCGCCGAGTACGACCGGAACGGCGCGGACCTGGTCCTGCTCGACCTCATGATGCCCGGCATCCCGGGCGTGGAGGTGTGCCGGCAGCTGCGGGCGCGTGGCAACGTGGCGATCGTCATGGTCACGGCCCGGGACTCCGAGGTCGACAAGGTGGTGGGCCTCGAGATCGGCGCCGACGACTACGTCACCAAGCCGTTCAGCCATCGCGAGCTGGTGGCGCGCATCCGCGCCGTCCTCCGCCGCGGCCAGGATCAGGTGCTGCTGCCCGACGTCGTCGAGGTGGGCGGCGTCCGCATCGACGTCGAACGGCACCAGGTCAGCGTCGACGGCGTGGAGGTGCGGTTCGCGCTGCGCGAGTTCGAGTTGCTGGAGCTGCTGCTGCGGAACGCGGGCCGGGTGATGACCCGCGGACAGCTCATCGACCGGATCTGGGGCAGCGACTACGTCGGCGACACCAAGACCCTGGACGTCCACATCAAGCGGCTCCGGGCCAAGATCGAGCGCGACCCCTCGGCCCCCGAGCGGCTCATCACCGTGCGGGGACTCGGCTACAAGTACGAGGGCTGACCCTCAGGCGGAGGCCTCGTCCCACGCAGCCGCGAAGTCCGGGTGCTCCGCGGACATCACGGGCGCGAGGAGCGAGATGCGTCGCCCGTCCTCCAGCACGACGGCGACCTCGGCCAGCCGTCCCACGAGCAGCTCCGAGCTGTTGAAGCGCGTCTCGGCGCCGTCGAGGATCACGGTCTTGCCCTTCGCGATGCTGGCCTCGAACGGAACCGCGTTGAGCTCGCCGTAGGAGCCGTCCTCCTTCTCGGCCGCGTACCCGAGCCCGACGACCTCGGCCGCCTCGTCGCGTGACGCGATGGCGCCGAGGATCATGCCGGTGCCCTCGCCGTCGGTGACCACGAGCATGTTGCGCAGCTTGATGCCGCCGTCGTCCTTCTGCACGCCGGCGGCCGGGGGCGCTTCGTACTGCCACTGCCCGGCGGTGCAGCCGCTGAGAGAGACGGCGAGCGCGGCGGCGGCGACGATCGCCGCAGTGCGGCGCAGGGGCTTGCTCATGGGTCCTCCGGCTGTGGGGGCGTTGGGCTAGGGCACATCCTAACCGGATCCGGGGCGCTTCTACCACGGAGCTTCCGCGCATGGGCCCGGGGGGTGGGTTAACAGGCGGCTCTGGGCTGGTAGAGGGCGCCCTGCTAGACTGTGGGGAGCGAAAGGGGTTGCAAGGTATGACTTTTTCGATCGGTGAGACGGTGGTGTACCCCAATCATGGGACGGCTGTCATCGAGGACATCGAGAACAAGACCATCAAGGGTGAGGACCGGCTGTACCTCGTCCTCCGCGTGATCGGACAGAACGACCTGAAGATCAGTGTTCCGGCAAGCAACCTCGACCTCGTGGGCGTCCGTGACGTCGTCGATGCCGACGGCTTGGAGCGCGTGTTCTCCGTGCTGCGCGCGGAGCACACCGAGGAGCCGGCCAACTGGTCGCGCCGGTTCAAGGCCAACATGGAGAAGCTGCACTCGGGCAACGTGATCAAGGTGTCGGAGGTCGTGCGCGACCTGTGGCGCCGTGACCGCGACAAGGGGCTGTCTGCGGGCGAGAAGCGGATGCTGGCGAAGGCCCGCTCCATCCTCGTCGCGGAGCTCGCTCTCGCGGAGCGCATCGAGGAGGACAAGGCGGAAGTGATGCTGGACGAGGTCCTCGCGTCGTAGACTCCGCCCCGTGATCCAACACGAAGTACCGGTCGTCGCCGTTGTGGTGGCGGCCGGTTCTGGTTCCCGGCTCGGCGCGGCCGTGCCCAAGTCCCTGGTCCCGCTGGGCGGGGTGCCGCTCGTCCGCCGAGCGGTGGACGCGCTGGTCGCCGGCGGCGCCCAGGCCATTGTCGTCACCGTGCCCGCGGAGCGCGCGGCCGACGTCGAGGACGCCCTCAACGGCGTGGCGGCCCCGGTGCGGTGTGTCCCCGGCGGCGCGACGCGGCAGGAGTCCGTGCGCATCGGCCTCAGTGAGCTGGGCGCCGCCGACGACGCCATCGTCCTCGTGCACGACGCGGCGCGCGCCCTCATTCCCTCCGACGTGGTGTCCGCGGTCGCGGCCGCGGTGCTCACCAGCGGCGAGGCCGTGGTTCCGGTCCTCCCCGTCGTGGACTCGATCCGCGAGGTCGGGGAGCAGTCGTCCCGGGTCGTGGACCGCGGTCGGCTGCGGTCCGTGCAGACGCCCCAGGGTGCCCGCATGTGGCAGCTGCGGGCCGCGCACGACCGGATCGCGGCCGACGGCGTCGAGGTCACCGACGACGCCGCCGCGTGCGAGTACGTCGGCATCCCCGTCACGCTCGTGGCGGGCCACCGCGACGCCATGAAGATCACCGAACCGGTCGACCTGATCCTGGCCGAGGCGCTGCTCGCCCATCGGACCGCGGGGGCCCGGCCATGATGCGGGTGGGCATGGGGACCGACGTCCACCGGCTCCAACCCGGGGTCGCGATGTGGGTGGCCGGGCTGCACTTCCCCGACGAGCCGGCGGGCCTGGCCGGGCACTCCGACGGCGACGTCGCCGCCCACGCCGCATGCGACGCGCTGCTCAGCGCCGCCGGTCTGGGAGATCTCGGCAGCAACTACGGTACGGCCGAGCCCGAGTGGGCGGGCGCCTCCGGCGTCGCGTTCCTCGCCGAGACCGCCCGCCGCGTGCGGGCCGCCGGCCTCGAGATCGGCAACGTGGCGATCCAGGTGATCGGCAACCGGCCCAAGCTCGCCGCCCGCCGCGCCGAAGCCGAGCGGGTCCTCAGCGACGCCGTCGGCGCCCCCGTGACGCTGGGGGCCACCACCACCGACGGGCTCGGGCTCACGGGACGCGGAGAGGGGGTCGCGGCGACGGCCGTGGCCCTCGTCGTCGACCCCCTCTCCTGAGTCGGGTCAGACCTCGAAACCGGGGTACAGCGGGTGCAGGTTGAGCAGGCGCTCCGCCTCGGCGAGCGACCGGCTGCGGGCGTCGTCGGTGAGCTCGTACTTGGCCTTGCTGGGCTGACCGGCCGCCGTCGTCGTGGGCGTGGTGGCCGTCAGGACCCCCGCGATCATGTCCGCGACCGCGTCCATGTCCGACGGCGTGAAGCCGCGCGACGTCAGCGCGGGCGTGCCCAGGCGGACTCCGGTGGTGTACCACGCGCCGTTGGGGTCGTTCGGGACGGCGTTGCGGTTGGTGACGATGCCCGAATCCAGCAGCGCCGCCTCGGCCTGCCGGCCGGTGAGCCCGAAGGAGCGCACGTCCATGAGCACGATGTGGTTGTCCGTGCCACCCGTGACCAGGCTCACGCCGCGGCGCAGGAGGCCCTCGGCCAGCGCCTTGGCGTTGTCGGCGACGGTCGCGGCGTACGTGCGGAACTCGGCGGTCCGGGCCTCGGCGAGCGCGACCGCCTTGGCAGCCATGACGTGCGACAGCGGGCCGCCGAGCACCAGCGGGCAGCCGCGGTCGACCGAGGGGGCGAACTCCTCGGTGGCCAGCACCATGCCGCCGCGGGGGCCGCGGAGGGACTTGTGCGTGGTGGTCGTGACGACGTGCGCGTGAGGCACCGGGTCCTCGTCGCCGGTGAACACCTTGCCGGCCACGAGGCCCGCGAAGTGCGCCATGTCGACCATCAGGACGGCGCCCACCTCGTCGGCGATCTCGCGCATCTTCGCGAAGTTCACACGACGCGGGTACGCGGAGTAGCCGGCCACCAGGATGAGCGGCTTGAACTCGCGAGCCTGGGCGGCGAGGGCGTCGTAGTCCAGCAGCTGCGTCTCGGGGTCGGTGCCGTAGGAGCGCTGGTGGAACATCTTGCCCGACACGTTGGGGCGGAAGCCGTGCGTGAGGTGACCGCCGGCATCCAGCGACATGCCCAGGAGACGCTGGTCGCCGAAGCGGTGCCGCAGCGTCTCCCAGTCCGCCTCGCTCAGCTCCGCGACGCCCTTGGCGCCGAACTCGGCGAGCGCGGGCGACTCGATCTTGTGGGCCAGGATCGCCCAGTAGGCGGTGAGGTTCGCGTCGATGCCCGAGTGGGGCTGGACGTAGGCGTACTCCGCGCCGAACAGCTCGCGGGCGTGCTCAGCGGCGACCGCCTCGACGGTGTCAACGTTCTGGCATCCGGCGTAGAAGCGGTGACCGACGGTGCCCTCGGCGTACTTGTCGCTGAGCCAGGTACCCATCGTGGCCAGGACGGGGAGGCTGGCGTAGTTCTCGGACGCGATGAGCTTCAGCGATGCGCGCTGATCGGCGAGTTCCTGACGCGTCGCCTGGGCGATGCGCGGCTCCACCTGCTCGATCATGCCCAGAAGGGTCTGGTAGGCCGACGAGATCGACTCGAGATCGCTCACAGTTCTCCTTGGGGTGCGGGTGTGGTGGCACCCAATCTAGTCCTCCGGCGCCACCGGGACACTCCCGGCCCCGCGCGCTGGACGCCGCCGCTGCGCCCGCGTCACTCTCCCGTCGGGAGGCCGGCGCGCTGCTGCGTCACCTCGTACAGGGCCACGGCGGCGGCGATGGAGGCGTTGAGTGACTCGACGTCGCTCGCGATCGGAATGGACACCAGAGCGTCGCAGTGTTCGCGGACCAGCCGCGCGAGGCCCTCATCCTCCGAGCCGACGACGATGACCAGGGGGCCGTCGATGCCCGGGGCTCCCGACACCGGCACCTCGCCCTCGCCGGCCAGCCCGACGACGGTGAAGCCCATCTTCGAGGCCTGCTCGAGCGCCCGGTTGAGGTTCGTCGCCATCGCGATCGGCAGCCTGGCCGCAGCGCCCGCGGACGTCTTCCAGGCGGCGGCCGTCATCGACGCCGAACGCCGTGCGGGGATGATGATGCCCTGCGCGCCGAAGGCCGCGGCGGAACGCACGATCGCGCCGAGGTTCCGTGGGTCCGTGATGCCGTCCAGCGCGACGACGATGCCGTCGACATCCGCCGCATCGGCCAGGATGTCCTCGGCGTCGGCGTACTCGTAGGCGGGCAGCTGCACCGCGACGCCCTGGTGGACCAGCCCCCCGGTCACGCGGTCGAGCTCGCCGCGCGTCACCTGCAGCAGCGGCAGGCCGTGCTCGGCGGCGAACTTGAGGATGTCGCGGAGCCGGTCGTCGCGCTCGGCGCCCTCGGCCACGTAGGCCTGCTTGATGGGCAGGCCCGCAGCCAGGGCCTCGTAGACGGGGTTGCGGCCGACGATCCAGTCGGCGCCGGCCATGGTCTTGCCCGGCCGCTTCGGGGCGGTTTGCTGTCGCTTCGCGGCTGCCTGCTTCGCCTTGTAGGCCTTGTGGTAGGTGCGGTCCTCGGCCTTGGGCGTCGGGCCGCGGCCCTCCAGGGACCGCTTGATCCGGCCGCCGGATCCGGCCGCCTTGTTCTTCCCCTTGCGGGTCGCGCCGCGGCGCTGGGAGTTGCCTGCCATGGGTGTTACCTCTTCTCCAGGCTCCACCGGGGGCCGGTGGGGGTGTCGGTGATCGTGAGGCCGAGGTCGGCCAGGGTGTCGCGGATCGCGTCGGCGGCGGCCCAGTCCTTCGCTTCGCGGGCCTTGGCCCGCTGCTGAAGGAGGGCGCCGACGAGGCCGTCGACGACGGGGGTGAGGTCCGAGCCGGCGGACTGCCCGGCCCATTCGGGGGCGTCCGGATGGATGCCGAACACGTCGAGCATCGCGGCGACGGCCCCTGCCAGGAGTCCGGCCCGTGCGACGTCGCCGTCGGCGATGGCCTGGTTGCCGGCGCGGATCGCGTCGAACAGCGCCGCGACTGCCGCCGGGGTGCTGAGGTCGTCGTCCATCGCGGCGGCGAACACGGCGTACTGCTCGACCGTCGCGGCATCGGCGGTGCCGACGCCGTCGGCCACGAGGGCGTGTGAGCGCTCGACGAACGAGTCGATCCGCTGGATGGCCTTCTCCGCCTCGGCCAGCGAGCCGCGGGTCTCGTCGTCGGCGGGGGAGAACTCGATGGTGGACCGGTAGTGCGGCGCCAGCAGGAAGAAGCGAACGGCGCGCGGGTCGTAGGTCCTAGTCACCTCGGACACCAGAGCAGTGTTGCCGAGGGACTTGCTCATCTTCTCGCCGGCCATGGTCACCCAGGCGTTGTGCATCCAGTAGCGCGCGAACCCCTTGCCAGCGGCGGCGGACTGGGCCAGCTCGTTCTCATGGTGCGGGAAGCGCAGGTCGACGCCGCCGCCGTGGATGTCGAACGTGTCGCCGAGGTACTTGCCCGCCATGGCCGAGCACTCGAGGTGCCATCCGGGCCGGCCACGGCCCCACGGCGAGGGCCACGAGGCGGTGAGCGCTTCGCCCTCCTTGTGCCCCTTCCAGAGGGCGAAGTCGCGGGGGTCGCGCTTCCCTCGCGGATCGGCGTCTGCTGCGGGCTCCATCTCGTCGACCTTCTGGCCGCTCAACTCGCCGTAGCGGGGCCAGGACTTCACGTCGAAGTAGACGTCTCCCGAGCCGTCGGGGGCCGCGTAGGCGTGACCTCGCTCGATCAGGGCCTGCGTCAGCTCGAGCATCTCCGGGATGTGACCCGTGGCGCGGGGCTCGTACGTGGGGGGCTTGCAGCCCAGCGCGGCGTAGGCGTCGTGCAGCTCACGCTCGTACCGGTAGGCGTGGGCGAACCACTCGACGCCCGCCTCCGCGGACTTGGCGAGGATCTTGTCGTCGATGTCGGTGACGTTGGCGACCACCGTGACTTCGAGGCCTTTGTGCTCCAGCCAGCGGCGCAGGACGTCGAACACGACCTCCTTGCGGATGTGCCCGAGGTGCGGCGACGCCTGGACGGTGAGCCCGCAATGGTAGATCGACACGGCGCCGTCGCGGAGTGGCACGAAGTCCCGCACGGAGCGGGTCGCGGTGTCATAGAGCTTGAGCGTCACAGTGGGCGAGTCTACCGGCCCGGCGTCTGCCCCCGCCCCGTTGAGCCTGAGCCAGGTGTCGACGGGGATGTGAACGATCAAATCGCCCATGTGCATCGTCGAGTCCGGTGGCAGGCTCATCCGGAAGGGGCCCGGGGTGGTGTCTACTGGGGGCATGACCACTGCACGGGAGGCACGGCTCAGGCGCCACTGGGACGAGGAGGCCGAGGGGTTCGACCGGCACATCGCGCCGCTGGAGCGCCGGTTCCTCGCCGCGAGCCGGGAGTGGGTCGCCGACCGCGCGCGGGGCGACGTCCTCGAGGTCGCCGTCGGGACCGGGCTCAACCTGCCGCACTACCGCGACGACGTGCGGCTGACCGCCGTCGACCTCAGCCACGGGATGCTCGACGTCGCTCGCCAGAAGGCCGGAGCCTCCGAGCGTCCCATCGCGTTCGCCGTCGGCGACGGGCAACGGCTGCCGTTCCAGGACCGGTCGTTCGACGCCGTGGTGTGCACCTTCTCGCTGTGCGGCTTCATCGACCACGAACGCGGCGTGTCCGAGATGGCCCGGGTGCTCCGACCCGGCGGTGCGCTCCTGCTCGCCGACCACGTCGGGTCCACGAACCCCCTGCTCCGGGCGGCCCAGTGGGCGCTGGAGGCGGCGACCATCCCGCTGCAGGGCGAACACTTCACGCGCAGGCCGCGCCTCGCCGTCGAGCGGCTGGGGTTGGAGGTCGTCGCAGCGGAGCGGCTGAACCGCGGCCTGATCGAGCGGGTCCACGCCCGCCGGCCCTAGGACGAGCGGCGGGCCTCCTTGGCCGCGGCCTTCGCGCGCAGGGCGGCGATGTCGAAGCCGGCCATGACCGGGACCTCCGGGTCGTTGGCCTCGTCCTCCCACGGGTCGTACGGCTTCTCCTCGTTGTCGTCGACGTAGCCGTGGGAGGGGTCGTACTTGTTCGCGAGCTCGCCGCCGACCGGGTCGACGTTGACCATCTCCTCGTCGGGTAGCTGCGTGAGGACCTCGTGGATGTAGCCCGTGGCCGCCTCGTCCGTGGGCACCTCGCGGTTCTCCCGCTGCGACTGGTACCAGCGGTAGTCGAGCACCTCATGGAAGAACTGGGCGGCGTCGCGCTTGGCCCGCAGGTCCGCCGGGATCCGGTTGACGGCCGGCTCGAAGACCTCGACGAGCCACTTGTGGGCGGCCACCGATTCGGGGGCACCCGGGGCGAACTTGGCCCGGAACGTGTCCATGTCGTTGAGCAGGCGACGGGCCTGGTGTTCCTCGGCATCGAGCCCGGTGAGGCGCATGAGGCGGCGGGTGTGGTGGCCCGCTTCAACGACCTTGGGGCGCATCTTGATGGTGCGCCCGTCCGGGGAGGCTTCGACGTCGATCTCCGCGACGTCGAAGCCCAGCGCGTTGAGCCGACGCACACGCCCCTCGAGGCGGTACATCTCCGAACCGTCGAACTCCTCGACGCCGGTCAGCTCGGACCACAGCTGGTGATAGCGGTCCTCGATGGTGGCGACCAGCCACTTCGGGTCGAGCGAGGCGTCCAGGATTCCGCCCGCCTCAAGATCGAGGAACTCCCCGTAGAGGTTGGTGCGCGCGATCTGAAGATCGTGGGCGCGCTGGCCGTCGGTGAGTGTGTCGTGCAGCTCGCCCGTCTCCGCGTCGACGAGGTAGGCCGCGAACTCGCCTGCGTCCCGCCGGAACAGGATGTTCGACAGCGACACGTCGCCCCAGTAGAACCCCGTCAGGTGCAGGCGCGCGAACAGCGCCACCATGGCGTCCAGGAGCCGGTTGACGGTCTCGTGCTTCACGCCCGGGTAGAACAGCGAGCGGTACGGCAGGGAGAACGGCAGGTGCCGGGTCAACAGGATCGGGTCCAGGGGATCGCCGTCGACGTCGACGCGGCCGAGCACGACGCCCACCGGCTCCACTGAGGGCACGCCGAGCCGCTTCAGCTCGGTGAGGAGGCGGTACTCGTGCACCGAGACCTCCTCGAGGATCTCCTTGGCAGCCAGGATGTCCTCGCCGACTGCGAGGAAGCGCACCACGTGCCGGGAGATGCCGCGGGGGAGCGCCACCAGGTGCTGGGTGGGCCAGTCCGCCAGCGGGACTTGCCACGGGAGCTGGAGCAGCTCCGCGGTGGGCTTGGCAGCGAGGAACCTGGGCACGGCCCCGAGTCTACTGGCCGGCGCGCTCCAGCGCCTCGGCCACGACGGCCACCAGGTCGTCGACCGCCTCGATGCCGACGCTGAAGCGCAGCAGCCCGCCGCCGATGCCGGCGGTGGCCCGCGCCTCGGGGGTCATGCCTGCGTGCGTCATCGTCTCGGGGTGACAGACCAGGGACTCGACGCCGCCCAGCGACTCCGCCAGGTGGAAGATCTGCAGCCCGTCGAGGAAGCGGCGCACGGCGTCGACCCCGCCCGCGAGGTCGACGGAGACCAGCGACCCGAACCCGGTCTGCTGGCGCGCGGCGACGGCGTGGCCAGGGTGCGTCGGCAGGCCGGGATAGTGGAGCGCCGCCACGGCGGGGTGTCCCGCCATCAGGTCGACGAGGGCCGCGGTGTTGGCCGTATGGACCCGCATGCGGGCGTCCAGGGTCCGCAGGCCGCGCAGGGTGAGGTAGGCGTCGAACGGGCTGGACGTCAGGCCCAGCGCGTTGGCCCACAGCCGCAGGCGCTCGTGCACCTCCTGGTCGGCGGCGATCGCGACGCCGCCCACGACGTCGGAGTGCCCGTTGATGAACTTGGTCGTCGAGTGGACAACGATGTCGACCCCGTGTTCGAGCGGACGCTGGAACAGCGGGGACAGGAACGTGTTGTCGGCCGCTACGAGCGCGCCGACGGCGTGGGCCCGTCCCGCGGTGGCCGCCAGGTCGGTGATGCGCAGCAGCGGGTTCGACGGTGTCTCGATCCACACCAGCGAGGGGGAGCGGTCGAGCGCGGCGGAGAAGGCCGCCTCGTCGTTGACGTCGACGAACTCGACGTCGAAGCGGCCCTGCGCGGCCAAGAAAGTGAACAGGCGCCAGGTGCCGCCGTAAGCGTCGTGCTGGACAACGACGCGGCCGCCGGCGGGCACGAACGCCTCGGCGACCAGCGTGATGGCGGCCAGGCCCGTCGCCACCGTGGTGGCTCCGGCTCCGCCCTCGAGCGTGGCGAGAGCCTCGTTGAGCAGGTCCCGGGTCGGGTTCCCCGACCGGGTGTAGTCGTACTCACGGGGGGCGTCGTAGTCCTCGAACGTGAAGTTGGTGCTCAGGTACAGCGGCGGCACGACGGCCCCGTAGGCGCGGTCGGTCCCCAGCCCGGCGCGCATGCCGCGCGTCCAGCGTCCCAGTTCAGCCATCACTCGAGTCCTCCCGTGGTCGAGGTCACAAAATAGTGGAGCCCCGGCGAACCGGGGCTCCACGTCTTGCGCTGTTTCGCTGTCAGATGATCAGGAGAGGCGATCTTCGGTCTTGTTGCTGAAGACGTGCACCTGATCGGCCGGGGCGGCGAGGCGCACGACCTGACCCTTGTGGGGGGCGGTGCGGGCGCCGACACGGGCGACGAACTGCTGTGCGGCGACGAGCTCGTCGTCGTGCGTGCCCGCCAGGGTGCCGTACAGGTACGAGTCCGCACCCAGCTCCTCGACGACGGCGATGTCCAGGCCGATGCCCTCGTCCGCGACGCGGAAGGCCTCGGGCCGGATGCCGACGGTGAGGGTGTCCTCGCCCTCGGCCTTGGCCAGGGTCTCACGCGGGATCTGGACGACGTAGTCGCCCACCTGCACGCCGTTCTCCACGCGCTTGCCGGAGATGAGGTTCATGGCGGGGGAGCCGATGAAGCCGGCGACGAAGAGGTTCTTCGGGGCGTCGTAGAGGGCCAGCGGGGTGTCGACCTGCTGCAGGACGCCATCCTTCATGACCGCGACGCGGTCACCCATCGTCATGGCCTCGACCTGGTCGTGGGTCACGTAGACGGTGGTGACGCCCAGGCGCTGCTGCAGAGCGGCGATCTGGGTACGGGTGGAGACGCGGAGCTTGGCATCCAGGTTCGACAGCGGCTCGTCCATGAGGAAGACCTGCGGCTGGCGGACGATGGCGCGGCCCATGGCGACGCGCTGACGCTGGCCACCGGAGAGGGCCTTGGGCTTGCGGTTGAGGAAGTCTTCGAGGCCCAGCAGGTGCGCGGCCTCCTTGACTCGCTTCTCGCGCTCGGCCTTCGGCACGTTCTGCATCTTCAGGGCGAAGCCCATGTTGTCCGCCACAGTCATGTGCGGGTACAGGGCGTAGTTCTGGAAGACCATCGCGATGTCGCGGTCCTTGGGCGGCAGGTCGGTCACGTCGCGGTCGCCGATGTAGATCGAGCCGGAGTTGACCTCTTCGAGGCCGGCCAGCATGCGCAGCGACGTGGACTTGCCACAGCCGGAGGGGCCGACCAGCACCATGAACTCGCCGTCCTCGATCTCGAGGTTCAGCTTGTTGACGGCGGGGCGCTCGGAGCCGGGGTAGACGCGCGAGGCTTCCCGGTAGCTAACAGTGGCCATGAGCCATTTCCTTTCCACGGGCAGGTACGTGCCCGACGATCCGTAGTGGATAGGAACCTGTATTCAGGTGTTCCTGGTCAGTGACTTTACACCGGCAGGGTCCGTTGCCACAGTCGGGGCCCACGGACTGGAACACCCGCTCGAGGTTGTGGGGGTCTCGGTCGGCGCGCGTCTGGGCCGGAAACCCGTCGTCACGTAGCATTCGACGGGTGATGGACGAGCAGCGCCGGGGCGTCGAACCCGACCCGGACGAGGTGCCCTCCGCGGCGGACGACACCCCCAGCGAGGCCGAGCGCCCCTGGTGGGACAGCGAGGGCATGCCGTGGCGCAAGGAACCGGGGCGTGCCGACATCGCCTGCCTGACCTGGTTCGGCGTCATCGGCGTCGTGAGCCTCATCCTGCTGCCGACGCGCGCCTGGTTCATGGCGACCGCGCCGGACTGGCTCGCCATGCTCACCGGGGGACGCACGTCGGTGGCGGCCACGGGCGCGCTGGCCTCCGTCGGGCAGATCCCGCACTGGCCCATCGTGCTGGTGGTGGCCTCGGTCCTCAGCCTCAAGTTCGACTGGGTCTACTGGTGGGCCGGGAAGCTGTGGGGCAGGGGCATGATCGAGGTCTGGTCTGGTCAGTCCAAGCGCGCGGCACGCAACTACGCGATCGCGGAGCGCTGGGCCGAACGCCTCGGGCCCCTCGGGTTCATGCTCGCGTACCTCCCGGTGCCGCTGCCGCTGATGCCGGTAGTGTTCGTGCTGGCCGGCGCCTCAGGCATGAGCCTGAAGCGGTTCCTCCTCTACGACTACATCGCCTCCACCCTGTGGCTGATCGGCTTCTTCCTGCTCGGGTGGCGGGTGGGCGAGGCCGCCGTGGCGCTGCTCGAGATGTACGCGAAGGTCGCCGGCTACGTCGCGATCGGCCTCATCATCGCCATCGTCATCACGACGTACGCGAACCAGATCCGGAAGGCGCGCGCGTCCTGACGCGCCTCCCGGTCCAGCTCAGCTGGAGCGGCTGCAGATAGCGACCAGGAAGTCCGACGACGGCGTGAAGGGGCGCAGATCCCAGGTGCTGAGGGCGACGTCGAGGGAGAGGCCGGCCGCGTCGAGGTCGGCGAAGAAGTCCGCGAACTCGTAGCCGCGGCCCGCGCCGAAGCCGATGATGGCGCGGCCGTCGGCGGCGAGGTGTCGGGCGAACCGGCGCAAGACCTCGACTCTGGTCGACGGCGCGAGGAACCCCATGACGTTGCCCGCGGAGACGATGACGTCGAAATCGGCGGCGACGCCCTGGGCCGGGAGGTCCAGCTCGGCGAGGTCGCCGACCACCCAGACCGGCCCCGGGTGGTCGATGCCCGCAGCCTCGATGAGGGCGGGGTCGACGTCGACGCCCACCACGTTGTGGCCCAGCGCGTGCAGCCGGCCCCCGACGCGGCCCGGGCCGCAGCCGGCGTCGAGGATCCGGGCGCCGCGCGACACCATGGCGTCGACGGTGCGGACCTCGCCGGCCAGGTCGTGGCCGGCCGCTTCCATCATCTTGAACCGCTCGATGTAGCGCTGGGAGTGGTCGGGGTCGGCCGCGATGATGCGCGCCCACTTGCTGGGTTCGGTCATGGGGGCCATTGTGGCGCGCCGCCGGGACGCGGCCAAAGTGGAGCCCCCTGAGGGAGTCGAACCCTCGACCACTCGCTTACAAGGCGAGCGCTCTGGCCGCTGAGCTAAGGGGGCGTGGCACCTAGTGTGCCGCCGGATGCCCGGACGGGAAAGTCAGGCGCCCGACGCGGCGACGAACAGCTGGCCCTCGCCGCTCACCGTCACCTGCTCGTCCGCCGGGATGAATACCGCGTCCCCGGAGCGCAGATGCTCCGTGCCGCCATCCGACTGCAGCAGGAACTCGCCCGATGCCGCGAGCGCGATGCGGCCGGAGTCGGGCCTGGGGAGGGTGTGGGCGCTGGCGTTGACGGGGGCGACGAGCCACAGCTCGAACTCGGGGAAGGCCGTCGGGTAGACGTAGATGCCGTCGGCGCCCGACGCGACCAGAATCTCCGGGGCCATGGGCTCGAACTCCACCACCTGCAGGAGCCCGTCGACGTCGATGTGCTTCGCGGTCAGTCCGCCGCGCATGACGTTGTCCGAGTTCGCCATGATCTCCACGCAGGTGCCGCGCAGGTAGGCGTGCATGACTCCGGCCTTGAGTGCCACGGCCTCCCCGGGCTGCAGCCTGAAGCGGTTGAGGAGCAGCGCCGCGAGGATGCCCGGGTCGCCGGGGAAGTGCTCGTCCAGTTCGACGGCCGTGCGCGCGAACTCGCCGAGACTGCCCGGCGCGTGGAGCCGCTCGACGGCCGCGGCCAGCACGTGGTCGACGAGATGGCGCCGGTCGTCGAGGGACAAGACGTCGAGGAACACCTCCTGGAGCGCGGGAGCGTCGCGGCGGTCCCGGAGCGGTCCGATGACCGACGCGAGTTCGGCGGCCACTCCGAGGCCCTCGAACAGGCCGGCCGTCTCCACGGGGTCCCGGAACCCCAGCAGCCCCTCGAAGGGGGTCAGGGCGACGACGGTCTCGGGCTTGGGCCAGTCGTCCTTGTAGGACCGACGCGGGTCGTCCGGGTGCAGTCCCAGAAGCGACTCGCGCGCGTACCCGACCACCGCCTGTTCGCGGGAAGGGTGCGCCTGCAGGCTGAGCGGGGAACCGGCCGACAGGATCTTCAGGAGGAACGGCAGGCGGCCGCCGAACAGCTCGCGGCTGGCGGCGCCGACGACGTCCGGCTGCTCCTGGACCAGGTCCGCCAGCGCGCGCCCGTCGTCGAGGAACGCATGCCCGCCGGGGTGGGTGCCCAGCCAGTACTCGGCCCACGGCGTGCCGTCGGGCTCGCGACGCAGGATCTCCGGGATCTCGGTGCGACTACCCCAGGCGAAGTGCTGGATGTGCCCGGTGAGTCGGCGCATGATGGGTGTCTGATCCTTCGGTCGGTGACAGTCGATCCCCGACTCTATCGCGCCGAGTGAACCGCGCCGGGGGAATGACATGGGTGTGATTCCGGGCGTAGGATGGCCGGCATGTCGGAAGCAGTCTCCCTCACCTCGTCGGCCGAGCTGGCCGAACGCGACGCCCGCATCCTCGACTTCGAGGACAGCTGGTTCACGTCGTCGGTGCCGAAGGAGCAGGCGATCATGGAGCACTTCTCGCTCACGTCGACGCGCTACTACCAGCACCTCAACCTGCTGATCGACACCCCCGAGGCGTTGGCCTACAAGCCCCTGCTCGTGAAGCGACTGCGCCGGATGCGTGCGCAGCGTCAGGCTGCGCGGTCCGCCCGCCGGCTGCACGGCTGAGCCAGCGGGCCGCGGTCACAGCCGCACCTCCCCACGCATGAGGCGCCGGATGCCCTCGCGCACCGGAAGAATCGGGTGGGCCGGATAGCCGCCCTTCGCGAGGTCGGCCTGCCGTTCGAAGTGGTTGGCGCTCGCCCGGTCACCGGTCCTCAGCACGGACCAGGCGAGGGCCGCGAAGTACAGCGGGATGAACGGCAGCCCTAGACAGTAGGCGTACTGCCAGGCGTGCGCGTCCTCGTGCTCCAGCAGCGCCGGGTTGCCGGACTCGGCCCGCTCGAGGTCGCGGTGGGGGAGGATGACGACCGAGCCGACGGTGAAGGCGGCGGCGTTGCGCAGGGGCAGCCGGGCCCGGTCGGCCACGATCAGACCGCCGCGCCGCCGGATGCGGGACCGGGTCGCCGCGGCGATGATCAGGCCCAGCGGCGTGGAGAGGTTGACGACGTTGGCGATGTCGCGCAGGAGTCGGCCCGGGGTCCCGTGCGGGGGTGGCGTCGCGCGCGTCATGCATCCATGGTGGCCCTTTGCACTCTCTTGTGTCGAGTGCTAATAATGGGGTTAGCACTCGGAACGTTTGAGTGCTACCGAACCACCGGTGAGGCTGAAGCCGTCCGTCGCGGGCACCGCGGTTCGCCCAGGAACTGATACACATCCAGGGGCACTGCCCCACTCGACGGGAGGACTCCCGAACACATGGCAAAGCTGATTGAGTTCAACGAGGACGCGCGTCGCGGACTCGAGCGCGGCATGAACACGCTCGCCGACGCGGTCAAGGTGACGCTCGGCCCCAAGGGCCGCAACGTCGTGCTGGAGAAGAAGTGGGGCGCCCCCACGATCACCAACGATGGCGTGTCCATCGCCAAGGAGATCGAGCTGGAGGATCCCTACGAGCGCATCGGCGCCGAGCTGGTGAAGGAGGTCGCCAAGAAGACCGACGACGTCGCCGGCGACGGCACCACCACCGCCACGGTCATCGCGCAGGCGATGGTCCGTGAGGGCCTGCGCAACGTCACGGCCGGCGCCAACCCGATGAGCCTGAAGAAGGGCATCGAGGCTGCCGTCGCCGCCATTGTCGAGCAGCTGGCGAACATCGCCATCGACGTGGAGACCAAGGAGCAGATCGCCGCGACCGCGTCGATCTCCGCCGCCGACCCCACCGTGGGCGACATCATCGCCGAGGCGATGGACAAGGTGGGCAAGGAAGGCGTCATCACGGTCGAGGAGTCGAACACCTTCGGTCTCGAGCTTGAGCTCACCGAGGGCATGCGCTTCGACAAGGGCTACATCTCGCCCTACTTCGTCACCGACGCCGAGCGCATGGAGGCCGTCCTCGACGACCCGTACATCCTGCTCGTCAACTCGAAGGTCTCCTCGCTCAAGGACCTGCTGCCCATCCTCGAGAAGGTCATGCAGTCGAGCAAGCCGCTGCTGGTCATCGCCGAGGACGTCGAGGGTGAGGCCCTCGCCGGCCTGATCGTCAACAAGATCCGCGGCACCTTCAAGTCGATCGCCGTCAAGGCCCCCGGCTTCGGTGACCGCCGCAAGGCCATGCTGACCGACATCGCCATCCTCACCGGTGGCCAGGTCATCAGCGAGGAGGTCGGCCTGTCGCTGGAGAACACGACGCTCGACCTGCTCGGCCAGGCCCGCTCCGTCCGCGTCACCAAGGACGAGTGCACCATCATCGACGGCGCCGGCGAGTCGGCTCAGATCGAGGGACGGGTCGCTCAGATCCGCCGCGAGATCGAGAACTCGGACTCCGAGTACGACCGCGAGAAGCTGCAGGAGCGCCTCGCCAAGCTGGCCGGCGGCGTCGCCGTCATCAAGGTCGGCGCGGCCACCGAGGTCGAGCTGAAGGAGCGCAAGCACCGCATCGAGGACGCCGTCCGCAACGCGAAGGCCGCCGTCGAGGAGGGCATCGTCCCCGGTGGTGGCGTCGCGCTGCTGCAGGCGTCGAAGGCCGCGTCGGTCGCGGGTCTCGAGGGTGACGAGGCCGTCGGCGCCCAGATCGTCTTCACGGCCGCTTCGGCGCCGCTGAAGCAGATCGCCGGCAACGCCGGGCTCGAGGGCGGCGTCGTCGCGGAGAAGGTGTCGCACCTGCCCGTCGGCCAGGGCCTCAACGCGGCCACCGGCGAGTACGTCGACATGGTCGCCGCGGGCATCATCGACCCGGCCAAGGTGACCCGTTCGGCGCTGCAGAACGCTGCGTCGATCGCCGCGCTGTTCCTCACCACGGAGGCGGTCATCGCCGACAAGCCGGAGAAGGCCCCCGCGGCCGGTGCCGGCGCCGGCATGGACGAGATGGGCGGCATGGGCGGCTTCTGAGCCACCCCGCGCCACACGCGTCAGGAGGGCGGTCCCCGATGGGGGGCCGCCCTTCGGCGTGCCAGGGCCGCCTGGGGGTCAGGCCACGGGGGCGCGGCGCACCATGCGGTGCATCGCGACGCCGCCCCAGCTCTCGCTCGTCCGCAGCGACTCGGGCAGATCCACGAACCCGCGACGCCGGTAGAAGGCCCGGGCCCGTTCGTTGCCGTCGATGAGCCAGAGATACAGGTCCCGGCCGTCGTCGACGAGCTCCAGCAGCTGAGCGCCCAGCCCGCGGCCGTGCCACTCCGGCGCCACGTACAGCCGCTCCAGCTCGCGCCCGGCCGGGGCGGGGACCAGCCCTGCGCCGATCTCCCAGTCCTGCGGTCCGTCCACCACGGAGGCGGCCCCGACGATCGCCCCGTCGAGCTTCGCCACGACGCGCCGCGCGGAGCCGGGCGCCGCGAACGACGCCGCCAACCCGGGCACCCACTCCTGCCGATACACGGACTGCCGGGCGACGAAATCGTCGGGCACGATGCCGGCGTAAGTCTCGGCCTGCTGCGCCACGATGAAGTCGAACCACGCCTCGGCGTCGGTGGGTTCGGGGGCGGAGATGACGGGGGCGACCACTCTCGCATGCTACCGACGGCGCAGCGCTGCTGCGCGCCTCCACGCGCTCCGTGCGCTCACTTGGCAGGATGGGGACATGAGTCTGCTGGAGGTCATCGCCCTGCACGCGGCCGACGCCGAGCGCGCCGAGGCCGGCGGCGCGGACCGTGTCGAGCTCGTCGGCACCATGGACGACGACGGGCTCTCGCCGGAGCCCCGAACGGTGGAGAAGGTGCGGCGTGCCACGTCGATCCAGATCCGCCCCATGGTGCGGCTGCGGGCCGGGTTCGGCACGGACGGCGGCGAGGCGACGCGCCTGAAGGGCCTCATCGCGAGCTACCTCGACGTCGGCGCCGACGGCGTGGTCCTGGGCTTCCTCAACGGAGCCAACGCGGTCGACGTCGCGACCGTCACCGAGCTGGTCGGCGAGGACGACTACCCGTGGACGTTCCACCGCGCGATCGACCACTGTCTCGATCAGGATCGCGCCTGGGCCGCCGTGCGGACCCTCCCGCGGCTCGACCAGGTGCTGACGGCCGGCTCGGCCCGCGGCGTCGAGCAGGGCCTCGACGATCTCGTGCGCCGGGCCAAGGCGGACCAGGCCGTGGCGCAGCTGATCATGGCGGGCGGCGGGCTCGCGCCGGAGCATGTGCCCTGGCTCGTCAGGGCGGGCGTCCGGGCCTTCCACATCGGCGGCTCGGCTCGCCCAGGCCGCTCCTTCAAGGCCTACGTGGATCCGGACCTCGTGGCGAGCTGGCGGGATTTGATCGACGACGAGGTGGCGCATGCCCGCCGCATCCAGCACTGACCGGCCGATCCGGCGCCGAGCCGCCGCCCGGACCATCGTGCTGGCCGGCGACGAGGTGCTGCTCCAGGGCGACACGGACCCGGGGATCCCCGGGTCGAGGTTCTGGCAGCTGCCGGGCGGCGGCGTCGACGAGCCTGAGCCGCTGCGCGCCGCCGCCGCGCGGGAGCTCGCGGAGGAGACCGGACTCTCGGTCGACCCGGACGCGCTGGAGGGGCCTGTCGCCACGAGACTGCTGCTGCGTGGCTACTCCGACCGCATCCTGGTCCAGCACGAGACCATCTTCCTGGTGCGCACGCCGCGGTTCGAGCCGGAGACCTCCGGCCTCACCGTCGCGGAGCGCTCGCGGCACGTCGCGACGGGGTGGTTCCGGCTCCGTGACCTGCCGCCCCTGACGTGGCCCGCCGAGTTGGCCGCGTTGGCGGCGTGGGAGGGCGGTGACCCGCTCGATCTGGGCGTGGTGGAGGAATCGACCGTGCCGGTGGGCGACGCGCTGCGCTGACCCCGGTCAGCGCCGGCGGAGGCCGCCGACGACGAAGGCGAAGGTGAAGCCCAGCGCGGCCAGTGTCGCGAGGACGGAGGGCTCGCCGAGGCTGCCGGTGAGGAATCGCACCGCGACCGTCGCCAGCCCCACCCCGAGCGCCCACGACCCGGCGCGGCCCGTGAGCGCGGTCGTCCGCAGGCCGAGGGCGCCGGCGCCGACGAGCACGAACGGGGCGATGGACGGCACGAGGAAGCCGAGGAAGCTGAGTGCGCCCGCCACCAGGGCGAGTTGCCGCTGGGCCCCCGAGGCGGGCGCCGCCGCCCGCTGCGGGCCGGCCGCCCGCTGCGGCATGGACGGGGGCGGGAAGCCGGGCGCCGCGGCCGGTGGGGATGGCGCGGGCCCCGCGGGCGGTTGCACCCGGTGCAGCGGTAGGCCGGTGGGCGGGGGCAGTTGGGCGCCGGCATCGCTGTTCCAGTCCGGGCCGGGGGTACGCGGAGCCGACGTGACGATCGGCTCCCTGGGATCGCGGTCGACGCGCGCGGCGCTCGCAGGCGCGAGGGCCGCGGCGACCGTCGTGATGGGGTCGCGGGGGTCCCGTGTCGACTGCGCGCGGACCGACACCGAGGACAGCGGGGCGGACTCGGGGGCGTCGAACTCCTCGGGCGCGGCCAGGGGGCCAGGGGTGGGCGCCCGCCACGGCTCCGCGGCGGAGAGCGGCGCGGCGGTCGGCGTGGCGAACCCGTCGGGTCGTTCCATGGGCGCGTACTCCGCGCCGTCCCGCCAGCTCGCCATGGGGCCATGCTAGTCGGGCCCGCGATCCGCGCGACGACAGTGCGCATCCGCTCACTCTGTGCGCGCGGAAGTGCGCGCGAATGGACGGTGACTGATCACTGCGGCCTAGGCTCGACCTCAGGCATGGGCCGGTGACGAGATGGAGTGACGCATGGACGTGGTGATCTGCAGGGACGCGGAGCGCGTGGGGGAGGTCGCGGCCGACCGCGTGGCCCAGTATCTCGCCGGCATCCCGACGCCGGTGCTGGGCCTGGCCACCGGCTCGTCGCCGCTGCGGCTCTACGCCGAGCTGGCGCGACGCGTCGCCGCCGGCACCCTCGACGTCTCCCACGGGCTCGGGTTCGCGCTCGACGAGTACGCCGGCCTCGATCCCGCCCACCCGGAGAGCTACCGCAGCGTGATCACGCGCACCGTCGTCGAGCCCCTGCGCATGGACCCGGCCCGGGTGCGGGTCCCCGACGGCACCGCGCCCGACCTGCAGGCCGCCGCCGACGCCTACGACGAGGCCATCGCCGCGGTCGGTGGCGTGGACGTGCAGATCCTCGGCATCGGCAGCAACGGACACCTGGGCTTCAACGAGCCCTTCTCCTCCTTCTCCTCCCGCACGCGCGTCAAGACCCTGACGCCCCAGACGCGGGCCGACAACGCCCGCTTCTTCGCCTCGCCCGACGCCGTCCCGACGCACTGCGTCACGCAGGGCCTCGGCACCATCATGGAGTCACGCGCCGCGATCCTGGTCGCGACGGGGGAGCGCAAGGCCGCCGCTGTCGCGGCGATGATCGAGGGGCCCGTTGCCGCCGTGTGTCCCGCCTCCATCCTCCAGTTCCACCCCCGCGCCGTGATCGTCATCGACGAGGCGGCCGCCTCGGGGCTCGCGCACGCCGACTACTTCCGCGGCATCACGCCGTCGACCTGAGCGCATTATTGGGGCCGACGCTCGCGAGCCGATAGACTGCACGTTCTGACTGGCTACTAGTGCAAGTGAGGGCGACGTGCCTACCGGTAAAGTGCGATTCTTCGACGCTGAGAAGGGCTTTGGTTTCATCACCAAGGACGACGGCGGCGATGTCTACGTGCGCTCCAACGCGCTCCCCGCAGGAGTGCCCGCCCTCAAGGCGGGCCAGCGGGTCGAGTTCGGCGTCATCGAGGGCCGTAAGGGCGAGCAGGCGCTGAGCCTGCGCATCGTGGAGACCCCGCCGTCGCTGTCCAAGGCCGCCCGGAAGAATCCCGAGCAGATGGCCGTCATCGTCGAGGACCTCATCAAGATGCTCGACGGCATCGGCAACGACTACCGCCACCGTCGGCACCCCGACAGCAAGCACGCAGGCCGGATCGCCGAGCTGCTGCGCCGTGTGGCCGACGAACTGGAGCTGTAGATGGCCAAACCCAAGCTGGACGCCGTGACGGCCGCCGCCCTCGACCTCGCTCGAGCCGCGGCCGTCGAGGCCGGCGGTGACGACGCCGTCGGCGAGCACCTCGGTGTCATCGCGGAGGACGGCGAGCGGGTGGTGACCCACTCGTTCGCCAGCCTCGTTCCAGGCTACAGCGACTGGTACTGGGCGGTCACGCTCGTGCGCGCCGCTCGCGCCAAGGCGCCCACGGTCAACGAGGCGGTGCTGCTCCCGCGCCCGGACGCGCTGCTCGCCCCCGCCTGGGTTCCCTGGGAGGACCGGATCGGCCCTGGCGACATCGCGCCCGGCATGCTCATGGCCACCCCGGACAACGACCCGCGCCTCGAGCCGGGATTCGCGGCCACCGACCTCCCGGTGGACGCCGACAACGCGGACTGGGTCCAGCTGCGCACCACCGTGGCCGAGCTGGGCCTCGGCCGGCCGCGCGTGCTCAGCCGCTACGGGCGCGACGAGGCGGCCGAGCGGTGGCTCGCCGGCCCGCCCGGGCCGAACGACGAGGGGTCCAAGGAGGCGCCGGCCCCCTGCATGACCTGCGGGTACTTCGTGGCGCTGCGGGGGTCGTTGGGGACGCTGTTCGGCGCCTGCACCAACCAGTACTCACCGTGGGACGCCCACGTCGTCTCGCTCGAGCACGGCTGTGGCGGACACTCGGATGTCGTCGCGGCCGAGCGGGCGAAGGAACTCCCGGAGCCGGCTTTCGACACCATCGGCATCGACCAGACGCTCTTCGACTGACGGGGCGGACGCGGGCCAGGTGGACCCGCT
>Ga0209347_1002435_pt1 | contig 24771 bp, 20 predicted proteins | sample AutmiccommuBRH23_FD_187382 | JGI IMG/M metagenome (GOLD analysis project Ga0209347, IMG submission 187382) | Deep subsurface microbial communities from Mt. Terri, Switzerland - Autotrophic microbial communities BRH/23 (SPAdes) (version 2) | ecosystem: Environmental > Aquatic > Deep subsurface >...
GCCCGCTGGTCAGCGCAATTCGCACTGCATCCTTGCGGAATTCATCCGTTCTTCCTGTGCCCATAGTTCGTCTCCTTTGTTGCAGTAAATGCTATCAAAGGAGCGGCATCAAACCGTGACAGGTCCATTACTCACCAGACGCATCAACAAGAAGGCGGGCAGCGCCTGGCTACGTTCGCACTACTTTGAAAAGCTCTATGACGTCAGCGAAGAAACACCCGGTTTTTGGGTTAGTGGCGAGCTTGCTCCAAAGATCGGTGCCGCCAAATCATTTCCCTTCGCCTTCCAGACACAAACAGAACCCGGTCGGACCGTCACTGCAGTGCTCTGGCCCAGCGTTGACGCCATCAGCAAGGAGATCTTGGCTGATGATGTAACCACGCTTGCCAAGCTTGAGACCCGAGCTGAAAGCTACGGCATGGGAGAGCAGTTCCGTCAACTCGTGAAAGAGCTAAAGCGGCGGTTTGAAGCCAGATGGGTTTCGGCACCTCTCCCAGTAGCAGTCATCTTTTGTGTACGCAGGCCGTTCCGGCTGATGGGTCGAAATTCCAACATCGAACTTCTTGCCTACTGGTTCAAGTTCCACCAGCCGAAAGGAATTAGAGCTTCTCCAGTGTTGCACGCGACTGATGCGGTCTACCCGTTGCGGCAGGTTGACTTGCCTTCTGCGGCACTGTTCCGGAGCATGAGTGACGCGCCAAAAATACCAGATATGAGTATCATTGGGTGCGGCAGTGTCGGATCGAAACTATCAATGCACTTTGTCCGGACCGGCGCTCGCATCCTCGCCGTATCGGACGACAGCTTGCTTCAGCCGCACAATATGGCGCGCCACGCGCTGGCCAGAAGTCCATTTCCGCAGTTCAAGGCGCCGGAGCTTGCGAACGAGCTTAGTCGGCTCGGGGCGACTCCAAGATCCTTTATTGGAAATGTCACCGCTGCACTCAATAACCCTAATGACCTGCGTCGGATCGTTCCTTCTCAGACTGGGTTGGTTGTTAACACCACTGCCTCGCGCCTGGTACGGGAGGCCTTGTCAGGATGCGCCGGCGGCAAAATCAAAGCTCGAGTTGTCGAAGTTGCCCTGTTCGGCCGCGGTGATGGCGCGTTCGTGTTTGCAGAAGGTTATGGCGGCAAGCCGTCCCTGTCTCAATTGGAAGCGAGCCTCTACGCCACTGTCTCCAAGCAAGAACGGAAGCTGCTTTTTGATCCAGCGACTGGACTCACGCAGGTGCAAATCGGAGAGGGGTGCGGCTCGCTGACAATGCCCATGACGGATGCGCACCTTTCCACCATGACTGCCATGGCTACCGAAGAGCTTACCCGCATGGTGGGGGTGGATGCCGCTGGTGCGGGTCAGGTCGCGATCGGGGTCAGGGACCGAAGTGGACTTTCGACAAGTTGGCGCCGAATGGAGGTTCCGGCGTTCCACAGCGTCAACGTCGAGGGTGGTAACTGGGCCCTCGATATTTCCATTGAGGTCGTTCGCAGAATTCGCGATGAAATCGCTGCGTATCCCAACGTCGAAACTGGTGGCCTGCTCATCGGCACGTGCAATTCGCGGCTTCGCGCGATCACGGTCGTCGACATCCTACCGGCGCCCGAAGACAGCACGCGCAGTGCCAGCCTATTCCTACTTGGCACTAAGGGCCTGAGGAAGATGGTTGGACAGCGGTTCCGTGACAGCGGTGGCAGTCTGTTTGACGTTGGCACCTGGCACAGCCACCTTGCTGAGCAAGGTGCCTCTCCCCTCGACTGGAAGACTGCAAAATCCCTCGCGGAGGAACGACCGCCTCCGGCAGTGCTGCTGATCTGCACTCCCAAGCGCTTCCTCGCCATCACTGGCACGAACGGAATCTAGCTATGGATTTTCTCGACACCTACTCCCTGAAGGCCCGGCTTTTTCCAGCCATCCTGACTATTGCGCCAGCGGTAATTCTCTGCCTACTATGCGCGAGCTGGGTCGATCCCGGATTACCAGAGGCCATCGCCACGGTGGCGGTAATGGTACTGTTCTTCGCTGCCTCCAACCTCGCCCGCCGTTTTGGTCGAGCCAAGGAAAAGGAGGTATTTTCTGGTACCGGCGGAAGGCCGCATAATCCGGAACTGACTCATGCCGACAGCACCTTTCCAGCCTCTCAGAAAGCCCGTTACCGCGACTATCTGGCGGCGCAATTGGGGCTTTCGGCCCAAAAAGCTGAAGACGAGCGCCTTCATTCTGACGAAGCGCAGAACTTTTACAGCCAAGCGTACGGTTACCTTCGTGAGAACACCCGCGACACAGAGGTCTTCAAGTTGCTGTTCAACGAAAACATCAGCTATGGCTATTACCGCAACCTTCTCGGACTAAAACCGATCGGTATCGTGCTCAATTTTCTATCACTTTGTGCCGCCTTTGCAATTGTCCATTATCAGCCAGAGTTTGCAGCGCTCAGCGCCGGAAAGCTAGTTGTACTCTGCGGCCTATCTGCGTTGCACCTTCTATATTTTGTGTTCGGAGTCAGCCGAAAAGTTATGTTGGATGCTTCGGCGATCTATGCCCGCCAGTTGGTTCTTAGCACTGAAACCCTGATGAAGCGAGGATAGGGCCAAGTGAAAGTTTTTCGCATCGTCTCGCTTAAACGGTGGTTCCCTCGGAACCGAATTGAATGCCGCAGCTCCGCTTCAACGAGTAGGCTGCATGCTGCACATTCAGCGTATGGCTGGGTTTCAGCTCTCTCCTTAGCTACTATGCTGCTACCTCCCGTTCGTCATTGGCAAGCGACCGGTTCACCGCGGGTTGCGTAAGTGACCACTTTCCCGGCTTGCCGCGCTTGCAATGCCGCACTGCCGTCGGGCGGCTCTCCGCCCGTAGCCGGCCGCAGGCCAGGGTGATCGCTGCTCCTCGCATGACTGTCCGCTTTCCCAAGTTCGCTGCGACTGCCCTGCCGCGCCGCCGTCAGGCCGCTTGCGTAAGCCTCCGGGGGCGGCCGTCTGAACTTGTGTTCGCTCCGATGGTAAGTCCGCCCTTATGTCCGACTTTATCAACCGCCCTCAAATCGAAGTTCTGTCTGCTGCCGATGGTGAACGCCGCCGGTATTGGTCGGATGATGACAAACTGCGCATTGTGGAGGAGAGCTTTATCGGCCACCGTCAGGTGGCAGCCACAGCGCGGCGACACGACATTTGCCGCTCGCTGTTGACGACTTGGCGGCGGCAGTATCGAAACGGTGAGCTTGGGTCTTCTCGTCCAATATCGTTCGCGCCGGTGACCGTGACGAAAGCGCCCGCGCCACAGACCCATTCAGTTGATCCCTGTCCGCCTCCGGACTGTCAGATTGAGATAGCTCTGCCGAACGGGCGGCGGGTCATCGTTCCGGTGGGCGTGGAGCCCGAAGCGCTTGCGCGGATCCTGGCCGTGGTGGACAGACAATGATCGCGTTTCCGGCGGGCGTGAAGGTTTGGATTGCGGGCGGCGTCACCGATATGCGGCGGGGCATGAACACGCTGGCGCTACAGGTGCAGGAGGGGCTCGGCCGCGATCCCCATGCGGGTGAGATATTCTGCTTCCGGGGCCGTAAGGGCGATCTGGTCAAGATCCTGTGGCATGACGGCGTGGGCATGTCGCTGTATCTGAAGCGCTTAGAAGCGGGTAAGTTCATCTGGCCAGTGAGCCGGTCTGGCCAGGCGGTGCAGATCTCGGCGGCACAGTTGGGCTATCTTCTGGAGGGTATTGACTGGCGCAATCCACGCTGGACGCAACGCCCTGCAAAGGCTGGATAAATTGCACTGACAGGCCTGTTTTTATTGGTGTTCCGCGGCCCCGGTTGCTAAATATTGGCCATGTCTGACGCCGCCTCCGAACTCGCCAAATTACGCGCTGCCCTGGCCGCCGCCGAGGCCCGTGCGGAGGTTGCGGAAAGCGAGCTGGCACAGACCCGCGCAGTTGTCTCTTGCTCGGAAGCGATGATCCAGGAGCTCAAGCTCGAGATCGCCAAACTGCGCCGAGACAAATACGGCATCTCGTCGGAACGGCGCTCGCGGCTGATCGATCAACTGGAACTGCAGCTTGAAGAACTGGAAACAGCGGCAACCGAGGATGCCCTGGCCGCCTCTTCGGTGCGCGCCTTCACGCGTCGCCGTCCTGTGCGCAAGCCGTTTCCCGATCACCTGCCGCGCGAGCGGGTTGTCGTTGAGGCACCTGCCACCTGCACCTGCTGTGGCTCGGATCGTCTCGTGAAGATGGGCGAAGATGTCACCGAGACGCTGGAGGTAATCCCTCGGCAATGGAAGGTGATCCAGACCGTGCGTGAGAAGTTCACCTGCCGGGCCTGCGAGAAGATCAGCCAGCCGCCAGCCCCGTTCCATGCGATCCCGCGTGGATGGGCTGGGCCCAGCCTGATCGCCATGCTCGTCTTCGAGAAATATGGTCAGCACCAGCCGCTGAACCGGCAGGCCGAGCGGTTCGCCCGTGAAGGCGTCGAGTTGAGCCTGTCGACCCTGGCGGACCTGGTCGGGCACGCGACTGTCGCGCTGCAGCCCCTCCATGCGCTGATCGAGAGCCATGTGCGTGCCGCTCACCGCCTGCATGGCGATGACACGACCGTGCCGCTTCTGGCGCGAGGCGGCGCAAAAAAGGCCCGGCTCTGGACCTATGTCCGTGATGACCGGCCCTGGAATGGTGGCGCACCGCCGGCGGCGGTCTTCCACTTCTCCCGCGACCGTGCGGCAACCAATCCCAATCAGCACCTGGCCGGATGGCAAGGCGTGCTGCAAGCGGATGCCTATGGAGGATACAACGATCTTTATCGCGCCGACCGTGATGCGGGGGCTGTGACCAGTGCGCTGTGCTGGGCTCATGCCCGCCGGAAGTTCTTCGAGCTGGCCGACATCGCGGGCAACGTCCGCAAGGGCAAACCCAGCCATCAAATCTCGCCGGTCGCGCTGGAAGCGGTGAAACGGATCGACGCCATCTTCGACATCGAGCGCGAGATCAATGGGCTGGATGCCGATGCCCGGCTTGCCGCCCGTCAGAAACTCTCCCGTCCCCTGGTTGATAATCTCCATGATTGGCTGCTGGCAGAGCGCGCGAAACTGTCCCGACACAACAAGGTGGCTAAGGCGATCAACTACATGTTCGAGAAAGACGGCCGTTGGCAGGCGTTCACGGCATTCCTCGATGACGGGCGCATCTGCCTGACGAATAATGCGGCCGAACGCGCCCTGCGCGGCGTGGCCTTGGGCAGAAAGTCGTGGCTCTTCGCGGGATCCGAGCGCGGCGGTGAACGCGCCGCCGCCATGTATACCCTCATCGTCACAGCCAAAATGAACGACGTCGACCCACAGGCCTGGCTTGCCGATGTCCTCGCCCGGCTGCCCGACATGCCCGTCTCGCGCATCCATGACCTTCTGCCATGGAACTGGAAGTCGTGGCACCTCGCTGAGGCGGCATGATCATGCAGCTCAACAAGGTGTATTCCGTCAAGACCATCGACCGCGTTGCAGCCGAACTGGGCGAAACCGTCGACCGGATCTTCGATCTCGCCATCGACATGGAAACCGAAGATGGAGTGATCTGGGTCTACGGCCCTGGCGACGACAGCGTCATCGCCTTCACTCCGTTCGGGATTGAAAACCTGCAAGAGCTCATCGAAATGGACCGCGACCGCGCGCGTTGACCTCGCTGTGGCCTACGCCGGATGCTTACCCGCTTGCCGCCCTTCGCGTCGATCCGATCGCGCAGCCGCCGCGCAGGGTTCGAGCGCCAGCAGTGTCTTGATGCTGCATCTGATCGGCCTCGTCGCCGTCCGTCCGCTCTCCGTCCTTCGCCACTGAGGCTGCCCCCTTTCACCGAGGCTTCCTGATCGACAAGTTGCATGATGACTGCGTGACAGGGGTGTCTCTCATGGGGCTTGAGCCCTCCAAAACAAAGCCCCGGACCGCAGAGGCGATCCGAGGCAAGGTCCAGAGTGTCAGTGCTTTGGGAGTAGTCTTTCAATCTGCTCACGGTGCTGCGCGAAGACATGCAGGACATGCATCAGCAGTTCGGTTTGACACGCGTCGCAAAGAGGGGCGATGTCGATGATCTCGGTCAGCAACTTTTTCGCGGCCAAATAGCCGCCCCGGTCGTCGATGTCGATGACGGCAGGTCCGCGATAGCTGAACGGCATGTCGACGCGCCGAAACCCGGCATTGGCATGTGCCAGAACGACCAGCGCGGTGCAGGTCTCTTTCAGAGTATCGAGCGTCCAAGCTGCATCGTTTGCATTTGCAACTTGCGCGACCCAGCCGGTGATCTGGGACTTGGCAAAATCTGGCCCACGGCATTCGCTGGCCAGGAACATCAGGTCGGGCAGCAAGCGGGAAAGGGTGAGAGGAAGGGTCTCGAAGGTCATATGTGGTCTCCACTTGAGACTGAGGGAGTTCAGTCTCGTCAAGCACTGCCGGCGGTCAGGAACCGGCAGTGTGAAGGGCGCCCTCGTGTCAGGCTGCCGGTTGGAGTTGGTCCAGCATGTCCGGTTGCTCAGACAGGGTCTGCTCCAGCACATTGCGCAGGCCGTCCGTGAGCAGGCATATCTCTTCGACCCTGGGGTCCGTCGGATCCAGCGCTGCGAACAAGGCGCATTCCTCCCGATCGGGATCATGCACATGCTCGAGGGTGAGGATGCCTAGCAAATCACGAAGCGCCGCCCAGGTTCTGCGGCTTGGCACGGCACTCTCTGTCAGACCTGCTTCCAATGACTCGACGGAGCGCACGCCGCGTGCGCCGGCCAGAAGTGCTGCAGCATTCGTCAGAGCCTCTCGATAGGAGAGAACGAAGCGTTGAAGGTCGGTGAGGTCGGGGATGCCAGTAAAGGCGGTGGTGGATTGAGCCGTAAAGGCTTTGGGGACGAACATCGGAAACTCCTGTGTTGGGTTGGGCCCTGCCGCTCGGGGCAGGGGTCAAGCAGGCCGGTGTTCTCTTCACCTCAGGACGCGGAGTGGTCCGCGTCTCTGCTGCCGGGTCTCATTCTGAGGGCCCGGCAGCAGAGATGCGCGACCCTAAGCGCACTCCATTCAGCTAATCTCTCAATGTCAGAATTTGGGGGCAAATCGCACAGCTTGGCGTGGATTTTCCAAGTTTCGCACAAGGGGCCGCAGACATTACGCCAATATATGTTTGCGGCCCAATGTGCGGCTGGCACAGGAATGCCGCGGTGGCGCGATTTTGCATATCGGTCTGTGCGGCAGATGAGCGAAGCGCGTCGGGATCGACAGTGAGCTGATGCTTTGCGGAGCAGCCCACTCCATGCTGCGGTAGACCAATCAGGCACTCAGGTCCGGAACAGGATTGAAGTCACTCTTCCCTCAAAGGCTGTTCTTCTGCAAACTCCTGATGCCCAAGAATTGACCGGACAGCTCGGATTCAGGCGGCTACGACCGACGACATTTGGGCAGTTGGATCTTTCGGCCAGCTAATGAGAATGACAGCTGGATTTTCAAGCCGTTCATCCTGTATGACGCTGGCCATGCTCTCCAAAGTACAACGAGCTACCTTTTCTCTTGGAGTCGAGGCTTGGCTGACGATATCGACTTTCAGCGACATCGGGACACCAGCGTGCCGAAGAGTTTCCACGATAAATCGCGCTTGGCGCACACCCATGTAAACGGCAAGTGATGTGCCGGGCAGCAGCATTCCGGCCCAGTCAGGCTGTGGATCGCCGGGTTTGCACGCGGCTGTTGCCAGCATCAGACGGTCGGTTGCGCCGCGTTCAGTCAGGCCGCGCCCAAGGCTGGCTGCTGCCCCGCTTGCGGCAGTGATGCCGGGCACGATCTCAACTGGGATACCGGCATTGCGGGCGGCGTCCAGTTCTTCGGCGATGCGGCCAAAAATGCCCGGATCACCAGATTTCAGCCGCACCACCGTCTTGCCCTGTTTGGCTGCCGCGACAATGACGGTGTTGATGCGGTCTTGCGGCCAAGAACAGGCGCCCACCTCTTTGCCCACAAAAACGCGCTCGGCCTCGGGGCGGGCCATATCCAGAACGGCCGGGTCGACAAGGCGATCATAAAAGATGACGTCGGCTTCTTGCAGCCTTTGCACCGCGCGTAGTGTCAGAAGGTCTGCGGCCCCCGGACCCGCGCCCACAAGGGCAATCCTGCCCTGAATTGCGCACGGGCGGCTAGCCGCACATGGGGACGTCAGGGACTGTACCGCCCTTTGCGCGAGGGCATGGCGTGCAGGACCAGGGAGTATCCAAGTCAGAAACATCGGAAACTTTTTCATGGGACGAGCTCCTTCAGGCGGCGCGGGGTTGCGAGCGATTGGCCCAGAGCGTTGCGGCATCGGTGGACTGGCCCAGTGCCAGAAAAGCAGCCTGTGCGGTGCCAAGGACAATGGATGTCGCAAACCTGTCTTGCAGAGCGCCGGTCCAAAGATCCCAGAGGGCCTGCGGTGGATAGGGCAGATCGGATAGGCGTTGTGCTTCGTGGATGAGCGGTGGCAGCGAGGTTTCTTGCGGCACGCCGTCTGTCAGGCGGAAAAGCGTGACGGGTTTCGAGGGATTGCGCTCGAACTCGCCACCGCCGCCCTTCAGGATGCAGAGGTTGCGCTGACCCAACGCCGCGCCCGCCGCCTGTTGCAGCCCGAGATAGGGCGGGTGGAACACGCCTTGCACGGCTGCCGGGGCGAGGGCCGGGTTCATCATCCGGCACAGGGTATTGATGCAGGAACGCAGACCCAACACCTCGCGAAGGCGGAGCAAGTCCAGCGCGCGTGGCGCGACATGTTCCAATGGCAGATAGGTGATGTTGTCACGGTCCAGAAGGCGGGCTGCCTCGGAAACGGAGCGGGCCAGAGCGATCCCGGCGAGGGGGAGCGCAGAACGGACATCTGCTTCATCCGATTGATGCGTATTCCAGCCATGCAGCAGTACACGTTGCCCCGAGAGCGCAACCAGACGCGCCGCCAGCAGGAACCACGGCAGCCCGCGTGTGCGTCCTGCTGCATACGTGGGCCAATCAAGATCGGCTTGCGGCAAGGGCGGCAGGGTGGCGCGTAGGCCGCGCGCGAAGCCTACGATCTCGTCGGGGGTCTCACCGCGATATCGCATCAGCATCAAAAGCGCGCCTATCGCGTGAGGGTCGGCCTGACCGGACAGGATGAGGCGCATGGCATCCTCGACCTCGGTCGTGGTCAGGTGGCGTGCGCGGCCCGGCCCGCGACCTATAGCGTGGATGTAGGGGGCAAGCGTCATTCAGCAGCCTCCAGCCGTTGCGCCAGAAGGGCGGCCAGTTCCGGGCGGCAGGATCCGCAACTTGTCCCCGCTTGCAGAGCCGCGCCGATTTCATCCACTGTTGTCAGGCTCTGCGCCGCAATCGCGGTCGTGATCGTGTTCAGCCCCACATTCAGACAGGCGCAGACCGTCGGGCCGGGATCGGTAACACCCGCATCCGGACGTCCCGCCAGAAGGGCTGCTCCCGCTTGCCCCACCGCTGCCGCCAGATGACCGCGCGCCAGATGCACAGGCTCGGGCGCGACGAAAAGCGCCGCCAGTGCGCGCCCGCCCTCCATCAGCGCAAGGCGATAGGTGCCGCGCACACGGTCCTCAACGCTCAGGCAGGTGGCCTCTGGCAGGTTGAAGAGGGCGCGGGCATAGGCTTCCCAGTCGGATGGGACCTCAAGTCCAGCCAATTCGCAGCGCCAGCCACCAGCATGGCGCGAGCGGGCCCAATAGGTAGCATCAGGGCTCTGCGCATCGACAGAGACTGCAAAGCCATACCATGAAGGGTTCAAGGTGGTTACGGCGACTACCGACCCTTTGCTTTCAGGCTGGCCCGAAACAGGGTCTGTCACAGCTGCGACCAGCGCATCAACTCGGCCCGTCGGAGCAGTGTCAGCGGTCCAGTGCATCGGTGCGAAGACATGACCGCGCTGCACCCGGTCGGTGATCGCAACTCGCATTATCGCCTGTCCCTCAGGGCTACTGACGCGGACCAAGGTCGCTGGGGCAAGGCCAAGTTCTGCCGCATCTGCGGGGTGGATTTCAAGGAACGGCTCGGCAATGTGCTGATTCAGGCGCGGGGAAAGGGCTGTGCGCGTCATCGTGTGCCACTGATCGCGCACGCGGCCCGTGTTCAGGCGGAAGGGATAGCGCGGCGCAGTCCTGGCGACGGGGCCGCGCGGGGTGATCGGCAGCATCCGGGCGCGGGCGTCCTCGGTGAAGAACCCGCCTTTCGCAAAAAAGCGCCCGCCCTGCTGGCGTGCATTGACCGGCCATCGAGTGGGAGGCAAGGCGTCATAATCGACGTCAGCCAGACCCGAGATGTCGAAGTCGCGGCCAAGGTCGCCCGCAACGCCCGACAGGGCGGCATACTCTGCAAATACCTCAGCCGCACTGTTCCAGCCGAACGCATCGCCCCAGCCCATCCGCGTCGCCACATCTGCGATCATGCCCCAGTCGTCGCGTGCCTGTCCCGGTATGGGCAAGAACGGGCGTTGGCGGCTGATGGTGCGGTCGGAATTGGTGACAGTGCCAGACTTCTCGCCCCAGGCTGTGGCGGGCAGGATCACATCGGCCAGACGCGTCGTGTCGGTCTGCGTGATGTCGCTGACCACGACAGAATCGCAGCCCTTTATTGCGGCGGCCACCGCATCGGCGTCGGGCATGGACACGGCGGGGTTGGTGTGAATGATCCACAGCGCCTTGACCCGCCCCGCAGCCACGGCGCGGAACAAATCAACCGCCTTGAGGCCGGGCGTCTTGGGAATCGTCGGGCTGTTCCAGAAACCCTGCACCGCAGCGCGATGGGCTGGATCGTCGATCTCCAGATGGCAGGCCAGCATATTGGCAAGGCCGCCCACCTCGCGCCCGCCCATGGCGTTGGGCTGGCCGGTCACAGAAAACGGCCCCATGCCGGGACGGCCGATGCGACCCGTCGCCAGATGGCAATTTAGGATCGCGTTCACCTTGTCGGTGCCGCTTTCGGACTGGTTGATGCCTTGGGAATAAACCGTGACGACCCGCTCGGTGGCGGTGAACCAGCCAAGGAAAGTCGCCAGATCGCGGTCCGCCAGCCCTGTCATCGCAAGGTCACTGGCGCGCGCGGCGGCCAGTGCCGCGTCAAATCCGCTGACATGATGCGCGACATAATTGTGATCCACCATCCCCCGGTCGGCCAGTTCGACCAGCAGCGCATTGAACAGGGCCGCGTCGCTGCCCGAAGCAACAGCCAGATGCAGATCCGCAATATCGCAGGTCGCGGTGCGGCGCGGGTCCACCACCACCACTTTCGTGCCGCGCGCTTTTTTCGCCGCGACCAGCCGCTGATAGAGCACCGGATGGCACCAAGCCAGATTGCTGCCGACCAGCACCACCAGATCTGCCTGATCAAGATCCTCATAGGTGCCGGGCACGGTATCAGACCCAAAGGCGCGCTTGTGCCCCGCAACAGAAGACGCCATGCAGAGCCGGGAATTGGTGTCCACATTAGCGGTGCCGATATAGCCCTTAATCAGTTTGTTGGCGGCATAATAATCCTCGGTCAGCATCTGGCCTGACAGGTAGAAGGCCACGCTGTCCGGCCCGTGATCGCGTATGGCCGCTTTGAAACGATCGGCTACCAGATCAAGCGCCGTATCCCAGGTGTCAGGTGTGCCATCGATCAACGGCGTTAGGATGCGCTCTTCAAGCCCCAGCGTCTCACCCAATGCCGTGCCCTTGGAACAAAGACGCCCGAAATTCGCAGGATGATCCGGATCACCTCTGACACTTGCCCCTCCCTTGCCATCGGGAGTCATCAGCACCCCGCAGCCTACACCGCAATAGGGGCAGGTGGTGCGGATTGCGCTCACGCCGCTACCCCCCGGATCAGGCGGGTGGCGTCCAGCAGGATGCGCCCTCCGTCGACCCGCGCCGCATAGGTGGCCACAGCGCCTGTGTCTGCCCCCGTGGCAAGTCCATCGGTTAGCCCGATCACCATGCCATGCAGGGGGCAGGTAACAGCATGGCCATGCACGATCCCTTCCGATAACGGCCCGCCCTTGTGCGGACAGCGATCATCCAGCGCAAAGACTTGATCATCATGGGTGCGGAACACCGCCACGCAGCCATGCACCGTTTTCACGACACGCGCCCCACGAGCGGGAATATCCGTCAATGCGCCAATATCGAGCCAGCTCATTCCGCGGCCTCCTGCCTCAGATCGGCCAAGGGTGCAAAGGTCTTTTGCGCCTGTGGCGTCGCGCGATCCGCCCATGGATCGCGCTGGTAGATCGCCTGAGACAGATCGAACCGTGAGATCAGGGTGGCGCGGTTGTCCAGATCCTCGACGACCTGTGCCTTGACCCAGTCCAGCCCGACCTTGCCCAACCACTTATAGGGGCGGTCCAGATATTTGGCGTGTTCGCGGTAAAGCTGGACAAAGGCGACGGTGAGGTCGATGGCTTCCTGTTCCGTGGGGACCTTGGCCAGACGCTCGATCTCTTTCAGGTCCATGCCAGCGGCACCACCGACGCCGATTTCAAAGCCGGAATCGACGCAGATGATGCCGACATCCTTGCAGGTGGCTTCGGCACAGTTGCGCGGGCAGCCCGAGACCGCCAGCTTCACCTTATGTGGCGTCCATGACCCCCAGAGGCGTTTTTCCAGCTTGATCCCAAGCCCCGTGCTGTCTTGCGTCCCAAACCGGCAGAAGTCGGTCCCCACGCAGGTCTTAACCGTGCGCAGCCCTTTGGAATAGGCATGGCCCGACACCAGCCCCGCATCGTTCAGATCGGCCCAGATATGTGGCAGGTCTTCCTTTTTCACGCCCAAGAGGTCGATACGCTGCCCGCCCGTTACCTTGACGGCCGGAATGGCATATTTGTCCGCCGCATCGGCAATCGCGCGCAATTCGCGCGGGTTGGTCATGCCGCCCCACATGCGCGGGACTACGGAGTAAGTACCGTCCTTTTGGATATTCGCGTGGTTGCGCTCGTTCACGAACCGGCTCTGCGCGTCGTCGGTGTAATCCAGCGGCCAGTCGGCCAAGAGATAGAAGTTCAGCGCAGGACGGCAGGCGGGGCAGCCACAAGATGTCTTCCATCCCAGTTCCTGCATGACCGCAGGCATGGATTTCAACGCGCGCGCCTTGATCAGGCGGCGCACATCCTCATGCGTCAGATCCGTGCAACCGCACATCGGCTGCATCGCGGGCTTTTCAAACGCCTCGCCCAAGGTGCTGGCCAGCACCTGTTCCACCAGCCCCGTACATGTTCCGCACGAGGCGCTGGCCTTGGTCGTTGCGCGAATATCGGCCAGACTGGCGGCACCTCCGTCGATCGCATTCAGGATCGTTCCCTTGCAGACGCCGTTGCAGCCACAGATCTCCGCATCAAGCGGCAAGGCTGCAACGGCTGCCAAAGGGTCCGTTTGGCCACCCCCCTGAAAGGCAGGGCCAAATATCAGCGTATCGCGGAAGGGCGCAATATCCGTGCGGTCCTTGATCAGGCCAAAGAACCAAGATCCATCTGCCGTATCTCCATACATGACCGCGCCGACCAGCCGGTCCTGTTCGATGACCAACCGCTTGTAGACCCCGCGTGCTGGGTCGCGGAAAACGATATCCTCGCGCCCTGGTGCATCTGCAAAATCGCCCGCGCTGAACAGATCGACGCCTGTGACTTTCAGCTTGGTGGCGGTCTGCACAGGCTGGAACGCGGCAGGCTGAGCGGTCAAAGAGGCGGCGACAACCTTGGCCTGATCGTAAAGCGGGGCCACCAGTCCGAACAACTGGCCGTCATGTTCCACACATTCGCCGACCGCCAGAATGTCAGGGTCGGATGTGACCATCTGGTCGTTGACGACGATCCCGCGCGCAATCTCCAGCCCCGCATCCGTGGCAAGACGCGTTTCAGGGCGGATACCGACGGCCATGCACACCTGATCGGCGTCATAAACCGTGCCATCTTCAAGCAAGACCGCCTCGACGTGCGTATTGCCCAGAATGGCTTTGGTCGCGCCTTTGCAATGGACACGGATGCCGCGCGCTTCAAGATCCTTTTGCAACAGATAGCCCGCTGCGGGATCAAGCTGCCGTTCCATCAGATGGCCCATCAGGTGAATGACAGTCACGTCCATTCCGCGCGCCTTGAGGCCTGCCGCTGCTTCCAGCCCCAGAAGACCGCCGCCGATCACCACCGCTTTTGCGCCGGGATTGGCAGAGGCGTCGATCATCGCCTGCGTATCATCCATGTCGCGATAGGTTATAACGCCGGGCAGATCCTTGCCCTGAACGGGGATGATGAATGGTGCCGATCCCGTGGCGATCAGCAGCTTGTCATAGGGTGTGGCGCCCGTGCCGGTGTGGACTGTCTTGGCCTCGCGGTCGATCCGCACCACCGCTTCGCCGAAGCGGCAAGAGATCCTGTGCTGCGCATAAAAATTGTCGTCATGCGTGACAATGTCCTCGTATGACTTTTCCCCGGACAGAACAGGCGACAGCATGATCCGGTTATAGTTCCCGCGCGGCTCCGCATTGAACAGTGTGATATCCCAGCCGGCCGGTTCGGCGGCCAGCAGATGTTCCAGCACACGGCCTGAGGCCATGCCCGCCCCGATGATGACGAGTTTGCGTTTCATCATGCGGCCTCCTCTTTCTTGTGTGCGCCATGTTCATAATCCTCGAGGAATTGCAGAACCTCGGCGCGGTAGGTGTAATAATCAGGATGCTCCAGCAGTGCCTTGCGGGTGCGGGGGCGGGGCAGGTTCACATCGACGATCTTGCCGATGCGGGCGCGCGGGCCATTGGTCATCATCACCACACGGTCGGCCAGCAGGATCGCCTCGTCGACATCATGGGTGACGCAGACCGCCGTGACCTTGGTGCGCGACCAGACCTCCATCAGCACTTCCTGCAATTCCCATCGGGTCAGGCTGTCCAGCATCCCGAACGGTTCGTCCAGCAGCAGTAGTTTGGGAGACAGGGCAAAGGCCCGCGCGATTCCGACACGCTGCTTCATGCCGTTCGACATATCCTGCGCCATGCGGTCCATGCTGTCGCTAAGACCGACGCGTTCCAGATAGTATTCCACCACCTCCTGACGCTCGGCGCGCGAGGCGCGGGGATAGACGCGGTCCACCCCGATCGCCACGTTTTCCTTGGCCGTCAGCCACGGAAAAAGACTTGGGGCCTGAAACACCACGGCGCGTTCGGGATCAGCGCCGCGCACCGCCAGACCGCCCAACTTGATCACCCCGCCCGAGATGTCGTTCAGCCCCGCCGCCATGGTCAGTACAGTGGACTTGCCGCAACCCGAATGGCCGATCAGGCTGACGAATTCGCCCTTTTTCAGTTTCAGATCGAACCTGTCGACCACGGTCAGCGGCCCTTCGGCTGTCGGATAGACCTTGGAGAGTTGCGAGAATTCCAGATATTTCTCGTCCAGCGGACTCCTTGCTGCCTCAGCATAGGCTTTTGGAGTACCGTGAATCGGCGTGACTTGAGGCAGTTTACGGGTGTCCGCAACTTTGGAGGCAATGCCCACATCCATCAGGTATTTCGTGACATCCGCGCGCAGGCGTTTGAAAGAGGTGTCATTGTTCATGGCCGTTCGCGAACGCGGGCGCGGGATCGCCACCTTGAACGGCGCACCCAACGTGCCATCAGGGTTCAGCGGGATGATCCGGTCTGCCAGCAGTATCGCCTCGTCCACGTCATTGGTGATCAGGACGACGGTTTTCTGGTCGGCCTGCCAGATCTGGGTGATCTCGTCCTGCAGATTGGCGCGGGTCAGCGCATCCAGCGCCGACAGAGGCTCGTCGAGCAGCAGCACCTCGGGGTTCATCGCCAGCGCGCGCGCCACCGAGACCCGCTGCCGCATCCCGCCGGACAGTTCCGCCGGGCGGCGGGCTTTTGCGTGGCCAAGCCCTACCATGTCGATAAACTTGTCGACCATCGCCGCGCGCTGTGCGCGACTGGACGATTTATGCACCGCATCGACGGCCAAGGCGACATTTCCCGCAACCGTCAGCCGCGGCATCAGAGAATAGGACTGGAACACCAGCCCGCGTTCTGGCCCCGGTCCGGTGATCGGCTTGCCTTTGAACAGCACCTCGCCGCTATCGGGTTGAGACAGGCCGGCGATCTGGTTGATCAGCGTGGTCTTGCCCGTGCCCGAGAAGCCGAGGATGGCCAGAAACTCGCCCTCCTCGACCGAGAGGGTGATACTCCGCAACACCTCATTGCGGTCCAAACCCGTGCCGAAGCCTTTGCAAACGTTCTTGAATTCCACAATGGACATGTCGATCTACCTGTTGTTCGAATATGTGAAAAGCGACTGCAGCGCATACATCAGCCGATCCAGCAGAAAGCCGATGATGCCGATGGTGAAAACCGCAACCATGATCTTGGCGAGGCTGGTGGACGATCCGTTCTGAAATTCATCCCACACGAATTTGCCAAGGCCGGGATTCTGCGCCAGCATTTCTGCGGCGATCAGCACCATCCAGCCCACACCCAGCGACAGCCGCAGCCCCGTGAAGATCAGCGGAAGCGCCGAGGGCAGCACCAGCCGTGTGATCTTGGTCCATGTGTTCAGTTTCAGCACTCGACTGACCGAGATCAGGTCGCGGTCGATGCTGGCCACGCCGAGTGCGGTGTTGATCAAGGTCGGCCACAGCGAGCACAGCGTCACGGTAATCGCCGAGGTCAGAAACGACCGCGAGAACATGCCGTCTTGGGTGACATAGACGGCAGACACGACCATCGTGACAATCGGAAGCCATGCCAGAGGGCTGACGGGTTTGAATATCTGGATCAGCGGGTTCAGCGCGGCATTCGTCGTGGGTGACAGGCCAGCCGCGATCCCCAGCGGCACCGCCACCATAGTGGCGACGAGAAAGCCAAAGAACACGGTTTTGACCGAGGTCCAGATTTGCGCGTAATAGGTGGGCGATCCGGTATAGGGACGCTCTCGCACACGATCCGCCTGACCTGCTGCGATGAGTTCGGCGTTGCGGGTGGCCTGTCGGTTCAGAAACTCGGCCTTGCGAACCTGTTCGGCCACATGCTCGGAATGCAGAACGACCGCCTGTTCCACCACCTGTGCAGGGCCGGGTATAGCCCCCAGCGAGGTGTCCACCCGTGGTGCCAGATTGCCCCAGAGCAGCACAAAGCCGATGATGGCCAGCACTGGTACGCCCAAAAGCTGCCAGATCTGCTTGGCCTGCGCTTTGGGATTATCGCCCGCGATGGCGCGGAGCAGCGGAGTCACGAAGGATAAGCCAAGCACCTGAAACCAGCCGTCCAGCTTGTTGATCCGTGTGAAGAGCCGCGCCCGGCGTTCGGAGTAGCGTTGCGTGGGTTCGATTGCAGTCATGTCATGCGCTCCTTGGCTGGAATGCGGGGGTTTAGCCCTGCACCTCGTTGCCCACGACAACCTGATTGCCCTTCAGACCGATGGGCAGGCTGTCGATATAGGCATTTGGGGCGCGGCCATCGAAGGGGACAGCGTCGATCGCGTGATCGGCTACCGGGCGGAATCCGTCATGGCCGAACGGAAAGGCGTCGGCCGGCACCAGACCGTCGTCCACCAGCGATTGAGCCGCGTCTTCGAACAGGTCCGACAGGAACACGCTGCGCGCTTTTTCAATGAACCATTCATCGGTTTGCGCGTCGGTGATCTGGCCCCAGCGGCGCATCTGCGTCAGGTACCAGACCGCATCGGACGCAAACGGATAGTTGGCGTTGTAGCGAAAAAAGACATTGAAATCAGGCGCAGGGCGCACATCGCCCTGTTCATATTCGAAGGTGCCCGTCATGGATTTCCGCAGGACGGCAGGATCGGCGCCCACATAATTGGGGCTACTGATGATCTGCACAGCTTCTTCGCGGTTGGCGTTGTCATTCTCGTCCAGCCAGAGCGCGGCACGGATCAGGGCGCGGGTCAACGCGCGCACGGTGTTGGGGTTCTCGGCGGCGAAATCGGCCCGCAGACCCAGCACCTTTTCGGCGCGCATCGGGAAGATATCCAGATCGGTCGCCACCGGAACGCCGATGCCCATCGCCACGGCCTGCTGGTTCCACGGCTCGCCGACCGTATACCCGCTGATCGTGCCCGCCTCCAACGTGGCGGGCATCTGAGGGGGCGGCGTGACAGACAACATCGCCTCGGCATTGATCTGGCCGGTGATGTTGTCCGCGCTGTAGAAACCGGGATGGATACCACCAGCCGCCAGCCAGTAGCGCAACTCGAAGTTATGGGTCGAGACGGGAAAGACCATGCCCATGTTGAAGGGGCGGCCCTGATCGGCGAAAGCCGACAGCGCGGGGCGCAAGGCTTCTGCGGAAATGGGGTGAACAGGTTTGCCCTCCGCATCTGACGGGATCGCGGGGCGCATCAAATCCCAAACCTCGTTTGACACGGTGGTGGCGTTGCCGTTCAGGTCCATCACGAAGGGCGTCACGATATGCGCCTCGGTCCCGAAACCGATTGTCGCGGCAAGTGGTTGGCCTGCCAGCATATGCGCTCCGTGCAGATTGCCGTCGATCACCCCGTCCAGCAGCACTTTCCAGTTGGCCTGCGCTTCAAGGGTTACGAACAAGCCTTCATCTTCGAAGTATCCACGCTCGTATGCGACGGCCAAGGGTGCCATATCGGTCAGCTTGATAAAGCCGAGGGTCAAGTCCTCGACCTCGGGAAAGGTGTCTGCCTGCAGCGCTGTCGCGCTGAGGGCTGCGATGAAGGAAGTCGTGGCAAAAAGCTTGCGGATCATGATGTCATCCTCTGGCTGAGGCCCGTCTGCGCGGACCAGAAACGAAAAAAGCCGCCGACCGATCCTGCGCGAAAGTGGCGCAATCTGGTCAGGCGGCTTTGCCTTTGAGAGTTCAGCATTGAACCCAATATATCGCAGAAACGACTCCTTCGCCGTCTCATTCCATTAACTTGCAGACGCCTTTTGCGCGAAACAAGACTAAACTCGACGGACGGCGCGCATTATGCGGGTGCAGCATTTAAATGCTGCATTATTCAGCGCCTCTAAAGGCTGGAGTCGAAAATCTGACCGTCAAAGAAAAAGTCCGGCGCAAGGATCATCTGCCCGCGTTCCGACGCAACCGCGGTGGCATGATGCAGGCTTCCTTCAAGCTTTTCCGATGCGCCGGGCAGATCGGCCCCGGCAGACCGCAGGTTTTGACGGTATAGATCCGTGCGGCAGATCGCTTTGACGGCGGCGATACTCTGAACACGGTCCAAACCGTGGCGCGTCGCTATTTGTGCTGCGAACCACGCCGCCTGCGAGCGCCACGGAAAGCTGGCTGCCCCGTCGAAGAACCGGATCATATCGGGTACCTGACGCAACTCTCCTTGCGCAGAAACTACCATCTCGCCCCGCAGGGTCCGTTCCAGCAAATCCACCGGGGCGTTGACATATTCCGACCGCGCAAGGATCTCCGATGCGATCAACCGGTTCTCCGGCACGCTCAGCCAGCGCGCCGCGCGCCAGACCGCCCGCATCAGCCGCCCCGTCAAGCTCGGATTCTGGCACACCCAGTCATGGCGCGCTGCCAGCACCTTTTCCGGGGCCACAGCCCATATGGCACGGCTGGGCAGCAACAGCGCGCCCGCGCCAAGCTCGACCGCTACCGTCCCCCAAGGCTCGCCCACGCAGAAGGCATCAATCTCGCCTGCGGCCAATGCGTCGGCCATGCGCGTGGGCGGGATGGTGCAGAGCGCATAGTCCAGCCGCGCGTCACGCAGCCAGTATCTGACCAGTTCGACATGAGTGGAAAACGGGAACGGAACGCCGATCCGCACTGGCGTCTGCACCGCGCGGGCAAGATCATCGCGGGCGCGCGCGGCATCGGTAAAGCCGAATTCATGGCCCACCGCCCGCAAACGATCTGCAAGGGTTTGCGACACGCCGATCACATCGCCGTTGACTGAAAGCACCTGCAGGATATCCAGCCGTTCCACCGCGCCGCCCAGCCCAAGGGCCATGGCAACTGGCACAGGGGCCAACATCTGCGCGGCATCAACTTGCCCCCAGAGCAGCATATCGCGCAGGCTTGACCATGAGGGGGCGCGCTGCAGATCGAGCCCCAAGCCTTCTTCGGCGGCAAACCCCATCTCATGCGCTACGACAATCGGTGCCATATCCAGCAGCGGGACAAATCCCACGCGTACCGCTGTCAGGTTCATGACAACAACCCCGCCGCTGTCACAAGGGCGCTGGCCACATCAGCCACCTTGCTGCCCTGATCCATTGCGGTCTTTCGGAGCAACGCATAGGCCTCTTCTTCGGTAATACCGCGCGCCTTCATCAGTATGCCCTTGGCGCGGTCGATCAGCTTGCGTTCTTCCAGGGCGCGGCGGGTGGTTTCCAGTTCGACCCTCATGCGGCGGAACATCTGGAACCGGGCAATCGCCGCGTCCATAACACTGGCCACCCGCTCGGGCTGCAAGCCATCCACGACATAGGCGGACACGCCGGCATGGATCGCCTGCTGTGTCAGGTCACGGTCCGTGCGGTCCACAAAGAAAGCAACCGGACGCTCCATCGGACCCGAGGCAAGGGCCATCTCCTCCAGCGTGTCGCGCGAGGGGTTGGACATGTCAATCAGGACGATATCGGGGGCGATGTCGCAGACCCGCCGCGCCAGACCCGCCGCCTCGCTGATCACCGTCACCTGATGCCCCAAGGGCTGCAAGCTGTCGATCACGAGCCGCGCGCGTGTGTCATCCGGCTCTACAATGACGATGTGAAGTTTCATGCAACGCTCTTGTTTACCTGCACCGCAGACAGCTGCGGCGGCGCAACACAAGAGCCGCAGGCGGACTTTCGGGCCGCAGAGGGGCCGATGTCACCGCAAGCGCCCAAATAGTAGTCTGCCGAGACGCTTTTTTCAGCGAAACCGTAACATCGCCGCTCATTGCTGCCGTGCCGCGCACCAGGCCATGCCGGTGCGCGGGCCTTGATCATCAGGATGTCAGAGCTTGTCGGCTTCGGTGGCGAAGATTCGCTTCCAGGTGCCCTCACCCTTGGCGATCACACCAGCGGTGTCCTTGAGGAAAAGCCCGTCATGTGCTGCAGGAGAGCTGTTCAGGTAAAGCTGACCATCGACGATGGCGAACAGCTCGGGTTGGGTGGGGACCTTTTTGCCTTTGCTAGCGCCAGCCGAGCACCAACCGCCATAGGCTGGCGCATATTTGGCAGGATCGGCTGCGAAAAGTTCGCGGTTCGCCGCGCTTGCAAAGCGCCACTCCACCCCCTGATAGACCGCAGTGAAATCGGCTGATCCAAGGGCAGGGCCGTTCTGCGTGTGATACGCGACCACATCATAACCGCCCACGGCAGCGCCGTCGGCCAGAAAATGCTCGTCTGCCGCATGGGCGAACGGCGCGGCTATTGCAAAGATCAGACCAAGGGCAAGGCGGGTTTTTTTGAGGTTCATCATGGGTATCTCCTGTTGGGTTCAATGAGGCGATGTCTCTTGTCATCACAACTGTCCATTCGTTCAGGAGGTGGTAGGCGTTTCGTCCGAGAGTACGCTTCAACGCAAGTGTGATCCGTTCGTGATCGTGTGCAGTGACTGCATTTTCCCTGCGCGTATGAACTTGAGGCGGCGCTCAATGCATTGCTTGAATGCAAAATGTCGCATCGAAAAGCCACTGCCTGAACCGCACTTGCTACTCAGGAGTTGGTGGCTCCGGGAAGGCACCACGAGATCAGCGTGCTACTGCGCCATTTTGCACTGCTGCGTGTATGACTTGCGAACTTCAGTCTTCAGCAAGTCCGGCAAGATCGTATGTCAGCACACAAGGTCCAGTTCCAAAAACGCATCCTCGAGATCATAACCGCTGGCTTTGATGTGAAACTTGCGCGTTGCCACATCGCAGCGAAACTGGAAATACGTTCCGGGCTCTAAACAATACCCCATTTGGATGTCTGAGAAGATGTTGCTGACAATGTCAGCCAAAGCGAGCAATCCAGCCTTCTCGAAGGTGTAAGCGCGTCCATATTGGCCGCACACATATAGGTTGCCGGTTCCAGGCCTGCTGGCCGAAGCTTTGGTAGGACGTCCAGGGCTTTCAGATCGTCCAAGAACGCTTGCAGTGTCTTTTGGCCGTTCTGAATTTGGTGTGGCTCATACCGGTTTTCATCATCATTGTTGGTGTCTCGTTTTCCGAAGGTTTTTGGCTCCCCGTTTGGGTTCCCTTTTGGAGAAATGATGTCGTTCTCTTTGGCCCGGAAGCGTTCACGGGAAGTTTTCTGAAAATTTTCTGAGCTTCGGCTTCATGCCAAAGGTGGTCTCGTGAAGCTCCCTCATGCAGGGGGGAATCCCCTGAAACGCCCAGTAGCTCAGTCTGCGAGATAATGCGGTTCCTGGTCGCAGCGGGCATCCTCGACCTCGTCCAGAACGGCATTCATCACATCTGCGTCGAAGAAATGGCCGCGGCTCTGTGCAAAGTCAGTTGCCGTCTCCGGGTCGAGGCAAACCATGATCTCTTCTGCCTCTTGCGACGCATGGTCGACCAGCAAGGCTGCATATGTGCGATACCCAAGAGCGCGTGCCAGGACCTCAAGTCGGAACCCCGGTGGGAGATCGCGCATGTGGATCCTGGCGGCGGATTTCAGCAGCGGAATGTCCGCGGCGAAGAAGTGAAAGACATCAGTCTCCTGTGGCATCTGTGGCCCTTTCATAATGTTGGTATTGTCTGTGGAGGCTCCCGGGACGTCGCATGAGGTTCGCGACCCGTGCGCAAGCTCCGGCAGATTGTGGTGCCAGGCTCTGTCGCGAGATGCGGTCTCTACCTCAATGCCGAACTCCGGGCGCGCGGGATCCTCAGCATGGGGGCGCGCAGTCAACTCGGCTTGTGGACAGGGAACGCGTGAGCGTGGCGTCGGCGTCTTGGAACAGGTCGCGCCTTCATGTCTTCCCAAAGCGCGATGCGCGGTATCCAAGGGACGGATTCTTGTCATATGACCTGCCATTCTGATTGATTGCTTGTCTTGAGCGCCGCGATGGCGCGGATGCGTTGCGTGCTCTGGAGTATTCTGCGGCGGAAAGCTGATCTGACCTCAGGTCCGCCAAGACTGGGGAATTTGGATCAAAGGTCAGCTGTTTGAAGCTCAAAGGTGTCCGCGTCGGTGCTGTTGGAAGTTGGCTGTGTTGCGGCAGGGCAGGGGTTGGTCCTCACGGTGTTGCAGAGCCGGGTTGTTCCTGCTCCTCATGCGCCTGCTGCTTTCTGCGTTTTGCCTTCGTGCGCGCAGACGAAATGTTGAACCGCTTGCGCATCCAGATCTCGGCGTCATGCGGGGCGATCCGCACGCTGCCGAAGACCTTCCGTGTCGGCAGACCGTCGGCGATCCATCGTTCCACTGTCCGCTTGCTGAGCTTCCATTCGGAGCCGAACCCTTTCTTCGAAAGTAGGGGTCTTTTGTAGCTCGCGAGGCGCGCCTTGCTCGGGGTCGGACCCTGCTCTGCGGCAAAGACGTCCTCCCAACAAAGGCGCCACTGGCCGTCGGTTCGCACGCCATCCAAATCACCGGAATTTAGGCGCGCACGGACCGTGCGAGGGCTCAGGGCATAGTGTTCTGCGACGTCAGCGACGCTGAGGTTATATGTGTGTGCGTGTTTCATGGAATGGATATTGTTCCGACGAAACCGCTCCCAAAATCGAACCGGGCACTTTCTCAAAAAAAACCGCCCGACCCTTGCGATGCAGGGCAGGGCGGTTTGTGACACAGACCATGGGTCTTTGCGGAGAGGACCTCCTCTCAGTCGAGATCAGGGGGGATGATGCTCATCGCTGTCTGCGCCTTTTCCGGGTGGACGGATCCAGATGGGCGCCGCGAATGGCTTGCCACTCTCGCTGACTGGCCGCCTCGCCGCAGAGGCTGGCGTATTCTTTGCCAGCTTCCAGGGTGCGGTGGCCGAGCACGACAGAGACGATCTGTGGGGCGGCCACAGGGTCGTGCTGGCGCAGATAGTCCGCAACCAGCGTCCGCAGATCGTGCAGCGGAACACCGATCGCCTCCGCCACCCGTTCGCTCGGCCAACGACGGTCGTAGGCGTGAGAGGTCAGGCTGAGCCAGTTGCATCCGCGTAGCTCCTCATAGCGCCGATGGGCATGGCGTTCCGGCCGGCCTCCCAGAATATGCTCGTCGAGCACCCTGCCGATCTCGGGCCAGAGGTCGCCTGCACGCTTCCTGTTGCCTGTTTTCTCCTGCTGCCAGTCCAGCTGCCAAGTACCCCAAGGCGTACGGATCAGCTGCTCCCCCAGGATCCATTGCGCAACATCGCCCGTGCGAGCTGGATCATTGACGCAGACCGCGAGAATGGCGGCCGTCGCGCGGAGCGTTGCCGCCTCCGCGGTCCAGTCGGGCAGGGCATCTGCGTCCTCGAGATGTTGGACAATGGCCTGCATGATCTTCGCATAGCCGCCGTCTTCGTGCAGATTGTTGAGCCGCGCATCCTTTCGCTTGGGCAAACGCTTGCCTTTGTGCAGCAGGTCGCGCTGCACGGCCTGCATGCCGGAGATCGCGGCCTTGTCGAGACCGCCATGCGTCGCGAGCGCCACCAGCCCGCCGATATAGTTGGCCACGGTGCGGGGATTGACTGCCTGCTTTCCTTCCTCCGGATGCACACGCGCCAGTTCGCGGGCGAGCTCCATGGCCAGGAGCCACCCCAGCCGCGGCGGACACTTGATCTTCGGCAGTAATGCGGCACAACTGTTGACTGACGCAATGTGCCGATTGCGCGTGCTCTCCTTTAGTGGCGCGTCCCGCAGACCGGGCAGAAGGTCGCGCCAGGCGGATGGCCAGTCGCGCG
>Ga0209347_1002436_pt1 | contig 24759 bp, 19 predicted proteins | sample AutmiccommuBRH23_FD_187382 | JGI IMG/M metagenome (GOLD analysis project Ga0209347, IMG submission 187382) | Deep subsurface microbial communities from Mt. Terri, Switzerland - Autotrophic microbial communities BRH/23 (SPAdes) (version 2) | ecosystem: Environmental > Aquatic > Deep subsurface >...
ATGGGCGGCATGGGCGGCATGGGCGGCATGGGCGGCATGGGCGGCATGGGCGGCATGGGCGGCATGGGCGGCATGGGCGGCATGGGCGGCATGGGCGGCATGGGCGGCATGGGCGGCGATCCCCGCGGTGATATGAATGCAAGAACCGGCCAAGGTAGTATGACCGAGTTGATTACAACAGGGATTTCGCTAGTTGTTCTTCTTCTTGCCAGCTTGTTTATCACATTTTTTAAACGCAAAAGATAATAGGTCAGCACAAGAACGGTTATCTCGCTCAGAAGTGCCACCAGAGTTATAAGAGCATCGAGTTAAATGAAAGCTCTGCCACAGTCTGGTAGACGGTTTAACCGTGCAAATTAGCGGTTCTGGCAGTGAGTATTGATTAGTGAGAGGTCAAGACTATCTCCGCAGTCTTGACCTCTTCCATTTATTGCTTCTAGTTTTAACTGAAATGAGCTCAATATTTCAGCGTAATTTCAGCTTCATCTCAGGTTCATTTAAGGTGAGCATTGTAAAGTATAAATAGAGTTCTTCTTAACTCAAAGGGAGGATACAATCATCGATACTAAGATCAAGACGAACAAAGCAAGATACATCCTACTCGTTCTAATTTTAGCCATTGCTGCGGTGTTATACCTCCTTGCTGATCGTTATTTAATCGAACATGTCGATGGCAAAGCAGTATTAGCAGCTGAAAGCGCCATCACAGAAACGGCAACCAACGTGACGTCCGATGATTGGAACTACAAAAGTGACAACGTGACGATCAACATTGAAAAAGTGCAAACCGGTCAAGGCAAAGACCTGGTCACTTATTTTGTGGCGGACGTTCAACTGAGTAATGCTTCAAGTCTGAAATCAGCCTTTGCCAAAGATGTCTTTGGGCGAAACATTGTTGAAAAAACCTCACAGATTGCCGCAGACAATAAGGCGGTCTTCGCGATCAACGGAGATTATTACGGGTTTCGTAGCGATGGGGTACTGATCCGTAATGGCGTTTTGTACAGGGATGAACCGGCTCGTGTTGGTGCCGCCTTATTCGAAAATGGGACGATGCAAACCTTTGATGAAACGGATCTAGCCGCCTCTTCCCTATTAGCCGATGGTGCCCTTCACACCTTATCCTTTGGTCCGGTCCTTATTAAGAAGGGAGAAGTCGTTGAGGATTTTGCCAAGGTTTCGGTAGATAGTAATTTTGGCAACCGATCGATTCAAGGCTCGAATCCGCGAACGGGTATCGGCATGATTTCTACTAACCATTATGTGTTTGTAGTCGTCGATGGGCGTACGGAAAACTACAGTAAGGGTATGACGTTATCCGAGTTTGCCGATGTATTCGCCGACCTGGGCTGTACCGAGGCCTATAATCTTGACGGAGGAGGTTCGTCAACCATGTATTTTATGGGCAGAGTCGTGAACAACCCTCTAGGCAAACAAGACGAACGTTCAATTAGCGATATTTTGTATATAAAAGGGTGATTGATGACCTTAGTTAAACGATAGGCTCATTAGGAGGTCGGAAGCAATGACGATACTGATTCCTGCATACGAACCAGATATAAGGCTATTGACCCTGATCTTAAAATTACAGGCTGCTTGTAACTTTAAGATCATCGTAGTGGATGATGGTAGCGGCGATGCCTACAGTGGTATTTTCAAGGCTGTCAAAGCGTATGGTTGTACCGTGTTAACCCATACAACCAATCTAGGTAAAGGCCAAGCCTTAAAGACAGGGTTCAGATATATTCAAGAAACAGGCGAACATGAAGGCTTTGTCTGCGCTGATAGTGATGGACAACATTTACCCGAGGACATTATCAAGATATCTCAAGAAATCAATCTATTCAAGGGACACATTATTCTCGGTTGCAGGCGTTTTACAGGGGACGTCCCCATGCGTAGTCGTTTTGGAAATACTGTCACCAGAATAGTCTATTCCTTTTCCACAGGTAAACGGATTTATGATACCCAGACAGGGCTGCGTGGTTTTTCGGTTGATATGCTCGACTGGCTCAGCAGTGTTCCTGGAGAACGATTTGAGTATGAAATGAATTGTCTGCTCGAAGCTGACAAGGAAGGCTACTCCTTCAGGGAGGTGGATATTGATACCGTATACCATCATAACCACTCCTCACATTTCCGAACCTTTATCGATTCGGCCAAAGTTTATCTTCCGCTACTAAAATTCAGTGCGTCTTCCCTGCTGTCTGGCATCCTTGATATCGCCCTATTGCTCCTAATACAGTCTATATATCCGAATTTATTACTTGCTGTAGTAGGCGCGAGAGTTTGCAGCTCAGTCTTCAATTATTCGTTAAATAAAGTTTTTGTCTTCTCGAAAGGAGATCAGACCGGCTTCCAAAGTTCTCTGAGAAAGTATTTCTCCCTGGTACTGATCATCATGGCTTTAAATTATGGACTTCTGCACATGATCAATCTCCAATTCGGTGTCCCCTTGTTTTATGCTAAACTGCTCACTGAGCTAATCTTATTCCTGTTCAGCTATTTGATACAAAAAAGACTGGTATTTAAGGATTATAAGGGTCCTTCTAGACCCGTGATGTTCAAACAACCTGAGTATTTTAAACCAACGTTCTAACTAATCAACTTTACGAGGAGTAATAAAAATGATAATTAAAAACATTAAGTCGATTTACGTAGGACTATTCACGATCCTATTAGTTGTTGTAATTGGAATCGGATCTGTTTATGCTACTCAAAACAACATTGTTGCCAAGGTCAACGGGGTAGCAATCTCTGAGACGGAACTGCAGGAGTTTCTACTTCAGCAAGGGGGGAGCGAGGCGTTAGATACTTTAATTCAACAAAGTATTATTAAGCAAGAATCCGAAAAACAGAGTATCCAGGTTTCTGAAGCGGATATTGATACGGAACTAGCAACGGTGAAAGCATCCTTTGATAGTGAAGACGCTTTTAACCAAGCCTTAGAAACGAGTGGCATGACACTCGATGATCTTAGGAAAAATATTCTCACGAATATTCAAATAATACGCCTTCTTGAAGCCGAGACGCCTATAACAGAAGAAGAAATACAACTATACTTCGAGGCGAATAAAGACACTCTTGGCGTTGCCGAGGAAGTAAAAGCTAGCCATATTCTCGTGGAGACTGAAGAACTAGCCAATGAGGTTAAAGCGAAGATTGTCGCAGGGGAAGATTTTGCTGAACTGGCTAAGCAGTATTCCACTGACGAGAGTACAAAAGAGCTAGGGGGAGATCGGACTAGTTAGCGCTCCTGTCAAGACAGTGTATGGATATCACATTATTAGGATTGCAGATAAAACTGAAGCAAAGGTAGCCACTCTTGAAGATAGCACTGCAAAAATCAAAAAGGCCTTGTTAGAAGAAAAGCTTGATACAGAATTTGATCCTTGGCTTCAAGAACGGTTAGCAGAGTATACTATCGAAAATTATCTGACAAGTCCCAATGTGCCTGATCCCCTTCAGGTTATAATGAAGGTTTATCAATTCTTCCCCCTTTGGGTTAGGCGAGTTTTCTAGGTGAATTCTAACTTGCTATTTCTCTACCTTCGTCTCTACCGCTGCCCGATAAATTCCTCCAAGCCGTGCATGAAGTTGCCCAAAAACAACAGGCTAACGTTCTTCAGTACTCCCATCAAATTGCCATAAGACGCTTTTTTTATGTGATTCGTAAAGAGAGCTAGTCGTGCGGCTCATACTTCCGCATGAAGAGGCAGAATGGAATCGGTTAGACCCACGCAAAGCGCGTGGAATTTGACACAACGTTACCTCGACGCTAGCGGTGGTTATTTGTGCTATTTTGACGGGCTCGCGAAGTTTGTAGCGATCGGTTCCTGAGCTAATGACTTATCCCATAACTGCGGTTTTGTCCATACATTTTATTCATATCTGAATCACTTTTACCCATACAAGACCTGCATCCCAACCGTCTTATATGGGTAAAAGTGTCACTACTATTCAATTTGCTTTATACAATTTAAGCCTTAGCCTGCTCTAATGTTATTTTTATAGTAAGTGTTTGTTGACCTCTTTCGAGTACAAATTCTACTACTTGCCCGACGCTAAAACTGTCAATCACCGATTTTACATCACTTGATGAAGTCATTTCAGTACCGTTTATGCTAACGATTCTATCCCCCGATTTCAAGCCGTTTTCTGGTTCTGCTTCTACTACATAAACACCTGTGTTAGAAACACGATACATCATTGCTGTTCTTAAATCAGTTATGTCTAGCAGAGTTATTCCTAAATCAATTCTACCCTGCACATATCCATAGCTTATAATTTGCTCTATCACTGTTTTGGCAGTATTGACAGGAATCGCAAACCCTAAGCCCTCAATATCAGAACCGCTTGACTTTGCGTTCACAATTCCAACCAGCTCACCATAAGCGTTAAAGAGTCCACCACCCGAATTACCAGGGTTGATTGCCGCTGATGTTTGCAACAACTTCATGCTTTCACCATCAATCACAATATCACGATCAAGTGCAGAAATAATACCTTCAGTAACTGTGCCGCCAAGCTCACCTAAGGGATTGCCAATTGCCACAGCAAGCTCTCCTACAACCAGTTGGCTTGAATCGCCCAAAATCGCGGCTTTCAATTCACTTGCTTCAATCTTCAAAACAGCAATATCGGTCTTAACATCTCTACCTACAAGGTTTGCTGTAAAAGTCTCAGCGTTTTTTAGAGTTATTGTAATTCTGTTTGCACCTTCAATAACGTGGTTGTTTGTTACAATATATCCATCATTACTGATAATTACGCCACTCCCTGCACCCTCGGATACAAGCTGTCCCATCCTTCCACCTGTTGCCACCGTTTCAGTCCTGATTTCAACAATAGAATCGGCATTCATTTCTGCTATCTCTGCAATTGTTAACGTATTTGTTTGCGTAGAACTTATTAATTGTATTGTGTTATCTTGCCTATTACTGCTTAGCGTACCGTTACTTTCTGTGTTGTTCATTGTAGTTTCTATAGCAGTTCCACCGTTTAATTCGTTTGCAAGGAATGCTCCACCAAAGCCAAATAGCCCTGACATTATAATGGTTACTGAGATTATTGCAGCTGTGCTTCTTTTCTTTATTTCAATTATCATAATAAATTTCTCCTTCTTTTCATTATACTTTTCTTCGATGAGTATATCATCTTACGCCGATCGTCAATCCGAACGGCGCCTGTCTCGACCTCCCCTAGTAGACTAGGGAATTGATTCCGGATTCTGCCCTGAATGCGGGCTAGCAAATCCTCAAAGCTAAACGGCTTCATCATGTAATCATCCGCTTCCACCATCAGACCCTTCAATTGAGCATCGACTTCGTCCTTAGCCGACAGCATAATAATCGCGGCATTCTCGGTCTTTTTGAGTATTCGACACACTTCAAATCCGTCCATACCAAGCATCATGACATTAATAATAATGATATGGGGTTGGAATTGCTTGGCAAGGGTTACCGCCATCATCCCATCTTGAGCCGTTTGTACTTCAAACCCGTCTTCTTGAAGACCCATCTCTAGAAATTGCAATATATTAGGTTCATCATCGACTAGTAATACTTTAATTCCCTTTAATTTTTGCATATTACCCCCCTGCCTTGTAAGATAATTGCTTATTTCTGAAACCCCTTGAACCTATTTTAATTATGCAATAGCAAGTTGAATACTAACTGAAAGAATACTGAGAGAATACTGAAAGAATACTGAAAGTTTCCTTAATCATATAGTTACAGTCCTAATGTCAAAAATTATTGCTTTACCTCCATGCTTTTCGTAAAGTATCTGAGTTTTGCAAAGGTATTCTTTTTTAATTATGCGGGAGTTTTTCAGGGCAAGTATCTTATATCCAAGCATTCTTCCAATCCAGTAGTTTACAGTGTTCCCTCCCAACCGCTGCAATAACTTCCAAATACGCATTGTTCAACTGAAAATTGAAGGGGGGTAAGGGTCCCAAGAAGGAAACGTAGCTTTCAGAGCATCCTTTGATAGTGAAGAAGCTTTTAACCAAGCCTTAGAAACAAATGGCATGACACTCGATGATCTCAGGAAAAATATCCTCACGAATATTCAAGTAATGCGCCTTCTTGAAGCCAAGCAATCTATAACAGAAGAAGAAATACAACTATACTTCGAGACGAATAAAGACAGTCTTGGCGTTGCCGAGGAAGTAAAAGCTAGCCATATTCTCGTGGCAACTGAAGAACTAGCCAATGAGGTTAAAGCAAAGATTGTAGCAGGGGAAGAGTTTACCGGCTTAGCTAAGCAGTATTCCACTCGGTGTCTCGTAGTCACGCTTTCTATTGGCTATAGCCCGTTTCTCTTGATACACGTAAGTTGAAAACGTAAACCCTTGGGCTTCAAGCTGCTTCCGTTTAAGTTTATCTTCTTGTGCTCGGTTTTCTTGTCGTTTTTCTAGTCTAGTCATCTGGATTCACCGTTTTGCAGGGCTTGAGCCCTTTTATGGTAATTTATGGCTAACTTGCGAACGATTTGTAGTACTGTTTTTAGCCAAGCGTCCGATCCACCTCCATAGTCGCCTGACTTCTAGAGGTAAACTTATAATTAATTGAACTACGAAATAATGTACATAATATTGATAAAATCGTTATGAGGAGCAATCAATGAACAGAAATAGAATCGCATTATTTATGATCATGACCGTTATCATTGTTACAACAGGATTTGTTCTGATATTCAACTTAATTACTCATCCTATTAAGAATAAAGTTACGCCAGAACAAGCTGGGGAATCAACAAAGGGATACACAGAGAACACCGAGATTACGCATTCTCTGGAAAAGCCTGCTCAATCCAAGGTTAATCCTAAATATGCATCGGAAGATAAACTGACACCAGCAGATGTCTCCAACCGTGTTGTTGTAAAACTAAGTCCAGGAACTGACCCCGAAAAAGTAGCCCAGATGGTTAAAGCAGAGATTGTACGAAAAGGCCCACTCCAATTCACTACCTTTGCCCTACCCTCCAGTCAAATGGACACATTAGTGGATCAGCTGAGGAATACTCCAGGGGTTTTAAGTGTCCAACCAGTTCACAGATTTAAAACATCAGTCGTACCAACTATGAGTGTCAACCCAACAGACTCCTTATACCCTCAACAATGGGGGCTTTCGAAAGCCGATGTCCAAAAAGCATGGGCTCTAGGAGCTACCGGCAAAGGGATAATAATTGCAGTCGTCGATACCGGAGTTGACCTAGGTCATCCTGATCTGAAGGATAATATCTTGTCTGGCTATAATGCCATAACTGGAAATGAGGAAAGTAATTCAGTCCAGGATAGAAACGGGCATGGTACACATGTCTCTGGCATAATCGCTGCCGAATTAAATGATATAGGAATTGTCGGAGTCGCTTATCAAGCAAAAATTTTACCCATTAAATCTTTGACTAAGGCTGGTGAAGGCTCAGATGACTGTATTGCTGATGGTATTGTTTGGGCAACTGATCACGGAGCGAAAATAATTAACCTGAGTCTAGGCTCAAGTAGTGAATCGGACGTTCTGAAGGAAGCTCTTCAATACTCTTCCGATAAGGGGTGTTTGATTGTTGCAGCAGGGGGAAATAAGGAAGTTGACTCAACCCAAACTACCATATCTTTTCCTGCAGCCGATCCACACGTTTTAGCCATTACTGCCACTAATTCGAAAGATCAAATTGCCGTATTTTCTCTGCCTGGTCCTCAGGCAGCCTTAGCTGCACCTGGGGAAACTATTGCCAGTGATTATTGGAATGGTACTTCAGGTTATGCCTCCTTAGACGGAACCTCAATGGCCTCTCCCCTTGTAGCAGGAGTCGCAGCTCTTGTTTGGAGTTTTCATCCTGAACTAAATGCCCAGCAAATTAGAATCGTTCTAGAAAACTCAGCCCTTGACTTAGGCTCCACTGGAAGAGATAATTCTTACGGTTTTGGTCGTGTCAATGCCTATTGGGCTATTAGGTTTGCCGATAAATCTAAGTCATATCCTTCACCAGCTAATCTTGATTGGTCAGGTGGGATTGTGCAAGGGGGAACTGCCAAGACCTCTGTATCTCTAAATGTTCCAGCACGATCCTTCGGTCTTGATCCTAACTTAGGGGTGACTCTGTCAGTTGAGGGAACATCGGGTATCTCAGATCTGCCAACGGGAATTCTACCCATCGGTGACGCTATATCAGTCCAATGGAGTGGCAGTATTCATAAATTATTAGGGTTAGCGTTAACCACATTAGATGACCAGCCTGCCTCTGATCGTGTGGGTTATATCTTTCATTGGTCGGGGTCACGCTGGATATTGATTGGCGGTGGCATCAACGCTCCAACGATAAATGCTGGTATTACAGAACCCGGAATATATCGTGTAGGATACACGTTACTTTCGAAGAACCAGCGCATTGCAGGAAATGATAGAATTCAGACCTCAATCATGATTTCTCAAAATCAGTTTTCCAACGGCGCCGATACTGTGATTTTGGCAAGATCGGATGATTATTCCGATGCTCTTACAGGAGTGCCACTTGCTTATAAACTTCATGCGCCAATTCTTTTAACGCCCAGCGGTAGACTTCCTGTCGATGTATTCAATGAAATCCAGCGGTTAGCTCCTAAAAAAATTATTTTATTAGGGGGGACTGTGGCGCTTTCCACAACAATAGAACAACAACTTCAAGGATCTTTTTCATTACAACGCCTTGGTGGAGTCACACGTTATGAAACCGCTGCTTTAATCGCCTCTGCGCTCGGAACCTTAGGTCAGGCTATCATCGTAAATGGAAATAAATTTCCGGACGCTATTTCAATGGCTTCGACTGCTGCTCAACATGGAATGCCCATTCTGATTACTGATACCGATACAATGCCTGAGGAAACTGATACAATTATGCGTCAACTCCTCATAAGTGAAACAATTGTGGGCGGCGGGGAAGCCGTTGTAGCAAAGAATATCTATAATAGTTTGCCTAACCCCACGCGTTTATTCGGCAATGACCGCTACGATACCGCCGTCGCTATCCTTAAAGCTTACCCTCCACAAGGAAGGCTACTTTTCATTGCAACAGGAGAAAATTTCCCAGATGCCTTAAGTGGTGGGGTTATAGCAGCTATTAATCAAACAGGTCTCGTTCTTGTCCCTCCCGGTGGTCCTACTCTTTCAGAAATATCTGTGTTCAAGACATGGCACGGGAAAAGTATTTACGTTTTTGGAGGCATCGCGGTAGTACCTGAAGCGGTAGTACCTGAAGCTGTAGTCCAGCAAATACAAGGGATTATCTAAATATTATTTTTGTATTGGTAACTGTAAACTACCTTGGCAGGGTGCCAGCCAGGTCAAACCGCCCCGGGCGCTTTTTAGTCTCGACAAGGTAGCGAGGCGCGGCAAGCATCATTGCGATCCCAAAAGGCACATTGATGAAGAACCCGACGCGCAATGAGAGCCAGTCGGTGAGGATGCCGCCGAGCACGAATCCAATACTGGCCCCGACGCCGGCAACGGATCCATAGTATGCGACCGCACGCGTTCGCTCATGCCCTTCAGGCTCAAGCTCTATTTGGGCTTGAGTTCTTTACGCCTAGCTTCGGATAATTCGCAATCATTCTTTTAAATGGGAGTTTAAAGAATCACAATAGTATATATATTCATCTATTTAGTTTGCTTTTGTGAAACTGACACCAATGGCATGTGGATTTTCCCCTAAGAATACCCAATAGATAGGAAGATAGGTTTATCTTCAGCTTTGGCTTTCTGAAAAGCATCCTCGCCCAAGGGAACCAGTCTACCGGATTGTACGCATGCTGTTTGGCCAAGTATAGATCAGCCTACCAAGGTCCTTTACTTGATATTCAACGACTCTTAATAACATGTTTATATGAGCCCTTCACCTCCTTTGTGCAAAAACTTTACAGGAAAGGCCCCCCAACAAAGGGACGACAGTGCCAGGATCATGAATTGGATCATAAAAAGCAAAAACGGCCTGAAATTTTTAACTCAATTTAACTTGAATTACATTCTGCTGTTTTTGACCGGCGGAAATAAGTATTACCCGGGTATTCTTAGCGCACAATATAACTTTTTTATCCAGCGTTATACTGATTGTCTGTCTGCTGCCCGAGGAAGCCACCTTAAAATCATATGATTTGCCGTCAATCTCAGCGTAAGCATAGGCTATCTTCGCGCCGGATACGGGAAGTGAAAAGTCTGTAAGCTGCGTTTTGCTGTTCAAGGCAGCATTTTTTAATTCCTGCCCTGCATTATTTGGCAAAGCGGCAAAATTAGCAACCGGCAGACTTTGCAAAGTGCTGTAAGCGGGATTGTAATGAACATTTTGAATCAGTTTTAAAGGATAATAAGTATCGGTTGTCGCATAATCCGCAGATTGAAAAAGGACTATGTCCGGCTGAAAAATATTCATATAGTAATCAAAATCCTGGATGTTCAAATAACTATGAACAAAAACAGTTTCGGAAAAGCTTTCCGCAATAAATTTTTCTCTGTACTGAAAATAACTGCCCATAAAAACCAGGATTTTGGGAGCGTTCGGTTTACTTGGATTTTTATAGACGGTATAATACCAGCCTGTCGGATTCTTCTCGATTTCATTATAATAGATATCCACTTCAATAGCCTTCGGGTTCTTCAGAGAATAGACCGGAATCTCTTCATGAATCGGATAATAGGAAACGGGAAGAGACGTATGTAATACATAGGAAATATTATAGTCGGATTTCGCAGGCAGACCCAAAGACGGGTGATCATGCTGCAGTGTCTGTAACATCAGCGAGATCCCGACGAACGCGCCGTTATCATTCCAGTGTCCGGCATCGTATTTCACATTATAGACTTGCGTATTCTTGCTTGCTTCGATCAAAGCCGGAGCCGTATAAACATGATTGACGTTTCTCTCTGTCAAATCATTCAGTAATAAGGGTACGCGGTCATTTTTATAATTGACGCCCTGAGGCAGCTCTTGCTGGTAAACAATTTGTTTGATCGGTTCCAGGCTGAATAAAAAACCTACCCCTCTTTCCTGACAGTAAGTCTGGAGCTTGGCAACAAAGTTTGAAAACTGATTGACATAATCATAATCGGTCAATTGAGGGGCCAACTTTGCAAAAACATAGCCTTCTTTCCCGTTGGTATAAAGCGGATGGGCCAAGACCCCGAATAATTTATTCTGAATGAAAACACAGGATGTAATCAGTGACGTCCTGAGGCCGATTCGATCCGAAAAGTAGGAATTCCCATCTTTAACCAGTTGTTTTATATTGGTTCCTTTCGTTAAGGAAGGAAACTCGGTTAGTTTGCGGTTGTCAATCGCTGAAGTTTGGTTTGGCTTAAAATTAAACGTTACGATGGGGATCAGTAAAATGACAAGAAATACGATGATGATGAACTCATTTAATTTTTTCATACTTTGTCTTTCCTCTAAAACTGAAAGTAAATGAAGGGATTATAGGTACTGTTCATTACAAACATCAGGCTTAATACCAATAACGCGCCCATAAACACACTTCTGCCAACATTCCAGTATAATTTATTTTCGAATGAAACTGTTATTTTCGACAGTAATGGCACAGATAAGAGACAGGCGATTACCACCGTTACCAAAATCTGAGGGTTTAAATAATAGGTGATCGTAAATTCCGGTAAGGGATCTCTAAGGATACCAAAGAGCAGTTTATAATAAGTTATTGCGTCGTTGAAACTGGCAGAGCGGAATAACACCCAACCGAGGGCAACGATAAACAACGTAACCATTATTTTAACTACGGAGGGTATTTGCTTATACCATGATTTATTGCGAATAATTCTTTCAATAATGATAAACAATCCATGCCATAGTCCCCAGACGATGAATGTCCAAGAAGCGCCATGCCATATACCTGTAACTAAAAAAACAATAAACAAATTAAAGTAAACATTGCCGCGGCGGTTTCCGCCCAAAGGTATGTATAAATAATTGCGGAACCATGAGGAAAGTGAAATATGCCATCTTCTCCAGAATTCCGTAATTGATTTGGACACGTAAGGAAAATTAAAATTCTCCATCGTATCAAAGCCGAACATTTTACCAAGACCGATGGCCATATCCGTGTAACCTGAAAAGTCAAAGTAAACTTGAAACGTATAACAAATCATTCCCAGCCAGGCAGTCGCCATATCAATTTGCTGACTATGCGCTGCGGCAAAAATCATATCGACTGTTTGTCCCAAAACATCAGCGATTAAAACTTTCTTCCCTAAACCCTTAATAAAACGGTGAATTCCATCGGCGAAAGAATCCGTCGTCGCCGTGCGCAATTTAATCTGGTTCTTCATTTCGGCATAGGGCGTGATCGGTCCGGATATAATTTGCGTAAAAATTGACAGATAAAGTGCAAAATCAATCATATTCCGGTCTGCTTTTACTTTTTGGCGGTAGACATCAATCAAGTAGGATAATGCCTTAAACGCAAAAAATGATATTCCCAGCGGCAACGCAATGTTAACTTGCGGCACTTGCAGATGAAGATAGTAATTGATATTCATTACGGCAAAGTTAAAATATTTATAGTATAGCAAAGGGATCAGATTGCCCAAAATTGCCAAAAATAAAATAGCCTTGTGTAAAAGCGGTTTCTTTTCATAAGCATCCAGCAAAAGGCCACAGACGAAATTGAAGATAATGGAATAAAACAAAAGAATTAAGGACTGGATTCCTCCAAAAGCGATAAACGAGGCATAAAAAACTAAACTGAATATTACCAAAACGGAGTTCTTCGACTTTCCCGGTGAAATAAAATACACAAACAAAACAAACGGTAGAAAAGCGAAAATAAAAATCGCGGTACTAAAAGACATGATTTTTCCCCATTTTATAAAAACATTATTCTACGTTTTTATAGCTTGAAATAATTATTTACCCGATCATTAAATAATATGTATATTTTGGAAATACCAGTTGCATTTCTATTCATTTTTAATAGGCAAAAGGCCCTGGAAGGTGAAAGAATGCGCTCTTCTGGTGTGTGGTGGAGGGACACAGACTAAAGATGCTTTACAAGAAAAAGAATCTTTATTTTATAAACGCATCTCAAAGTGGGAGGATTCCGAACTTGAAAAATTTATACAAATGCTTAAATTATTGAATGATAATGGAAGCCATTCTCCTCCAATTTTTCCGGATTGCGAATGAGCCACAGTTTTTTTGCGCGTCTCCGTTTTGAGGAGACGCGCCTTAGATAGTCACATCTTAATCCATCCGTAAAGCTTCAATCGGGTTCAGGCAGGATGCCCGGTAGGCCGGGAAAATTCCGAATACCAGCCCGATGACTGCGGCAAATCCGAAAGCAATTCCCACTACATTGAGAGAGTAAGTGAAGGTAAAGCCTAAAAGTTCGGCTGCGCTGCCAACCCCCAACCCGATCAAAATTCCGCCGATTCCGCCCAAGAGACACAGGATCAGGGCCTCGATCAGAAATTGAACCAGTATATTGCTTTTGCGGGCGCCCAGGGATTTTCGGATGCCGATTTCTTTTGTTCGCTCGGTGACCGAAACCAGCATGACATTCATGACGCCGATGCCCCCGACGAGCAGCGAAATACTGGCGATTCCGGCTAAGAGCAGAATCAGGGTGTCTTGAACGCTGCTCATGGTATCCAGCATGGACTGCTGGGTGGTGACGCTGATCTCGTCACTGGAAGCGTCCAGCGTGGTTTTCAGATAATTCTCCGTCGCCAGCTGGGTGAGATTGACCGTATCTTCATTCTCGGTTTGAACATACAGTGATTTTATTTCATCGCTTCCCGCAAGAGATTGGGCTGTGGTAACAGGCATGAGCACCATACTGTCGGCGTTGGTCCCCATCGAGGAACCCTGTTCCGTCAAGGTTCCGATAACCGTATAATTGTCCCCGCCGATTTTAATAGTCTGGCCAACTGGGTTTTCATTGTCAAATAGGTCCTGGCTGACGTCGGCGCCGATGATACAGACCTTGCTCTGATTATCCAGGTCGATGAAGGATATCTCCCGCCCTGCGGACAGGGTATAATTCCTGACGTCCAGGTAATTCCCATCCACCCCGAGGACGGAGAGCATACTGCCTGTCGAAGCACCTTTGGAGACGGTGGCACTGACGTTGGCAAAAGAAGCGGTTTGCTTAATGCCCGACAGTTCAGACAGTTCACTCACCTCGTCCAGCGTTAAACCCTGATCGGTGTTAACGGAGACGGTCAGAATATCCGTTCCCAGAGAAGCTACTTCCGAAGTGATGTTCGTGGTTGCTCCCGTTCCGATGCCCACCAACACAATGACCGAAGAAATTCCGATGATGAGGCCAAGCATGGTGAGCGCGGAGCGCAGTTTGTTGCTCTTGATGTTTTTTAAAGACAGTCTGATAGTCCGCATTATTTTCATTTCTTACAACCTCGGTTCCTCAGAAATTTGTCCGTCGATCATACAGATCTGCCGGTTGGCCTGCTGGGCGATATGGTTATCGTGGGTAATCAGAATAATCGTTTGCCCTTGCGCGTTGAGTTCTTTAAGCAGGCAGATGATCTCCCGGCCTGTTTTCTGATCAAGGGCGCCGGTGGGTTCGTCGGCCAGGATAATCTGGGGTTGGCAGGCTAAGGCCCGGGCAATGGCCACGCGCTGCTGCTGCCCGCCCGAAAGCTCTTTGGGGGTATGCTTCCCTCTGTCTTGTAAGCCGACTCTTTCCAGATAGGCAGACGCTAAGCGTTTGGATTCCCCGGCCGACACCCCCTTGTACATCATAGGCACTTCAACATTTTCCAAAGCATTCAGCTTGGACAGGAGATTAAAGTTCTGAAAGACAAAGCCGATTTTCGTATTCCTGATTTGGGCAAGATCGTTGTCTGAAGAATTGTTGATATCGATACCGTCCAGAAAATATTCCCCTTCGTCAGGGACATCCAGACAGCCCAGCATATTCATCAGCGTAGATTTACCGGATCCGGACGGACCGACGATGGCGACAAATTCACCTTTGCCAATCTGAAAATCGATCTTGTCCAGTGCCTTAACTTCGGTATCTCCGATCATATAGGTCTTGGAGACGTTTTTCATTTCAATCATGCGTTCGTCACTCCTCCCGGTTGATTAATGGGATTTTAGGATTCTGGGATTCTGGTTGACATACTACTGGGCTTGGTTTGCTCTGGAGGGTTGATTGCCGCTGTTGCCGCTGCGCTCCGGCATATTGCCCCCCATACCCTGCATACCCGTGCCGCCGCTGCCAAAGCCGCCGAATCCGCCTGTATTTCCTGAGGAAGCGCTGGTCTTCACCGTGTATCGGACAGTATCGCCGGCAACCAGGCCGCTGGTAATCTGCACATAGGCATCATTGGCCAGGCCAAGTTTAACGGAAACAGTACTGGTGGTACCGTCGCTCTTGACCACAGTCACGGCGGCCTTGTCACCGGAACCGGTGACAGCTTCAATAGGAACAGCTACAGCACTTGTCACGCTGGCAGTAACAATTTCTACATCGGCGGACATCCCAATTTTCACATTCTCCGTCTTATCCAGGGTGATGGTTACGGTAAAGGTGGAACTGCCGTTGGCGTAGGTTCCAGTTTCACTGATTTTGCTCACTTTTCCGGTATACTTCGTATCGGTCAGGGCGTTAATGGTGATCTCCGCCGCCTGGTCTATTTTTAAGTTCTGAAGGTCGGTTTCATTTACGGAGAGCTGGGTAACCAGGGTATCCGTACTCTGAATGGTGATGGTGTCGGCGGCGGCAGTATTGCCGGAATTCGACCCGTTGCCTGTACTGCTGTCTGAGATGGCGATGGTTCCCACTATACCGTTACACGTGGCTTCCAATTCGGTCCCATTGGTATAGGTGACTAAAGCTTGGCCTGTTTTCACAGCCTCTCCCTCCGCAACCAAGACTTCGTCCACCGTCTTGTCTTCGTCCAGGGTCAGCGTCTCTTCGTCTCCGGTTACGATTTGACCCGAACCGGAAATAACTTTGCGGATATCCTGAGTCCCCACCGTAACCGTTCGGGTCTCGCCCGCGCTCGGGTCTATTGTGTTAGTATTTTGAGCGTTGAGATAACGGGGGACGACTATGGCTCCCGCCAGGGCCAGGAGGAGAATGGCGCTTACGATAACCAGTGTCTTTTTCTTACTTTTTCTTTGTAAACTCATGAAAAATTGCCCCTTTCATTTTCGCCTGCTGCGATGTTGACAAGGGCAATTATACCGAAGAAGTCTTAAACAATTATAAAGCCAGTATTAAAATAACCATAAAAACCAAAATTAAATAATGGAAATTTTTTATTTTGGAAATTTTACAATAAAGACTGAGCCTTTTGGTTTGTTTGGCTTTACTGTAATAACGCCGTTATGCTTGTCAACAATCCACGCGGCGATAGATAAACCCAAGCCCGTTCCGTTTCTGTCGTGGGCTCTGGCCCTGTCTTCCCGGTAAAAACGGTCGAAGATCTTCTCCCGGGCTGCGTCGCTGATGCCAATCCCGGTGTCGGCCACGCGCAGACAAGCCTTATTCTCTTTCAATTCAGTATGCACCATAATCCGGTCTGACGGACCGGTATACTTCAGGGCGTTGTCGAAAAGGATGACCAGTAATTGGTGGATTCGGCTCTTATCGGCCCGGATATTGCCGGGGTAGTTCAGATCCAGCTGAAATTCCTTCTGCTGGCTTTCCGCGAGTTCAAGGTAGGGTTCGCTGACCTGTTTGACCAGCATGTCCAGCGAAAAAAGTTGCGGGGACAACTCTGTCATGGTGCTGTCCGAGCGGGCCAGGGTCAGCATATCGGTTACCAGCCTGGACAGCCGGGAAAGCTCGTTCCAAACCATGGCCAAGGTCTCGGAATGGCTGATGATTTTTTGTTCAGGCGCAATCAACAGTATTTCTAGGGAATTTTGGATGATCGTCAGGGGGGTTCGCAGTTCATGGGAGACGTTTTCCACGAATTCCACCTGCTTTTGCCATGCTTTTTTAACCGGCCCCATCGCCTTTTGAGATAAAATATAGCTGGCCAAGATGGATAAGGCGGTGAATAAGACGATGGAGACCGCTATAATATAAGACATTTGCTGCACTAAAGCGTTTTCGCTGTCGGCGTTAATCAGCAACTGCAGATACATCTGTCCGTTCTTTGAGGTTTGAAGGAAAACCAGCAGACTCCGGAAATCGTACTGGTTTTGGATTTTTACAGAAACAATTTTATTCAGATTTTCTTGGTTAAAAGACAAGAATTGCAGGTACTGTGTATAATAAACATCGTTGACGCTACCGAAGTTAATAATCCGGCCTTCCAGGTCCCTCAAGATGGGAATTACTCTCGGGCTCCTGGGGTCGATTATATTATCGCCGCTCGGCCTGTTTTCCGGCGCGGGCCTTTGCACAGAGCCAATCGTCTGGTTTTGCAATAGATTTTCAATCGTCTTCTGTGACACGGTTAGCTCACTATCCAGCCTGGAATAGAGGGAAACCCGCACCTGATTGAAAACGACCAAGCCGAATGCTGTAAAGATAAACGCAAAGGCAACCAAGTTATATAGCATATTTTTTAACTGCTGCTTGCGGATAATATTCGGTTTACTCATCAGCAATCCCGTTATCCGTCATCATATATCCCAACCCCCGGATCGTTTTGATGTATTTATCATAGCCGCATTTTTGCAGGTTTTTGCGGATGTTGCTGGTATAGACATCCACTACGGTCGGCGTAGTATCCGAATCAAACCCCCAAATCCTGTTAAAAATCTGCTTCTTCAGCACAATGCTATTTTTGTTACGGACCAGGTATTCCAGGACATCAAACTGCTTCCCGGCAAAAGATAATTCCTCCTTGCCGATTCTGGCCATTCGGTTGCTTAGATTTAAAGTAAGGTCGCGGAAACTGAGGGTATTTTCTTTTAAAGCGCCCCCGGAGCGCCGGATCAGAGACTCCAGTCTGACCAGAAGTTCCTGGCGGTAAAAGGGCTTGACTAGGTAATCATCCGCTCCCAGCTTAAAGCCTTTAACCTTATCATCGATACTGTCTTTGGCCGTCAGCAATAGGACCGGCGTGGAAACACTTTTTTCCTTCAGCCCGGACAGGACCTGGTAGCCATCCATTTTGGGCATCATGACATCAAGAATGATAACGTCATAAATATCCTGTTCTGCCATATACAGGCCTTCCTCGCCGTCAAAAGCCTGGTCATAGTCAAACACACCGCCCAGGCTCCCACATATAGTGTTGGATAGAACGCGGTCGTCTTCGACAACAAGTACGCGCATAAATTATTTCTCCCGCACCGGTATTAAACCGGCTACTTTGCTTTCAAAATGTTTTGTATAGTATGCGCGGCTGATTGGAATTTATCCCCTTAAGCACCGTGCTTCCGTAAGCACAATCGAGCAAAAGGGCACGGCGTCAATCGCAGTGTCCGATTTGCACCCACTGCATTTTACGACCTGGCACATCCGCGCTGTCAGGCACCAAGTCCTTCAAAGGCTAAAGAGTAAGAAAAAAGCACCGCAATCCCTTGCAGTGCCTACACTATTCTAGTCATTATATTGGCTTGTGTCTCCCCATTTGCTCCGCTTTGGGCCTCTCCTTGATGAAAATAGCATGTGCACTTTGATCCTCCTCTTCTCCTTATGCTGCTGCAATCCTTTTACTTCGTGCGAATTGATCGTGAAGTTTTCCTGGAACTAATGTAAGGTTCAGACACATTGCAACCCCTCAGTTATTGTTAATAAATTGAAGTAATAACATATTTTAAGTATGGACACTTATGCACACTTTGTCGATAATAAAGTAATTGTTAGTTATAAAGTCGTTTAAGAAAAAGGATTGTATCTCTATTTGTATGAAGGCAAACAATTTAATTAAAAGGAAGGAAGCTAGAAAAATTGAAAACAGAATAGTTCTTGTGCTTTTTTTGGCTTTTATGACACTTTTCGTTGCTACTTCTGCCCAAGCGTCGCTTGGGGATGTTTTACTAAAGTTAGGGTCTAGGGGACCGGATGTTGTGGAGTTACAAACAAAGCTTAATTACGTGGGCTTTGATGTAGGTAAAGCGGATGGTATTTTTGGTAATATGACCAAACAGGGAGTTATGACATTTCAAAAAGCTAATGGTTTGACTGTGGATGGACTTGTTGGTTCCATGACTACGAAGTCGCTTAATTCCGTTTTTTTAGAAACACAGCGTCAGAATAAAATCTCAGATATCCTTAGCACTGCAAAACAATATCTTGGTGTAAAGTATCAATGGGGAGGATCGACCCCTCAAACTGGTTTTGACTGTTCGGGATTCGTTTCTTATGTATTTAGTCAGAATGGGATTGCTTTGCCAAGGGTTTCGCGTGATCAATACACGGTAGGGTCTTGGGTTGCTTTTGAAAATCTCCAACCGGGTGATCTGGTATTTTTCTCAATTGCCGGGAACGGTGTCGTAGATCATGATGGAATATATCTTGGCGGTGGACAATTTATCAATGCTTCGTCATCTAACGGAGTTACGGTTTATACCATCGGATCCTACTGGAAATCCGTTTATGTTGGAGCACGTCGAGTATTATAGACGAGTATATAATAAAATCTAAGTGATTAGTCTTTGGGAATTTATTCTCCCAAGGACTAATCACTTTTTTTGATGCAAGCAGAAAGTATATAAATTTCGGGTATGGTCCCTTCTCTACATCACGGCGCCTTACCATCACGACACTTTACCATCCATGGTGGCGCTCTAATTTCGAACATCCTTGTTCGAGTCATGGCGATGGACCCTTCTCAACATACTTGGTTACAGGGACACTCGGCCATCCTTGGCCAGCCTTTAGCGCCAGCCAAGTTTTCTTGTACTAGTCAGAAAGTATAATTTTCAGTTATATACTTTCTGGAAGCATAAGCGCAACTAAGGCTTCCGCCGGCGCCTGAAGGCTGACAGAATGACTAATACGTGCGAAGACAGTGTCTTCGTTCCGCTAAGTTAACACATGCGAAGACAGTGTCTTCGGGCGCAAGCCAAGTTTTCTTTATTAGCACTTATCCTCTAGCTAGGTCCTATAGAGATTTCTCCTAATTGTGCCTTAGTCACTGTAATCAAATCGGTTGGGCACAAAAAGAGCTGGAGTCCTCGAAATCCAGCACTTATGGCAATTCCTTTGTGCAGATGGATGTCAGAGTTTAAGCCTTATTTTGATTGGCCTTTGTTGATTATCGCCGCTTGGGCTGCTGCCAAGCGCGCTATTGGTACGCGGAACGGGGAACAAGAGACATAATCTAATCCAACGATATGACAAAATTCTACGGAATTCGGTTCTCCACCGTGCTCGCCACAGATCCCTAAGCCGAGATTAGGATTTGTGCTTCGGCCCAGATTTACTCCTATGCTAATGAGCTTCCCTACCCCATCCCGGTCGAGTACAACAAAGGGATCCGTCTTCATGATTTTCTTATCTAGATAGGCCGGGAGGAACTTTCCTTGAGCGTCATCACGAGACAAGCCCATGGTCATTTGGGTGAGATCGTTTGTCCCGAAGGAGAAGAAGTCTGCGACTTTTCCGATCTCATCCGCCAAGAGAGCCGCGCGTGGCACTTCAATCATTGTTCCAACTTTATAGTGGATATGAACATCTTGTTCGTGCATCACTTCTGCTGCCGTCTTATCCACCAACTCACGCATCATTAAAAATTCTTCTTTTCCCATGATGAGCGGAATCATGACTTCTGGATGAATGTCATACCCTTCTTTAATCAAACGGGCACTGGCCTGGAAAATTGCTCGGGCTTGCATGATCGTGATTTCCGGGAAGGACACGCCCAGACGACAACCTCGATGACCAAGCATTGGATTTAGTTCAGATAAGGCTCGAACATTACGTAGCAAGGACTCTTTTTCATATAAGGAGTCCGGATCACTTTTACTCATCCTTAGTTTTGTGATCTCCACGACCAACTCCTCAGAATGGGGAAGGAACTCGTGAAGCGGAGGATCGAGCAGACGTATGGTTACAGGAAATCCTTGCATAGCCTTTAAGATACCGTAGAAATCCTCTTCCTGCATTGGCAAGAGCTTGGCCAAGGCTTCTTCGCGATCTTCCAGAGTTTGGGCTAAAATCATATCTTGCACGATCGGAATTCTCTCAGGGTCCATAAACATATGCTCCGTGCGCGTTAATCCAATTCCAACCGCTCCGAAATCACGTGCATTGGTCGCTTCTGTCGGACTATCAGCATTCGCCATAACCCGCAGTCTGGAGATTTCATCAGCCCAACCTAAGAACTCTTTAAATCCTTCGCTCAGCTCTGGATCGACCATCGATACTTCTCCCTTGATGACTCGTCCAGTTGCCCCGTCGATTGACATGATGGTTCCTTGGGGATACTCTACCCCTTCAATAACGACTAAACCCTGAGTATAGTCAATTTTTAAGGCATCGCATCCGCAGACAGCAGGTTTGCCCATATGACGGGAAACGACCGCTGCATGACTCGTCATACCGCCACGACTGGTTAAAATTCCTTGAGCCGCTAAAATACCGCGAATATCATCGGGTGTCGTTTCTGTCCGAACCAGAATTACTTTCTCACCCAGATTCCCTAACCGTTCCGCTTCTTCTGCGCTTAAGACAATTCTTCCGGATGCCGCACCGGGAGAAGCAGGAAGCCCTTTCGCCAACACTTGAAGCTTGACATCCGTATCCATACGGCGATGTAATAGGTGCTCTAATTGATCCGGCTCGATCCTCATGACTGCTTCTTCTTTAGTTATTACACCTTCACGATAAAGTTCCACTGCCACACGGATCGCAGCCGAGGCCGTTCGTTTACCATTTCGTGTTTGAAGCATATATAATTTGCCACGCTCAATGGTGAATTCTATATCTTGCATGTCCCTATAATGAGACTCCAGGCGTTTAGAAAAATCCACAAACTGTTGATAGATCTCCGAGTTTTCCTGAGCTAGGGTGGCAATCGGGTTGGGGGTCCGTATGCCGGCCACCACATCTTCCCCTTGAGCATTCATCAGATATTCACCATAGAGAACACTTTCCCCATTCGATGGATTACGTGTAAAGGCCACACCTGTTCCTGAATCTGAGCCCATGTTTCCAAAGACCATAGATTGAACATTCACTGCTGTTCCAATCTCATGGGGAATATTATTAATTTTACGATAAACATTAGCACGATCATTATTCCACGAACGGAAAACTGCTAGAATGGCCTCCATTAACTGTGCTCTAGGATCCATGGGAAACGGTTGGCCGGTTTTACGTTCGATCTTTTCCTTATACTCCCTGACCATCCATTTAAGGCTCTCCGCTGAGAGCTCGGAGTCATAGAGAACCCCTTGCTTTTCTTTGGCAATCTCTAAAATCTGTTCAAAATTGTAATGTTCTACTTCTAAGACGACATCCCCAAACATTTGGATAAATCGACGATAACAGTCCCATGCAAAACGCTCGTTTTGCGTGTTCGCAGCTAAAGTTTCCACAGTATCATCATTAAGCCCTAGATTAAGAACGGTGTCCATCATTCCTGGCATGGAGAACTTCGCCCCAGACCTTACAGATACAAGTAGTGGGTTTTTCTTATCTCCAAAGAGTTTACCCGAGGCCGCCTCAACCTCCGCCAAAGCGGGCCAGACTTGATCCCAAATCCCTTCCGGAAATTTTTCACCATTGCTGTAATACTCATTGCAAGCTTCAGTGGTAAGGGTAAATCCCGGAGGAACCGGTAAACCTATTTGGGTCATCTCTGCTAAATTAGCCCCTTTTCCCCCCAACAAATCGCGCATAGAAGCCTTGCCTTCTTGGAATAAGTAAACATATTTCTTATCCATTTCTATCCCCCTTAAATAATATTTCTAATATAATGCTCGCAGTTTCTTCAATCGCTTTGCCAGTAGCGTCAATAATTGGGCAGCCTATACGTTTCATGATACACCGAGCATACTCCAACTCTCGCATAATCCGATCAAGGTTAGCATAATCCGCTGTTGCGCCCAACCCAAGGGTTTTTAAGCGTTCTGTTCGGATTTGGTTGAGCAATTCAGGCCGTAACGTTAAGCCGATCACTTTCCGCGGTGAAATATTATAAAGTTCCTCTGGGGGATCGACTTCTGGAACCAAAGGAATATTCGCAGCTTTAAGTCCTTTATGAGCTAAGTACATACTGAGTGGCGTTTTCGAGGTTCGCGAGACACCAATAAGAACTATGTCTGCAAAAAGTACCCCACGAGGATCTTTACCATCATCATATTTAACAGCAAATTCGATCGCTTCTACCTTCCGAAAATACTGTTCATCCAAACGATGGATAATGTTCGGCGTATGAGTAGGGTTCATACCAGTTTGATTGGAAAGGGCTCCGATAAGAGGGCCCAATATATCAACAGTTTGAAGTCCTTTCTCCAAAGCCTTTGTCTCCAAATAATCCCGAAGGTCCTTAAGTACAAGGGTATAAACCAAGATAGCTTGTTCGGCCGTGGCTTCTTCCATAATATCTTCCAAATGCGCTTGATCCCGTACATAGGGAACCCGACGAATCCGAGTCTTTACGCCAATAAATTGTGCCGCTGCCGCCCGACTTACAAACTCAGCCGTCTCTCCGAGAGCATCCGAAATGACATAAATAACAGATTGGGTCGTCACATCCACACCTCCGAATTATTAGAAGTCCCTCCGACTTCCAACTTTTGACTTCCATCACAGACCTTCTGCCTTCCAGTTCTGACCTAAGCTTCAGATCTCTGACTTCTGGATTACCTAGTTTCCGAAATTTCCACAAAGAGCTTGGTGACATTCGTCTTCGTGAACCGGCCTACGACCTCATAACATTCGTTCCCGTTCTCGTCCACATACCCTTCCACCACTGGCAAACTATCCACTTGATGTTGTACCAATTTTTTGGCTGCACTCAAGACGGGTTCATCTGGGGTTGTCATATAGATGTTTGGCATACGCGTCATTATAACCCCGACTGGAACTTGTTGAAGGTCGATTTTCCCTAAAGAGGCTTTCATAATATCTTTCCGTGAGATCATTCCTAAAAGGACTCGGTCTACCCCAACAACTGTCAGGCTCCCTACGTTTTGCGTAAACATCGTAACTGTCGCTTCATAGATACTCGCATTTTCTGAGACAGTGACTGGCATAGACTTAAACGAGCAGACTCGGAGCTGAAGCATACGCTCCATGATCGGAGAAGGTCCGAGATCTTCACGATAAGAATACCCGACGCGCGGCCTAGCCACTAGGACCCCGGACATCGTCAAAATGGTTAAATCCGGGCGGAGAGTAGCACGCGTCAAATTCAGCATTGCCGCAATCTTTTCACCCGTAATGGAACCTGAAGATTTCACGATCTCCACTATTCGCTGTTGCCGTTCCGTCCATTCCAACCGATTTCACCTCTTATGTTTTGCTCTACCTTTAATGTGACATACTAATAAAGTTTAATTCGATTAATTATACCATATAATATTATTAATTGAATAGATAGTGAACATATAAAACAGTTAAATATATTAAATTACTATACTATTAGGCTCAAAGTCATGGTATGCTCCACGAGGCTACCCTCTACAAAATGTATAGGAAAGAGAGGAAACAAACTTTGAGCTTTTTCAAAGTGGTGGTTTGTTATACCGAAAAAAGAAGATTATCCACCTACAGTATGAGTGAACTCGTTCAACTAAAGTTGAACATCGAGTCTTCGGTGACGATAGTCTCCTGTGGAGAGTATCGCCGAAGCCGCTGATCCCAAAAGGTACACTCAGCGGCGAAGGATG
>Ga0209347_1002437_pt1 | contig 24756 bp, 16 predicted proteins | sample AutmiccommuBRH23_FD_187382 | JGI IMG/M metagenome (GOLD analysis project Ga0209347, IMG submission 187382) | Deep subsurface microbial communities from Mt. Terri, Switzerland - Autotrophic microbial communities BRH/23 (SPAdes) (version 2) | ecosystem: Environmental > Aquatic > Deep subsurface >...
CCAGCAGCGAGGTCGGTGGCGTCGGGGAGCGAGCCCAGCGGCATACGGGCGCTTCATCTGCTCATCAACTCCCTGCCGTGGACGCAGTCCGGCTACTCGCTGCGCAGCCACGCCATCCTGCGGGCGCAGCACGCAGCCGGGATGACGGTGGAGGCGATGACCCGGATCGGGTATCCGGTCGTCGTGGGCCTGCCACAGGCGAAGGACGTCGATGTCGTCGACGGCATCACGTACCGCCGGGTCGTGCCGGCCCGGCTCGCCGCGACGCCGACGGGCCGGCTCGAGCAGACGGTCGAGGCCGTGGTGCAGCGAGGGCGCGAGTTCGGTGCCACGGTGCTCCACACGACGACGCACTACCCCAACGCCCTCACCGCCCAGGCGGCCGCTGACGCGCTCGGGGTGCCGTGGGTCTATGAGGTGCGCGGGCAGCTCGAGAAGTCCTGGCTCGCTCGGCGGCCGCCGGAGGACCAGGAGCGCGCCGCGACGAGCGAGCGCTACCTGCTCGCCCGCGCCCGCGAGACCGAGATGGCGCTCGCCGCCGACCACGTGGTGACCCTGTCGACGGCGCTGCGCGACGACCTGGTGGCCCAAGGGGTGCCGGCGGAGCGGATCTCGCTCGTCCCCAACGCGGTGGACGCCGGTCTGCTCGAGCGCGCTGAGACGCCCGCCGAGGCGCGCGCGTCGCTGGGGCTGCCGCAGGACGGCTTCTGGGTCGGGTCCGTGTCGTCGATCGTCGACTACGAGGGCTTCGACGTGCTCGTTCGTGCGGTGGCGCTGCTCCGGGAGGAGGGCCTGCCGGTGCGCTGCGCCATCGCGGGCGACGGCGTGGCTCGGCCCGGCCTGAGACGGCTGGCCGAGCGGCTCGGCGTCTCGGATGCGGTCGTGCTGCCGGGGCGGGTGCCGCGGGAGGATGCCGTCCGATGGCACCAGGCGCTGGATGCCTTCGTCGTGCCGCGCCTCGACACCGAGGTCTGCCGCACCGTGACTCCGCTCAAGCCGATCGAGGCGATGGCGCTGGGTCGGCCCGTGGTCGCCTCTGACCTGCCGGCCCTGGCCGAGGTCGTCGTGGAGCCCGGCAGCGGTCTCGTGGCTCCTGCCGGCGATCCTCACGCGTTGGCTGCGGCGCTGCGTCGACTGGCAGCGGACGCGGACCTCATGGCACGGTTGGGTGCTGGCGGTCAGCGTTTCGCCCGGACCCGCACCTGGGGGGCGCAGGCCGAGACGTATCGGGCGATCTATGAAGGGTTGGGGGTGTCCCGTGGCGCGTGACTCGCACCGGCGACAGCTCCGCCAGTCGCCGTTGGACGAGCTCGACGTGGTCAACTTCGAGCGGGTCGACATCAGCCGCCTGACCCCGGTGGGGGTGCGACCGAGCCTCGGGCGCTACGTCTGGGGCCTGCACCAGCGGCGCCACTTCATCTGGGCGGACGCCCGGGCTCGGGCGTTTTCGGGAAACAAGGACACGCTGCTCGGGAACCTCTGGCTGATCGGCCGGCCCATCCTCGACGGGTTCGCCTTCTACGTCATCTTCGGGCTGGTCCTGGGCACGAGCCGTGGTGTGGAGAACTTCATCGGCTTCCTTCTGGTCGGCGTGTTCATGTTCTCGTTCACCGCCAGTGCGCTCAATGGCGGGGCGGGGGTGATGAAGGCGGGAAGCAACCTGATCAGAGCCTTCTCCTTCCCCCGGGCCGCCATACCGCTGGCCCTGCTCATCCGTGAAGCGCTGTCGATGATCCCGGTCATCATCACGATGCTGCTGATGATCACGGTGATCCCGCCTCACGCGGTGATCACGTGGCGCTGGGCGCTCTTCCCGCTCGTCTTCCTGCTCCTGATGATGTTCAACGCCGGGCTGATCTTCTACGCCGCCCGGCTCACCAGCGCCATCCCGGACCTGCGACACGTCCTCGGTTTCATCTCCCGCTTCTGGCTGTACGGGTCGGGCGTCATGTTCTCGATGGAGCGCTTCATCACCCATCCCACGCTCCTCGAGATCGTCCAGCTCAACCCCGCGTACTGCGCGATCGAGCTGTCCCGCGAACTGCTCGTCTATGGCACGACACCCGACCTCAAGCTGTGGTTCACGCTCGGCGCCTGGGCTGTCGTGACGCCTGTTTTGGGGTTCGTGTACTTCTGGCAGGCCGAGGAGGAGTACGGCCGTGCCTGACAGCGACATCACCGGCCGACTGGACCTGCCCGAGGGAATGCCCGAGGAGACTCCCAAGAAGGGCATCGAGGTGCCCATCGGCGAGCCGACGGTGATGGTGCGCCACCTTTCGGTGCACTACCGGGTTCCCACGAGCGAACGCGGCGAGGGCGGCGGGAGTCGAGCCGCTCGCGCACTCGGAAAGATCGGCTGGTCCCGGAACGTCACCGTCCGAGCGGTCAACGACGTCACCTTCGTCGCCCGGTCCGGGGAGTCGATCGGGGTGGTCGGTCACAACGGCTCAGGCAAGAGCACGCTCCTGCGGGTCATCGCCGGGCTCGAGACGCCCACCCGCGGGACGGTCCTCGCCACGGCGACGCCGTCCTTCCTCGGCGTCAACGCCGCTTTGATGCCGGAGATGTCGGGGATGGCCAATGTCCGCCTGGGCCTGTTGGCCATGGGCAAGACACCCCGCGAGGTGGCGGCAGCCATCCCGGACGTGGTGGACCTCGCTGGCCTCGGCGACTCGATCCACCTCCCCATGAAGACGTACTCCTCCGGCATGGGAGCACGGTTGCGGTTCGCCATCGCGGCGTCGGCCCGCCCCGAGATCCTGCTCATCGACGAGGCGCTGGCCACGGGTGATGCAGCGACCAAGGAGCGCAGCGAGGCCCGAATGGCCGAGATCCGCCGCGAAGCCGGCACGATCTTCCTCGTCTCCCACGCGGCGCAGACCATCGAGGAGATGTGTACCCGGGCGATCTGGCTGCACAAGGGAGAGATGGTGCTGGACGGCCCTGCGTACGAGACCGCGCGCGCCTACCGCTGGTGGGCCTGGAACGTCTCCAAGGGCGAGCACGACAAGGCCGAGAAGCTCCTGGCGGACGCGCGAGCCCAGCTCAAGTTCACCCATGTCGCGGTGCACGACAGCACGTCCAAGAGGTACATCCCCCGACACCGACCGTCGATCTGAGCGCCGCGTGGTCAGAACCTTCATCTTTGGCAGCTGCGTCTCGAGGGACACGTTCGAGTACCTCGACAAGGACGCCTTCTCTCTGCTTCGCTACGTCGCCCGCTCGTCGCTGGTCAGCGCGTTCTCACCCCCTGGGCCAGTGCCCCTCACCGATGGCCACGGACTGTCCCCGTTCCAACTGCGCCAGGTCCAGACCGACGCAGCCTCGGGGCTGCTCCCACTATTGCGCGAGCACTCGGATCGCATCGACCTGCTGCTGTGGGATCTCGTCGACGAACGACTCGGCTTCTACGAGAACGGCGAAGGCCACGTCATCACCGATTCGATCGAGCTTCGGAAGGCCGGAGAGCACGCGACCCTGGATGGATATCGCCATTACGCCTTCGGGTCCCGCCAACACCTCAGGCGCTTCCGTGCGGCCCTAGCCCCGTGGCGAGACTTCTTGGAGGGCCAACACCTGCTGCATCGCGTGGTGGTCGTCGCCCCTCCGTGGGCGGAGACGGACCTGCTCGGAAGTGAGGCGCCCGCCAGCTTCGGCCTCACTGGCGCAGAGGCCAATCGTGTCATCCGGCCCTACGTGGCAGCTGTCCGGGCGGTCGTCGGGTCCAACGTCGTCGGCACGCACGTGCTCGCTCACACTGACCAGGCCCACCAGTGGGGACCGGCACCCTTCCATTACTCAAGGGCAACCTACACAGCGCTGCACGACGAGCTGATCGTCAAGTCGGGCGAGCTAGAGAAGGCGACTGATGACTGAGATTCCCCGCGGGACCACCAAGGCGGACGCCGGCCACGCCTCCCTCAAGGTCCTCCGCGGCGTGCGTGGCGCGCTGCGCCCTTGGCTGACGCCGGCCGGCGTGCTGTCCGCCGCGCTGGTCCTGGGTGCAGCCACGGGCGCGTGGACGAGCCTCGGGGCCCAAGCCGGGAGCTCCACCGCATTCACGCTGCTGGCTACGGCCGCACTGAGCGTGCTGGTTCTGCACGTGGCTCTGACCGCCCGATGGGCCGTCTTCATGAGCCTTCGGCGTCAGGAGCAGCTCCGCTCACGCCTGCGCAGCATCGATCACACCGCGTCGACAGTGGGCAAACTGGCGCCGCTGCTCAGAGACGTGCACCAGAAGGTGCTCCCCCGTTCCCTGGCGGGTGCGGTACAGGCGGCTGGGGCATCGACTGGGACGCTCCCTGACTTTGAACCGCGCGTCGGGGACCCCCACCTGCCGAACATCCGAGTGGCAGCCGTCCTGGACGAGTTCTCTGCCAGGGCCTTCGAGCCGGAATGGCACCAGACGCTCGTGACACCCCAATCGTGGCGCGAGAGTCTGGAATCCGATGGTTTCGACCTGCTCTTCGTCGAGAGTGCTTGGGCTGCGAACGATGGCTCGTGGACCTACCACCTGGTCGGTCCGTCGGCCCCACGGCCCGCCCTTGTCGAAATGGTCGAGGCCTTCCGCACCCGGGGGGTGCCGACGGTGTTCTGGAACAAGGAGGATCCGCCTCACTTCGAGGAGTTCCTCCCCACCGCCGCGCTGTTCGACGTCGTCTTCACGACTGAGGCAAGCGTTGTTCCCACGTATATCGAGCGCCTCGGGCATGACAGGGTCTATGTCCTGCCTTTCGCGGCGCAGCCACGGATGCACCATCCCGGCAGGCTTGGTCGCGTCCGGCGTGAGCTGGAGGTCGCCTTCGGTGGGATGTACTTCCGGCACAAGTACGCAGAGCGCCGAGAGCAGCTGGACTATCTACTGCCCGCTGCCAGCAAGTTCGGGCTGGACATCTTTGCCCGAAACCAGGACTCTCCCAACACGAACTACCACTTCCCTGAGAGGTTCCAGCCGTTCGTTCGCGGCAGTCTGCCCTATACGCAAATGTTGACGGCCTACCACGCCTACAAGGTAATTCTCAACGTCAACTCCGTGCCGGAGTCCAATAGCATGTGCGCCCGCCGCATTTTCGAGGCAACGGCCAGTGGCGCCGCTGTCCTTTCCCCGGCGACGCCCGCCATCGACGCGTTCTTCCCGTCTGGGTCCATCACGCAGGTCTCGACGGAGGATGAGGCTCATGCCGAACTCAGGGCCCTCCTACGAAGCCCGGAACACCGGGACCGACGAGTCCATGTGGCCCAGCGAGAGGTGTGGTCCAAGCACACGTACCGTCACCGCGTGCAGGACGTGCTGACCAAGGCTGAAGTCTCGTCTCACCAACTGCCTGACCGCTCAGTATCCGTCATCCTGCCCACCATCAGGCCACACCTGCTTCCGCAGGCGCTCGAAACCGTGGCTTCACAGCGGGGCGTCGCACCCCAGCTCCTGGTTCTCGCACATGGCTTTGACCCGGATGTGTCATTCCTGACGGCTCGGGCGAGCGAACTCGGGATCGCGGACCTGCGCCTCCTGAAGGCACCGTCCTCAGATCCATTGGGCACCTGCTTGAACCAGCTCGTCGCGGCCGCTGACGGGGACATCGTCTCCAAGATGGATGACGACGACCACTACGCACCGTGGTATCTCCACGACCTGTGTCGTGCGCTTGAGTACTCGGGAGCCGAGGTCGTGGGCAAGGGAGCCAGCTACGTCTACGTTGAGTCGCGCAACGCAACGATTCTGACCTACCCCAAGCATGAACATCGCGATTCTGACTTCGTCCGAGGTGGCACGCTCACAGCTGGCCGGGACGTCTTCCTGTCCAACCCGTTTGCTGCGCTGCCACGCTCCGAGGACACCACCTTCCTCGCATCGGTCATCGCCGGTGGGGGGCGCGTCTATGCGTCCGACCGCTTCAACTTCGTCCTGCACAGAGGCGACTCCAAGAACCACACGTGGCAAGCTGCCGACGCGGCGATCTTCGCGAGTGGCGACATGAAGTACGTCGGCAACGGCCTCGGACAAGTGACGGTCTAGGTGGCTCGCCGATGAACCGGTCGCTCAAGCGCAGCCTCCAGATCCTACGGAGAGTCAGACGCCGGCTGCCAAAGCGGACGACGACCGTTCTCGCCGGTGAAGTCCAGCAGCTGACACGGGAACGGGACGTCTTGGCCGAGGAGCTAGTCGTTGCTCAGGCCAAGGTGTCGGAACTCGCGGAAACAAGACTCCAGCTGATTTATCACCGGGACACCCTGCGACGGACTCGAGCCCGGCTCGAAGGGCCGTCCTTTCATCGCGAGCTGCAGTCGCTCAAGAATTTCGGCATCGCAATGGCTCAAGCCGACCCTGGCGCGACACATCCTATGCGTCAGCTCTCGCACAAGTTGCGTGTCTACGACTTCGCCGCAAGTCACGGTGTCCCGATTCCGAAGGTCTTCGCAACCTGGCAGTCCCTGTCGGACATTGACCTTGGGATACTGCCTGAGGCATTCGTCTTGAAGTCCGACGGGGGGGCGGCCAGCCATGGGGTCCTCCCTCTGAGGCGCGTAACCGCCGAAACGTATATGGCAGTCGACGGCGCTCGCACTTTCACGTCAGCGGAAGTTGTCGAGCGGTTCGCGCAGGCAGCCATGGCGAAGAAGACGTGGGGCGCCTACTTTGCCGAGGAACTTCTTGAGCAGCCGGATGGCGGACCGATACCGGACGATGTCAAGGTCTACGTTGCCTACGGTCGAGTTCTGCAGATCCTCCTCCGTCGGGTCACCGAGCACGGCGCAGAATCCGCAGTCACATACAAGTACGTGACCGCTGCCGGGGAAGATCTCGGCGCTGTGACGAACACGCGCGCTTTGGACGCTACGATCCCCGTTCCCGACACGCTGCCGGACATGGTCCATGCGGCAAAACACCTGTCCATGGCAATCGGACTCCCCTTTTGCCGAGTGGATCTATACAACACGACCCGGGGCGTGGTCTTGGGTGAAGTCACACGAACCCCCGGGGGGCCGCAGACGTACGTATTGGCGCATGACCGCTGGATGGGGGAGCAATGGCTGCTCGCGAGGGCCGACTTGGAGCTCGACATACAGCGCGGTCGATCCTGCGGAATGCTCTACGGCCGAGGGGCGGAACCTCCCTCACTGGCCGTGGACTTGGTGTCTATCTCAGATCGGCTGGGCGGTCGTTCAACCGACTGCGCTTGGTGTGACATGTCTGCGCAGACCGACCCCGGCCTCGGAGCCGTAGCAAACGAGAGGAACTAGGGCCATGCAAGCCAAGGAGTGGTTCAGGGACGCGACGGACACGAATAGCCGCTTCAGGTTCTCGTCGAACGACTACCTAGAGGGGCGCGCGTTATCCGATATCACCTTTGCGGAGCCGCTGGCGTCGGTTACTGTCGAGCGTGCCTATGTCGAGCCGTATCACTCGAAGTCCGTCGGCTTGGTGAGCCACGGCGGCCTGAGGGATTTCGGGGCCGCCTTCCCATTGTTCGGCTATCACCTTCGCGTTAGTCGCAACGCCAGACTCGTGATGTCGGCCCGCCGTCCCCATCTCGACCACTTCGATGAGGTCGACTTTATCCCTGGTCGATGGTTGTACGGCGGAGAATTGATGCACCATTTCGGCCACTTCATGGCTGAAAGCAGCCACAGACTGTACCAGGTCAGCGACTATGGAAAGGAACGCCTCCCACAGGGGCTCGCTTACGACGGTGTGGTCTTCTCGTCGCGGATGGGCCTCAAGCCATTCGCCAAGGAGTTGATCTGCAGGTACTACGGCATTTCGGAGAGCAGATTGCTGCTCGTCAGGGACAGGCCGGCCATCATCGATGAATTGACCGTCGTACCCCAGGGTTCCATTCTCGGTGGAGGGCCGCTCAGCTCAGAGTACTTGGAGTACCTGAACTTCTATCAGGACCGCAACGCGGCAGGACTGGGGGCCCACGGAGCATCGGCTCCGAAGAAGCTGTTCGTTGGGCGGGGGCATATCGAGGGCGGGGGAGGATCAATCCAAGATGAGGCAATCATCGAGGAATATGTCGCGTCCAAGGGGTTTACCTCAGTTCGACCTGAGGAGTACCCGCTGCTAGAACAACTGAACCTCTTCCGCCACGCCGAGGCGGTGGTGGGAATCGGCGGCTCATTTGTGCATTTGTTTGACCACTTGGGCCAAACAAATGCGGCGACGTTTCTCATTAGCCGCGGAGACCCAGACGGCTTTTACCACGACCGGTCCCTCGATCAAAAGGTTGCAGCACTCGAGTACTACCAACCCAGAGCCGAGCGGGGCGACGAGGTCGTCGCCGGTGAACGTGACGGTCGAACGCACCACACCACGAGATACCGGCGCGACCTACTTCTGGATGCGCTCTCCACATTCCTGAACAAGCACGCATGAAGCGCTGGGAGTGAACAGCGCGGGTCACCTCAACGTTGGCGTGACCATCGCGAGAGCTAGAGCAGGCCGAGACGCGAGGAAGCCAAGAGGCTCTGCACACGCTGCCACGCCCGAGTCTCCCGATCTACGGCAAGTGGCAGGTTGATGGTGTCCACGTCGAGGGAGTCAGCGAGGAGGGCAGCCACCGCGATTGGCCCGAGATGACTTCGGATGTCTGACGTGTCGCCCGCGTCGCCATGCAGCCATGCATTACTCGCGACCACCACTTCGTCGATGGCAACCATCCGCCCGGCCCAACGATCGGAGCGCCGGACGTCGAGCGAGATCTGACGTGGCCTCCCTGGACCATTCTGCAAAGCCACGTGGGGCCCGTCCATCACGAACATTCCCGTCCCACCGGGCAGGGCAGCCGGCTGCAGCCTGATCGGTCCCACAGCGACCCACGTGTCGACGTATACCTCCACGGCGTGCGCAACCTCCGGCGATACCGGCTCAGGAAGCGTAATAACGCCGCTGGCGTGACGTGAAAAGATGAGTGCAGCAGCCACAGCAAGCCGCTCCGCCGGGACACTCACGGGGCAGCCGTCGATCAACAAGGCGGGGACCAGTGGTTCCGCGTCGTATGCCTCAGGGGTGGCGAAGAGCCCTCCCGACCCAGTACCGCCAAAGTCGTGGACCCATTCGATCCTCACACTGACCCCTTTCGTGCCAGTTGCTCAACGGCGTGCCCGGTCGCAATGGTGCTCGGAACCCAGGCCCCGTTGTGGACCAGTCCCGGATCAGCCGACCCTGCCTTCAGGAAAGAGGAGAGGTCGCCCAGGTCTTGGCTCGCCAACAGAGCCACGTACAGCGTCCGCTCCCCATCGATCACAAGCCGCTCGGTGAGTCGGCCGTCTCGCAGCTGCGGGCTGAGCTTTTCCACCCAGGTGCGCGATGCCGACACGTGGTAGGCATAGGGCGAATCGCCAGCGCTCGACGACTCCAACACCATGGAGACCCACTTCGAGACCACGCCTCCTTGGCCAACGGCAGCAGGTCGAGGGCCGGGCTCGGCGAGTCTCTCGACGTGGATGCTGGGGCGTATGCCGCTGGATGCAAGCTGCGCCAGTCTCTTCCACGTCAGGTTCTCAAAGTAGGCGGTCTCTCGCTCCACGCCTCCATTGACCAACTCCACGCGCGCGTAATCGGTCGCCAGGCCTCTCAGCCATTCCCCGACACCAGTCACTGCCTGACTGACCTCGTCCATGGCCACCACTCCGTGCCGCCGAACCAAATGGTCAGGCAAGTAGGCCGCTACGCGCTCGGCCACGTTGCTCGAGCCGCGAACCGTCGGCTTGGAAGCGCTCTTTTGCGCGGCCCGAAGTCTCTTGACATCCTCATGCGACATGGGGGTCCTCGCCATAAAGGTCGACAGGGTCGCAGAAACCTTCTGGCGTTCGCCATCGGTGCTTGTGACCTGACGAGGGTGGAGCCGGCGGAGTATGTGGAAGTCCCCGGTATGGGCGAACTTCAGACCCGAGCGAAGGAGGCGAATGCCCAAGTTGTAGTCGGAGCCCGATCTGAGAGTCTCGTCGTACCGGATTCGGCGTAGCATCTCCGTGTTCACCATCAAGGTCGGGTGAAGGTAGACCTTCCCAGAGAACAACAGGCTCCCCAAGGTTAGTTCTTTGCCCAAGTGAGGACTAAGCCGTCCATCGACGTCATCGAAGTCGACCCACGCTCCGTAGGTGCCGCCCAGGCTGCCAGCCAATGCTTCTAGATGACTCTCGATACGCCAAGGCAGCATGATGTCGTCATCATCGTGGATGACTGTGAATGTCCCACGACTCTGCTCCGCAGCGAAATTTCTGGCCGCAGCAAGGCCCGATTGATCTCGATAGAAGTAGCGGATTCGTTCGTCGTCGTACCCCGCAACCAGATCGCGTGTCCCGTCCGTGGATCCGTCGTCAACGATTATCAACTCAAAATCTGAAACCGTCTGGGCCAAGATGGAATCGATGGCATCCGGTAGATAGCCCGCTCGATTGTGGGTTGATACCACCACACTTACGGGGGGCTGCACAACCCTAGGCGAATGCCGCCACCTCGTGGTGTTGCGCACATAGGATTTATCGTGCAGGTGGATGCGCCGGTTCTCCTCTATCGCAGCGGCTCCGTCCACATCGGCCGAGACCTTCGACCTTGTCGGCGTGTGCCACATGTGATACATGCGGACACCCTCGTCCAAACTCCATTCCAGACGACATCCAGCTCGGCGAAGCCGGTTCGCAAAATCGATGTCCTCGCCGCCGTAGATGACCATTCTTTCATCGAGCCCTCGAACGCGTTCAAACGCCTCTCGGGAGCAGGCCATCATACCGCCCATCCCCCATCGCGGTCTCAGCCGGGAAGCCTGCTCGAGCGCGGACCAGTCAACATCGGTCCCGTCGAAATCGTCAGGAACCGCGCCCTCGGGGAGATCTCGACACTGCAGGACTACGGCACTTCTCGGGTCGTCCAGTATCCGTTGCGAGACAATGCCCAGAGATCCCTCGCCAAAGAGCATGTCTGCGTCGGTCGAGATGAGGACCCGTCCGGTCGCGACAGCGAATCCAGCGTTGAGTGCGCGGGACCGCGACCATGTACCGTCCGTCTCCGTGAACACGTACCTACCGCCCGCGCGGACCACATCGTCGGCGAACGACTCCCGCCCGGGCTCGGTCGAACCATAGTCAGACACGATTATTTCGCCATTGAGATGGCCGAAGGCACCCCGCAGGGTCTTCATGGCGATGAGCACCCGCTCTCGGCCCCAGTCTTTGAAACCGATGATCACCGAAACATCTGCGTTGTGGCTGTCAGTCATCTCACTTCTTCTTTACCGCTCGGTAAATCGCCGTGCCGCCCGTCGGATCGGGGACCACCACCCACACGGAGGCGACCGCTTGGGTGGCAGGCACCCGAGTCCCCACCCAGCCATGAACGTCGATGCGCAGGTCCGTGACCGTCCGGTCGATGGCCACTGGCGGCAAATTGACCAAACCTGGCGCCGACGTCTCGGGGACGTAGCAAAACTTGGCCCCAAACTTACTTGACCGGTTCCATCCGCCTGTTGGGAGCGCCTGCTCCTCAGTACCGTCGAACCCGCGAACGGTCACGACATACTCCCTCGCTCTGAGCCCGCTTCTCAGGAATTCAAGGTGCACCGCGACGTTCCGCAGCGGCCGAGAATGGCCGAACGCGATCGCAAACGAAGAGGGCTCTGGACTTGACTTTCGGCGAATCACGTCTCACGCCCTTCGATGCCACCCGGCGGACGGCACGGATGTGATCGATGATGCAGGCCCGCAGTGCGCAGCATCCTGTAGTCACGCCAACACATGACGCGGCTCCGCCCCGTGGCCCCGGACTTTGCCATTGGCCAGCAATTCCCAGAACCCGGCCTCCCAGGTGTGGGCGCCGGCGTGAGTATCCCGGATCTGGATGAAGCCGAAGCGGTCCGCTGAGTAGATCTGAGCCCCCGCGTTGCTGATCCCCCTGAGGAAGCCGGTGTCCTCTCCCCTGCCGACCTCGGGGAACGGGTGGGCGACGGCGACGGCGCGCGAGGTGACGATGGTCGGGCCCATGACGAAGTCGGTGAAGCGGTGCTCCCGCTCCGGGAAGCGGACGATCGTCAGGTCCTCGGCCTTGAGGTACATGTGGTGGGCCTGCTTGCCGACCACAGCGGCGCCGGAGTAGTCGAGCGCGTTGAGCTGGTCGCGGAGGTAGTGCGGCCCGTAGAGGTCGTCGTCGTCGATCTTGGCGACGAGGTCGCCCGAGGCGGCGGCAACGAGCCGGTTCAGGCACGCGCCGAGTGGCACGTCGGACGGCGCCTCCAGCGCGACGAGCTGCTCGATCCCGAGCGACCGAGCCTTGTCTCGGACGCTGGAAGCCCCCTCGAAGCCATGGGTGAGCACGGCGACCTCGAGCTCCACGTCCTGCTGGGCCGCCAGGGTGGCGAGCACGTGGTCGAGCTGGTGCGGGCGGTTCGTCGAGACCAGCGCGCTCACGGTCGGGCGCTTGACCCGGTGCGCCGCGAGCCCCGCACCGGCGAGGACGTCGTCGACCCGCCGCGTGTAGGTGTGCTCGGCCCAGATCCGCCGCTGGGCGCGGTGCACCATCCGGTCGCGCAGCTCCGGGCTGTTGTAGAGCGCCCGGAGCGTCCACTCCGCCTCCTGCGGCTCGGAGACCTGCACGACCTCGTCGCCCGGGAAGTACTCCCCGATGGCCGCGCTCGGCGTCGAGACGACCGGCGTGCCGCAGGCCGTGATCTCGAAGATGCGCCGGGCGCACATGCTCGGTGAGCCCACGACCGAGTTCACGTTGAGGAACATCTTGTAGCCGCGGTATGCCGACAGCGTCTGCTCGTACGAGAGTGAGCCGACGACCCGGTCACCCAGCGACCCAGGGAACTGGTAACGGTCGTCGTGCCCGAGGAAACGGGAGAAGATCTCCAAGCCCAGCGGCATACGGGACGAGACTCGCTCAGCCGCCCCGAGGAGGAGATCCATCTGCTCGCGACGCTCGGGGTACTTGTGCGCGAAGTACATGCCGGCAAAGGCGATGTCGCGGGCTTGGTGACCCTTCGTCGGCCGGACGGGGTTGTGGATCGACTGCTGCGCCGCGAACGGGAGCACGCCCACCCGGTCGTGGCCCAGGTCGCGCTCATAGTCGGGCAGCCGCTCCGAGTCGGTCGTCCAGACGTGGTCGAACAAGCGAGCCGTGTCGAGGAAGTCGTCGTAGTGGACCGGATCCTCCTTGTTCCAGAAGACCGTCGGCACCCCCTGGGCCCGGCACCACTCGAGGAGATCGACGAGCGCCGGACGCGGCGCCGTGGGCCCGGTGAGCGCGTACTGCCACGAGTCGCCGTTGCCGTGCCACGCGGACTCGACGAAGAGCAGGTCGATGCGCCGCGGCGCGGCCACCTCGGCGCGCCACCCTGCGGCGGTCAGCTCGACCTGGTCCCACTCGTAGCGGAAGGCCAGCCGGCTGAAGTCGTCGAGGATGACCCCGACGCGCAGATCCGGGCGACGTGGCAGGCGATCCGGCAACGGCCAGGCCGGGAACTCCGGGGCCCCGAGAGCCTGCCGGCCGTCCAGGTTGAGCGGCCGGCCGAAGATCGTGCGCCGGCGAGCCCACGTGCGGACCTGTGACACGCCACCACGGCGGAGGTGCCACGCGGCGGTGCGAGGGTCCGCGAGGACCTCTCGGGCAATGGACATGGACACCCCTGACACGGACATGCGGGCGGAGCCGCAGAGCGGCCCCAATGTACCGAACGAAAAGAGTCGATTGCACGGCCGTGCCGGGCGGTCCCCCGGCTGGGGCACAATGTCGGCATGCGAAGATCCCGGGCGACCGACGTGTCGCTGGGGCTCATCGCCCTTCTGATCAACGTGGCCATCGTCGTCGCAGTCGTTTTCTTCATCGGGGGGGACGACGCCCCACCTGCGGCGAGCACCTCGCCGACCACGACCGCGACCCCCGGCTCCTCGAGCTCCGCAGGCATGGGCGGTGCCCTGCCGGAGGTCTCCCAGCTGCTCGCCAGCGACGCAGATCTCGTCCTCGCCGTGCTCGGCGACGGCACCGGCGACGAGGACGGCGAATGGGTGTCGGTCCTGGCCGACCTGGCCGGCTCGACACGACAGGTCACCCTGCGGAACCTCGACCCCACCGATCCGACCCGCTACGCCGACGAGCAGACCTACGGCACGTCGGGGCCGACGACGGTCATCTGGAACGGCAGCCGACCCGGAGCGGGCGCCGGCTACGCCGCGGACCGACTCGACTTCCTCATCCCGGAGGAGCCCGACGCCGTCGTGCTGAACTACGGTCGGGACGACAAGGCCTCGGCCATCGCCGATCGCCTCGACACCACGCTCTCGGCGGTCCGGGCCAAGTGGCCCAAGGTGCCCGTCGTCGTCGTGCTCCAGGCGCCCAACCTGAACGACCAGCTTGCGCCCGTGCGCAAGGCGACCGAGAAGTGGGCAGCGGCCAAGAAGCTGCCGACGGTGGATGTCGCCGCCGCCTTCCGCCAAGCCGGGGACCCGAACTCCTTCGTCTCCGTCGTCGACCCGCCGAGCGTCAACGCGCAGGGCGGTCTGCTCTGGGGCGAGACCGTCTACCGCGCGATCGGCGGCCGGATCCCCGAGGATCCGTCCTCGCCACCCACCGTCGGCGCCGAGGCGACCGACGTCATCGCACCCGGTGCGGCCTTCCCCGTCGGTGACAGCAGCCCCGTTGGCGCTCAACCCACACCGACCGCGGTCTCCACCACTCCGCCAGCGCCCGAGCCGACCCCGACCGAGACTCCCGTCGAGACGTCAACCACGACGTTCAAGCCGACCCGGGCCAACCCGACCACCACGACGACTGAGCCCGAGACCCCTCCACCCGCCCCGGCCAACTGAGAGTGAACTGAGCAGCCGCGCCCGGGACCGGGCCTACTGCCTTGACCGCACCGACTCCACGGCCTCGAGCAGCACCTGGGCGCGGGCATCGAACGAGTGGTGAGCGCGCACCTCCTTGGCCTGCTGGAGGATCTCCTCGTCGGTGCCGAAACGCAGCGCCCCCTCGGGGCTGCAGAGGTGGCGCAGCTCGTCCGGGCCGTCGTAGGTCTGCACCGCAGAACCGAAGACCTCGCGCAGACCCGCGACCTCGTCGGAGATGACCCGCGCCCCCGACGCGACCGCGTCGAAGAGCCGGTTCTGGATGAAGCCCAGCTCGGCCATCTCGGGCCAGTGGTCGGCCAGCACCCGGGAGGCGCTGCGGTACACGGCCGACAGGTCCCGGTTGTCGACATGGTCCGCCTCGAGAACGGGCGCCGGGACGACGTCGGCCCAGCCGCCGCCGATGACGCGAAGGTCCACGCCCGCCGCGAGAGCATCCGTGACGATCGTCCGTTCCCGCCCCGAATGGTTCCCACCGACGAAGACCGCCGGGCGGCTGAAGCCATCGCCGGGCGCGCGTGGGACGAACCGGTCGACGTCCGTCGCCTGGAGGAGGGGGAGGATCTCGCGACCAGCCCGACGGGAGAACTGCTCGCTCCACGAGGCCGACGCCGCGAAGACCAGGTCGAAGCCGCGGACCTCCAGCGGCGTCAGGAGCTCCGGGTGGCTGATGACCCAGAGGACGTTGACCACCCCGGGGATCGGGGCCACCTGGTCGAGGCCGCGCAACACCACGCTGACGTCGTCGAAGACGTGCGCGGTCTCCCGGTTCGCGCCATGACGGTAGGTGACGACCTCCTGGCCGGCCCGGCGCAAGGCGCTGGCCAGCGACTCCACGTAGGCGGTGTCACCCCAGCGGTTCCCACTGGGGCCTCCCGGCGCGGCGTGGCGCAGCCCCCACCGCAGCCCCGGACCCGGGCGGTCCCGGACCAGCACCGGGCGCAGCGACGGGATGACCCGGCCGTCGGTCTGGATCCGGGTCACCCGCAGGTTCGCGGCCGCCAGCTTGTCCAGGTCCGGCGACGGGAGACGGCCCCACCACCGGTCCATGAAGAGCCGACGGTTGTCATCGAGGTTCTTGCCGCGAGCCGGGGTCTTGCTCTCGCGATGCTGGAAGCGCACCGCGGGCTCGACGGCGAAATAGCCCGTTTGGGAGGCCGCCCCTGCGCGCAGGCAGAGGTCGACGTCCTCCATCCCGTTGACGAAGCGGGGGTCAAACCCGCGAAGCCTGAGGACATCGGCTCGGCGCATGAGCAGCGCCGCCGCCGTCACCACCGCGAACCGCATGCTCCCGACGCCGTGCGCATCCTCCGGAGGCATCCCCGCCAGGTGGTGCAGCGGAAGGTGGTTGTCCGCGACGAAGATCGTCCCTGCGGCCTGGACGGAGTCGTCGCCATAGAGCAGCAGCGGCTGGACGCCGAGACAGTCCGGGTCGCTCAACCGCCCGACGAGCACCTCCGGGCCCTGCTCCGGAGCGACCGTGTCGTTGTTGAGGAAGAAGACGTACTCCCCGGTCGCCGCGGCGACGCCGAGGTTCGACCCGATGCCGAAGTTGAGGTTCTTCGGCAGGTGCAGGACCCTGACGCGCGGGTCGCCGGCCCACAGCTGCGCGAGGACCGTCCCGACCACGAACGTGGAGCCGTTGTCGACGACGACGACCTCGAGGTCGCCCGGCATCCTCAAGACGGAGTCGACCGCGGCCGCCGTCATCAGGTGGTCCTGGTAGGTGGGGATGACCACCGAGATGCGCCCGGGCACGGCCGCGTCGCCCTTCGCCAGCAGGCCGTCCCAGTCGACGAGGTTCTTGCCGATCGCGGCGAACTGCCAGTTGTCCGACTCGGTCGTGGTGACGCGTGGTGCGTCGGCGTCGGGCCGGTCGTAGCGGCAGCCGACGAACGGGAAGAGGACCGGCTCCTCCCGCTCGGCGACCCGGATCGCCAGGTCGTGGTCGACACCGCGAGGCAGCTCCTCGTCGAAGCCTCCGGCCCCCTCCACCAGGGAACGTCGTGCCACGAAGACATTGAGGTCGATGTGGTTGCGCACGAGCAGGTGCTGCAGGCCGCCGCGGTAGGCCTGGTAGGACGAGGTGTCACCCGTCCGCAGCTCGATGGCGCTGTAGGCGGCGCTCGCGCCCGTGTGCTGCAGGCCCCCCAGCATCAGCTCGAGGAAGTCCGGCTCCCAGCGGTGGTCGGTGTCGAGGAAGGCGACGAACTCCCCCGTGGCCGCTGCGAGGCCGGCGTTGCGGGCCGCGGACAGTCCGGCGTGAGCGCGCTCCACCAGTCGGACCCGCGCGTCGCCCGCGGCGAGCGACCGGACCACACTGGCGGTCTGGTCGTCGGAGCCGTCGTCGACGACGACCAGCTCCCAGGCCTGCAGCCCCTGCGACTGGACCGACCGGATCGCTCCCGCGACCTCGGACTCACGGTTCCACGCAGGCATGATCACGCTGACACTCGGATGACCGTCACTCCCCACGGAGAGGCTGACGTCCGAGACGGCTCGACGCCACTCCTCCTCCTTGGCCGCGTTCCACGTCCTCGTGGTCCGCGGCCGGCGCAGCACGGCAGTCCTGCGGAACTCGCTCGAGTACTCGCCCGCGGCGCGACGCACGTCACCCCACCGGACGCTGCGGCGGGGGGCCGGCAGCAGCGTGTCGTCCGACGCGCTCTCGAGGAAGGACCCGAGGCACCCGCCCGGGTGCTCCTCGCTTCCGTCGGGCGCCGCGGGCAGCAGCTTCGGGTCGAAGAGCGGACCGAGGGCGGGCAGCGTCGCGCGGTCCTGGCGAAGGAACGCGAGCACGCCGTCGATGTCACCCTCGCGCCAGGTGTCGCGGACCGCCTGCGGCAGCCTCCCGACGAGGACCAGCGGGTGCGGCGGCAGGAGCTCCGCCATGCCCACGGAAAGAAAGTGTGATGCCGCCTCCTCGGGATCCCGGAAGGTGCGGTTGGCGGCGGCCGAGTAGAAGTCGGCGTCGAAGATGCCGGTCTCCACGAGGTCGTTGGCCGAGGTCTGGCCCGCCGGCCCCTTCGCGACCCGAGCCGAGGCGGAGTCCACGGCTCGCCCCTCCGGTGCCGACGCGACCCGCGCGCTGAGCCGCGAGAAACCGCGCGAGGTCAGGCCCGCCAGGCGACGCACGTAGACCGCGACGGCGAGGAGGAGGAGCAGCTGCGCGGCACCGAGGACGACCGCCGCCACGGCAACCCGGCCCTGGACGAGCAGCACCCCGGCCGCGACCAACAGGATCGCCAGGAGGACCAGGCCAGCGGCCAGCAGGCTCAGCCAGACCCGACGTGAGGCCGGCCGCCCCGCCGGCGCCTCGCGCTTCCCGGTCACGCCCGGCCCAGCACCCATGTGTCAACCTTCCTCTACGAGGTCTCCACGGCGCATCGGCCATCCGAGTGCCTCGGCAATGCGGCAGCCTACCCGGCAAGCCCCCGAAGCGGACCGACCACGGCTGCGAGCGGGACACGGGAGCCAGCCCAGCGGCATACGGCATGCTCGCTCCCCTCTGACGGGTCCTGCGTCTACTACGCTGCGAGAGGACGCCCGGCCTCGACGAAGGAGACCCGATGTACCAGCCACGGATGAGCTCGCGACTGGGGGCGGAGGCGCTGGGCACCTTCTGGCTCGTCTTCGTCGCCTGCGGGACCGCGATCTTCAACGCCAAGGTGGTCACCCAGGCCCTCTCCGACAGCGCGCCCGTGCCCATCGGCGTCGGGAGGCTCGGCGTCGCTCTGGCGTTCGGCCTCGTCGTCGCCACCATGATCTACGCCGTCGGCCACGTCTCCGGGGGGCACTTCAACCCGGCCGTGACCATCGGGCTCGCCATCGCCAAGCGCTTCGACTGGGGTGACGTGCTGCCCTATCTCGCAGCCCAGGTGGTCGGCGGGCTTCTCGCCGGCGGTGCGCTCGCCGGGCTCATCGCCAGCCGAGGCCTACCCTCGACCGGCAACCTCGCGGCCAACGGCTACGGGGACGCGTCCCCCGACGGCTTCGGCCTCGGTGCCGTGCTCGTCGTCGAGGCGCTCATGACGGCGTTCTTCGTCTACGTGGTGCTCGGCGCGACCAAGGACGACGCACCGCGCGGGTTCGCACCGCTCGCCATCGGCTTTGCCTTCACGCTCGCGCACTTCGTCGCCATCCCCGTCAGCAACGCCTCGATCAACCCGGCTCGGTCGACCGCGGTCGCCTTCTTCAACGGCGCCGGTGCACCCGGGCAGCTGTGGGCCTTCTGGGTGGCGCCGATCGTCGGGGCGGTCATCGCCGGCGCGACCTACGCCTGGATCACGGGTGACGACCGGCGGCACATGGACGTCGACGGGTCGACCTCGGACATCGCCAACGCGGAGCGGGACGAGGCTGGGCGGCCGGTCCTGGATCGCTGAGGCGCAGTGTGCGGCGCCCCGCCGAGGTCGGCGTGGTCGCCGCGCGACTACGCGTCCGTCGGCGGCTCGGTGTGCGCGTCGCCCTCCTGGGCGAAGTAGGCGGCGGCCACGGACTTCGGCACGCACATCTCCCACGCGTCCTCGATGAGCACGGTGAGCCGGTCGTGGTCCAGTGCCGCCAGCCACGCACACACCCACCGATAGCGAAGATCGGAGGGCCGGGGCAGGAAGAACGTCCCCGGCTCCCGGGCGATGAGCGAGTCACGCTCCTCGCGGGGGAAGCCGAAGCCGAGGACCGTCTCGTCCGGGCTCACGCTCGCGAACACGATCTGGCCGACCCGGAACTTGCGGTAGTCGCGGACCCACGCCTCATAGGCACGCGGAAGGCGCAGGGCGATGTCGCGTACGTCGAGAGCGGTGACGGCCACAGGACCATCGTGCTCGGAAGGCCGTCGCCCGTCACCCCCCAAGGCGATGATTGGGGTATAGCGGGCGGAGGGGAGGAACTGCTCTTTCGATGGCGTGGGGACGAAGTGCTCTTTCGATGGCGTGGGGGACGAAGTGCTCTTTCGATGGCGTGGGGGACGAAGTGCTCTTTCGATGGCGTGGAGTTAGTGTCTTTCTTCATTTGGGGTTGGTTAAGCTAATATCTTCATATGGCTCTAATGAAGGCAGAGGCTACCCGGGTTGCGCTCATCGGCGACATCGTCGAGTCCCGGCGCGCGGGTGACCGGCAGGCGCTCCATGACACCGTCGGCGAGGTGCTCGACCGCGTCAACCGCGACCACCCCCTCGTCGACCCGGCCGTGATCACGCTCGGTGACGAGTTCCAGGGGGTCTATGCCACCCTCGGCGACGCGCTGACCGCTGCCTTCCACATCCGGGCCCGGCTGCGACCGCACGACGTGCGCTTCGGCCTGGGGCGCGGGGCGATCCAGGTGCTCGACCGTGAGCGCGGCATCCACGACGGGCCCGCCTACTGGGCAGCGCGCGACGCGATCGAGCAGGCCGCCGAGCTGGCCGGCAAGGCAGCCCTGCGGACCACCCGCACGATCTTCCGGTCCCCCGAGGACCCACCGGCTCAGGTGATCGCCGTCAACGCCGCCCTGCTCACCCTCGACCAGGTCCTCGGCGCCCTGTCGCCCGGGTCGTGGCGGATCCTGACGGGTCGGCTCTCCGGACTCACCCAGAAGGACATCGCCGAGCGTGAGGGGATCACGCCCTCGGCGGTGTCCCAACGAGTCCGAGGCGACGGGATCGGAGTGGCCATGGAGGCGATGCGGATGCTCGGCGAGCTGCCCTGACCGGGCGCCACGCCACGCAATCCACGCCACGCCACCACGCCAGACCGTGCCCGGCCCAGCCCGCTGAGGAGGAACTGAGCGTGCGCGTGGGAGCGAGCTCAGCGGCATACGGCATGGACATCCGGCGCATCCCGGGCCTCAACGGGGAGTCAGCCACCCCAATTCTGTGAAACCCGTCACACCCGGCCACCTCCAGTGGAATGCTCACAGGTGGACCCGGGGGTCAGCCATGGAGCACGCCACATCACGGCGCACGCGCCGTCTCGAGGGGGGCAAGGCGCTCATCGCGAGCGTTCTGCTCGTGGCTTGTGGCGCGCCTGCAGGCGTGGAACCCGGATCCGGCTCCTCCACCCCTGCCGGCACCACCTCTGCCGGAACCACCCCGGCCGGAACCACCCCGGCCGCCACCGCCGGCACGACCCTCCTCGAGGACGGCTACGCGCTGCCCGTACCGCACGGCTGGACCGTGCAGGACCGGGCAGTCATCGGCACGGCATTCCAGCAGGACGCGCGCTGCGTCTCGGCCGAGACGGTCGACCGCCCCGCGCCCTCGGACGCGGGCTCCCCCGAGCTCGACCGAGCCGCCGTGCAGCTCTGCGTCATCACCCGGGATGACGACCTCACTCTCGAAGAATGGCTGGCCGGGCGCAGCCAACGCACCTCCACGCCAGAGCGATACGGCACCTGCGACGTCCGCGTGCTGCCCGGGACACCCCAGCGGCAGCTCGCCTATGCACAGAGCCCCGGCCGCCGAGCCGAGATCGCCGTCACGGTCACGACGACCCCCGAGAAGACACAGCAACGCCTTCGCGAGGTCGCGGACCTGCTCACGAAACTGCGTTGTCCACAGCTGTGACCATCGTCAGCTGACGATCGTGAAAGGGGGATGCGATGCGACGAAGCACGCTCGCACGCAAACTGATCGGATTCACTGCCGTACCCGTCCTGGTGGGCGGCCTGCTGGTCTCCGGACCACTGGGCGCCCAGGCTGCCGGCCGCACGGCCGACCGCACACCCGACCCGGTGGCCGAGATCCTCGGCCAGTTCCCACCCGGAGAGTCACCCTCCGGCGCCGGTGAGCGGCTCCTGCTCGAGATGGCGGGACTCGTCCCGGCCCCGGCCAAGGCGAAGGACACCCCGAAACGTCCGCCCGCCGAGACCATGACCACCTTCGACATGCCCAACGCCCCCGGTGACCCGATCTTCGGGGCCGACGTCATGGTCAACGACCCGGCCGACGACAACCTGACCACCGACGTCACGACGCAGAGCGAGACCGCCCTCGCCGTCGACGGCCCCATCGTCTGTGCGGGCTACAACGACTTCACCGCCGGCGGTCTCTCCGGCCTGGCGTCGTCGGCGAACAGCGGCCAGACGTGGACCGACCTCGACGGCATCGGCGGCCGCGGCGACCCCGTCATCGTCGCCCACTCGACGACCGGCGACTTCTTCTACGGCGAGATCGCGACCATCGGCGGCAACCCCGCCATCGGCATCGCCCGCTCGACCGACGGCTGCCAGACCTTCGCCGCCGCGGTCGACGCCTCCCCCGTCTCGTCCGGGCTCGCCGGCACCACCCTCAACGACAAGCCGTGGGTCGCGGTCGACAACACGGGCGGCGCCAACGACGGCGACGTCTACGTGTGCTGGACGCGCTTCTTCCAGACCACCCCCGGTGACACGACCACCGGCACGAGCGAGCTCCGGTTCAGCCGGTCCAACGACAGCGGCGCCACCTTCATCGGCGAGCAGGTCCTCGTGCCGCAGGGGTCCGCCGCCTTCGGGTGCAGCATCCAGGTCGGCTCCGCCGGCGAGATCTACGTCGCCTACGCGAACCGCGCCGCCGGACAGGTCGAGTTCCTCCGCTCGCTCGACGGTGGGCTCAGCTTCGGCGCCGTCGTCGACATCGACGCGAACGCGCCGCAACCCGGCGACGTGACCGCCGCCAACAACTGCGGCACGAACAACACCCGGCCCATCCTCAACGGCAACATCCGGATGCTCCACGGCGCCTGGCTCGCCGTCGACACGACGGGCGGGGCCAACGACGGCAACGTCTACGCCGCCTGGATGGAGAACCCCGCCAACGCCACCGACCGCTCCGACGTGTTCGTCGCCCGGTCGACCGACGGCGGGCTCACCTGGGGCAACGTCCAGCAGATGGGAGTCGCGGCCAACAACCTCGACGAGTTCAACCCCTACGTCGACGTCTCGCCGACGGGTGTCGTCTCGGCAGCCTGGTACGACAAGCGGAACGACAACCCCGGCAACACCAACACCGACGTCTACACCGCCTACTCGACCGACGGAGGCGTGACCTACGGCGCCAACGTCCGCGTCAGTGACGTGACCGCCGGCATCCCGCCGCTCTTCCCGCACTACAACCCGGGGACGGCGCAGTGCTACTTCGGCGAGTACCTCGCCGTCGGCAGTGACGCCGCGAGCTTCCACTACCTGTGGGGCGACGGACGGCGGACCGTGACGACGACCGGCTTCCCGGCCGGCCGGCTCGACCTCGACGTCTACTACGACCGGCTCGAGGCGCCGGCCCTCAGCGGTGGCGACCTCACCGTGACCAAGACGTCGCGGCCCGACCCCGCGATCGCCGGGTCGCAGCTCTACTACGACGTCGTCGTCAGCAACGCCGGCCCGGACACCGTCTTCAACGCGGTGGTCACCGACGTCCTGCCGGCGGGAGTCACGTACGAGACGGCCACCGTGCCGTGTGCCGAAGGCCCGGTCGGGACGCTGACCTGCGTCGTCGGCGACGTGGCCGCGGGGGCCTCGACAACCTTCACGATCAAGGTGAGGGTCGATCCGGGGCTGCTCGGGAACGCCGACGCCGTCACCATCTACAACACGGTCTCGGTGTCCGGTGACAACGACACGGACACGCGGAACAACACCTTCACCCTCGGCACGATCGTCGAGGACCGGGCGGACCTCGCGGTGATCAAGGTGTGCAAGCCCGACGAACCCGCCCCCGCAGGTGAGACCGGCTACTGCGACATCCACGTCGACAACCTCGGTCCGTCGGACGCCCGCGCCGTGACGCTCACGGACGTGCTCACCTCGGCGACGCCGTTCAGCGTCACCGCGGTCACGGTCACCCCTGCGGCGAGCGGCACCTGCGCGCCCACCACAGCGGGCCCGACGAACGACGTGACGATCACCTGCGACCTCGGCACCGAGCCGGTGACCGGCCGCACCACCGTGCGGGTCTCCGTCGAAGCCGCCGACGTCGCCCAGATCAACGACGTCGCCACCGTCTCGTCCGCCACGCCCGACCCGGTGACGAGCAACAACCATGCCAGGGGACGCGTGAGCTTCCTCGGGTCCGCCGACCTATCGATCGCCAAGACGGCGGCCGCCACGGTCGTGGCCGGGACCCAGCTGACCTATGAGATCACCGTCCACAACGCCGGACCGTCCACCGCGGTGGGCGTCGTCGTCACCGACACGCTGCCCGCTGGCCTGTCCTTCGTGTCGGCGCAGACCACCGGTGGGTCGTGCACCAACGGCAACCCCGGTGACCGGGACCTGCGCTGCGGCCTCGGCAACCTCGCCGCGGGAGCGACGGAGACGATCACCGTGGTGGCCCTCGTCGCCCCGGACGTCCCCGACGGCACGATCCTGTTCAACGCGGCCGTCGTCGCGAGCGACACGAGCGACCCGGACAACTCGGACAACCGGACCAGCGTCAAGACGGTCGTGGCGGCCTCCGCCGACGTGAGCGTCACCAAGTCCGACTCGCCCGACCCGGTGTTCGCCGGCAACCAGCTGACCTACACCATCCAGGTCACCAACCACGGGCCGTCGACAGCGGCCGACGTGACGATCACCGACCCGCTGCCGGCGGGGACGACGTTCGTCAGCGGGCAGGACCAGAACGGCAACACCGTCTGCTCCCTCGCCCAACCCGGGATCGTCGTCTGTGACCTCGGGACGCTCCAGCCGCAGCAGGTCGTCACCGTCCTGCTCACGGTGCTGGTCGACGCCTCGGTCCCCTCGGGGACGGTCCTGTCCAACACGGTGACGGTGACCTCGTCGACCGCCGACCCGGATCCGAGCAACAACTCGGCCACGACGCAGACGACCGTCGCCACCAGTGCCGAGCTCTGGCTCGACAAGACCGGTGTCAGCCGGTCCGGCAACCCGAGCCCGGTCATCGTCTACACCCTCACCGTCCACAACGACGAGGGCTGCGAGACCGACGCACAGTC
>Ga0209347_1002438_pt1 | contig 24739 bp, 27 predicted proteins | sample AutmiccommuBRH23_FD_187382 | JGI IMG/M metagenome (GOLD analysis project Ga0209347, IMG submission 187382) | Deep subsurface microbial communities from Mt. Terri, Switzerland - Autotrophic microbial communities BRH/23 (SPAdes) (version 2) | ecosystem: Environmental > Aquatic > Deep subsurface >...
GGGTTTTTGTCAAAGGAAAGCATTAACCTTGTAGACATGATTATAGATTCCATATATCTATTAACTGGACTGATACTTTTCTTTTCAATGTGGCAGTTATATCGATCTTACGGAAAAGATAAGGTGTGGTCCCTGTGTCTTTTAGGCATAGGACTTTTTTTAATTGGGACAACAATTGATTTGATTGAAGAATTTTACATATTCTACAACTTTCCAGGTATTGTAAAAATATTTTTTTTAATGGGTATCTTAATTTCTTCTTGCGGCATTGTTATGGTTGTTAGGAAATATATAGATATGGCTAACACTGATTCATTGACAGGGATTTACAATAAAAGATATTTAAAAAAAATACTTAGCATGGAAATTGATCGCTCCAGGAGGTTTAACATTCCTATGTCTGTTATATTTATAGATTTGGATAATTTCAAGGAAATAAATGACAGCATGGGGCATTCCACTGGTGATTATGTTATGCATGCCGTGATTGAGAAAATTAAAGATATCACCAGAACAATTGATTCTTTGGCCAGGTATGGAGGGGACGAGTTCATTTTAGTGTTACCGCGTACATCTTCAGAGGGTGCCCATATATTATTAAAACGGTGTCAGGAAATGGTTTCCAATCTGGAATTGCCAGGAGGCATTAAAATTGGTTTAAGTGGTGGCATAGCGGTTTTCCCATATGATGGAGATGATGTTGAAAAACTGATAAATATTGCTGATGGCAGAATGTATGAGAATAAAGCCATACGTAAAAATCTTTCAAAGGAATAGTTTATTATTCTGCCAGCAGCGTGAAGCACTAATTGGGGTGATTATTTGGAAACTATAAGGTCGCTGCTTTATTTTGTTTCAGCCGGCTTATTTGAAATCGGGGGCGGCTACCTGGTTTGGTTGTGGCTGCGGGAAGGCAAGAGTGTCTGGTTTGCTGTGCTGGGGGGGCTGGTTTTGTTCCTTTATGCAGTTATTCCCACCTTTCAGCCTGCAAATTTCGGGCGTGTTTACGCAGCGTACGGCGGTGTGTTTATAGTGCTGTCAATATTATGGGGCTGGAAGATTGACCAGGTTATTCCCGATAGTTTTGACCTTCTGGGTGGCCTGATTGCCCTGATCGGCGTTTTGGTTATAATGTACTGGCCCAGGTAATAGTTAAATAGAGTTTGATTTAAGAAGTAAAATGCTGTCTATCGCCCTATGAGTTTTATGGGCGGAAGACTCTGAATTCTGTCCATGGCCGCACAGTTCTATATTACATTAGGTTGTATTCCTTTGCTTCCTGGCTCAGCAGCTCTGTGGTGTTTTGGATATTTCTCAGACTTTTGTCAATTTCTTCAATGGAGGAGACCTGTGATTCTGAAACCGACCTTATTTCTTCTGAATTTATTGTCAGCTGAGTTATTTTTTCCTGTATGTTTTTCATCATATTGCTTATTTCCTTTACCGAACCGGAAGTCTTGCCGGCCATTTTTCTTATTTCATCGGCTACAACGTGAAAGCCCCTGCCCAGTTCCCCTGCCCGGGCCGCCTCTATTGAGGCGTTGAGCCCCAAAAGATGTGTTTGGCGTGTTATTTCCTCGATAAGTTCAACGATACTGTCCATGCTTTTTACTTCCTGGTTTATCAGCACCGAGTTTTCAGCCATCTGCGCGGCACCTGCGGCCAGTTGCTGAGAAGAGGCCACTAAACTGCTGGCGCCTTCCGAAATGACTTCCACTGATTGGTTTAACTCCAATGCTATAGATGCGAAATTATCCTGTTTGTCGGTTGTGCTTAAGGTCCCTATGGCGCCAATAACAACTCCGGAAGGGTTTTTTACAGGTATTGCCGTAGCCACATAGGGGAGAGTTCCATAAAGAGATTGGGGTATCCTGACGGTTACCTTCTGGCCGGTTTTCATTGCCTGGTCTGTAGAACTTCCCGGTTTAACCGGGTCTCCAATGTTTATTTTCATTTGGTAGCTCTCGGTGTTTTTTATGTATATGAATTTCTCGGTATCGGTAATGATCTTGCTAACGTTGGACCCGAATAACCCAAAGAAATATTCAGCATCTTGGACCAATTTGTCAAGCAGGGCCTGGTCCTCACTTACAGGTTTTATAGTGTCAGCGTTAGCAATGGAATTAAGACTGGAATTGTTAACAGCCTGATTCACAGGTTCTACTTTTGGGCTGATTTCATTTTTAACTGTTTTTTTAGTAAAAATATTAAGCATGGTGTCACCCCATTTTTAAATGATATTTACATTATGGGCAATATACTAGCTAACCGGCTAAAGTTTAAGCTCCCAGAAGAAAACAGCTTAACACTTCTTAAATCAATGTAGTTCTCCAGGTATCAATTTATATTTTCAACATAATTCGAGCCAGAACGCTTAAATCCTTCTTGTAAAATATTATTTCCAGATTTTTGAGAGGTCTAACTAAAGATCGGGCAACTCGCTTTAAGAGCTACCCGAAAAATCAGGTTAACCCACTGTGAAAAGATCTTTTTCTCTATTGGAAACTATGCAGTAGATTGCAATCGCCAGATTGAAAATACCAAACAGTAAATATGCCGGACCCCAAAAATCCAGTGTCACAAAGGTGAAATACATGGTGAACATCAAGCCGGCGGATAGAAAGTAACTCCTGGCCTTTTCTTTTCCCAGGGCATTTCTGAAAAGCTTATTGTAGTCCCGGGATACCCTGTTTTCATTTGCTTTCAATTCACCCAACAGCGGAAAAGTGCTGTGGTTGCTTAACCTGGCCAAATCCACCAAACGGTAAAGATCCACCAGTGTTATATTCTTTTTGCCCTCCAGGGCTGCCCTCCGGGCTTCGCCTGAGAATGTGCCGGCGGCTATAAGTATTCCAGCCGGTATATCCAGTTTTCTAATCTCCTGCTTAAACTGCAGCACTCTTTCTGCAGTTATACTTCCACCGTCATCAACCATAGTTCCCACCGCCACCGGCGCCCCTCGATACAGCGCCCTGATGGGTGCGGAGCAGGTATGTCTTTGATCTTCAGGCCTGTCCTTGATAATATGCACATCTGAAAAGCCTGTTGTTTTTTCAAGTATCTCAACCACCAGCGTGTTCATCCCGCCGGAGGTTCCTATGTTCTTTATTTTTTCCTGACACTGGCGGCCTGCCACCCACAGCCTTCGATGATCCATTGCGGCTCTATCAAGACTCCTTCTGATTTTGAAGGCAGCAAGCACCGCCGGGATCATTAGCGGCACAGACAGTAATAATCCCCTTGAGGCGCTTCCGGTATGAGCAGTAAGGGCCGCACAGGTAGTAAGCAATAATATAAAAATAAGTCCGTAAAAGTCAATATTTCTGGCCAGGGTATTTCTAGGGCTGTCGGATGGCATTATATAATACCTTGGATATTTTCCCTTGGATCTCATTTCTTTCCATTTTTCCACGCTGAGGCTGAAGAATTTCTTCCCCTGGCTGTAATACTTTTTCATGACATGACCTCCAAGAATACTTTATACCCTAATATTCCCATTTACAAAAACAATCAATACATCATCGTCCTTGCATTAAAAAACAACAAATAATTTAAACTACAAACATTAGAGCAATTGGTTTCCGGGAGGTGTGACAAATAGGAGGATTTGAAAAAGGTTTGGACCAAAAATACAGGCTTCTTGACCAGGTGATTGGACGTTTTAATTCCCGGGAGGGACAATTAATCCGCATATTACAGGAGGCCCAGAATATTTTCGGCTATCTTCCTGAAGAAGTGCAGACTTATATTGCCGGAAAAACAGACATACCTGTCAGTGAGGTTAACGGCGTGGTGACTTTTTACTCTCTTTTTCACACCGAACCCAGAGGCAAGCACGGAATTAACGTGTGCATGGGAACGGCCTGTTATGTTCAGGGTGCCAGGAATATACTGGATGATTTCAGAAGAGATCTGAATTTAAAGGACCAGGACACCACAGATGACGGTATTTTTACCGTAAAAAACACCCGCTGCATAGGAGCCTGCGGGCTGGCCCCGGTGATAACGGTGGACGATGAGGTCCATGGCCGGGTTAGCCGCAAGGAGGTTTCCAAAATACTCCGTAAATATCGCAAACTAGAGGAGGCAGCCGAAAGAGTAGATGATCAACAGCCTGAAAGACCTGCAGAAAATCAGGAAAGAGTACCTGCCGGACATTGAGTTAAGGCAGAATAAGGATATAAAATCACAGCAAATCAATATTATGGTGTGTACCGGCACGGGGTGTTCGTCCTCCGGCAGCAAGTCAATGATAGACGGCCTGGAAAAAGCCCTGGCCGGTAGCAAGCTGGATACCAGGGTAAAGGTGGTTAAAACCGGCTGTTTCGGCTTTTGCAAGCTGGGTCCCATAATGGTGGTGCATCCCGGTTCAATTTTTTACTGTAATGTTTCCGAATCTGACATACCGGAACTGGTGGAAAAGCATTTTGCAAGGGGAAAAATTGTTGAAAGGCTTCAGTACGAGGAACCTGATACAGGTGAAAAAAAGAAAAGCCTTGATGAAATATATTTTTTTAATTCTCAGAAGCGTGTGGCGTTGAGGCACTGCGGACTTATCAATCCCGAGGATATAAATGAATATATTGCCACCGGCGGCTACTTTACCCTGGGAAAATGCCTGTCCCGGGAAAAATCGGAAGAAATTATCGACAGCATCAAAAAATCCGGCCTTCGTGGACGTGGCGGCGGGGGATTCCCGGTGGGATTAAAATGGGAAGCCGCCAGATTATCCGAAGGGCCGGAAAAATATGTGGTTTGTAATGCCGATGAAGGAGACCCTGGAGCATTTATGGACCGCAGCATACTGGAGGGGGATCCCCATAGTGTGCTGGAGGCCATGACCATCGCCGGCTACACCATTGGTGCCTCAGAGGGGTATATATATGTTCGGGCGGAGTACCCAATAGCGGTGGACAGGCTTGAAAACGCCATTGCCCAAGCCAGGGCTTATGGTCTTTTAGGTGAGAATATATTGGGCACAGGCTTTGGATTTAATATAGATTTGCGGCTGGGGGCCGGCGCCTTCGTCTGCGGAGAGGAGACTGCCCTGCTGAAATCGGCCATGGGACTGAGGGGGGAACCCCGCCCGAGGCCTCCTTACCCTGCCCAGTGTGGGCTGTGGGATAAGCCCACCCTGTTGAACAATGTGGAAACCTTCGCCAATATTCCTGAGATACTGTCCAGGGGACATGCATGGTTTCATTCCATTGGCACTGAAAACAGCAAGGGGACAAAGGTTTTTTCCCTGGCCGGGAAAATAGTCAATACCGGTCTTATAGAAGTTCCCATGGGCACCACCCTGCGCCAGATTATTTTTGACATAGGCGGCGGCATACCCGGTGGGAAAAATTTTAAGGCGGTGCAGACCGGCGGACCTTCGGGGGGCTGCATTCCTGAACAGTATCTGGATACTCCAGTGGATTATGATTCCTTGAAATCCATCGGCTCAATGATGGGATCAGGTGGGCTTATTGTCATGGATGAAGGTGACTGCATGGTGGATATAGCAAAATTCTATTTGCAGTTCAGCCAGGACGAGTCCTGTGGAAAATGCACACCCTGCCGGGTTGGAACAAAGAGAATGCTGGAGATACTTGAGCGTATAACAGAAGGTAAAGGTGAAATGGCCGATCTTTATGAATTGGAGGACCTGTCCAGGGAGGTTATGGATGCCTCCCTCTGCGGACTGGGGCAGACCGCTCCCAACCCGGTGCTGTCCACAATAAAGTATTTCAGAAATGAGTACGAGGCTCATATAAATGATAAGGAATGCCCCGCCGGGGTTTGCCGGGAACTTCTGAATTATTCTGTGGACCAGGACAAGTGTATCTCCTGCGGACTATGTGCCAAGGCCTGCGTGGCCGAGGCCATAATAGGGGAAAAGAAAGGCCGGCCGTATTTTATCGACCGGCAGAAATGTCTGAAGTGCGGTGCCTGTGAGACCAAGTGCCCAAAGGAGGCAATATACGCGCAATAGTTATGGTAATAGGTAATAGGTAATAGGTAATAGGTAATAGGTAATAAGTAATAAGTAATAAGTAATAAGTTATAAGTTATAAGTTATAAGTTATAAGTTATAAGTTATAAGTAATTGTGGAATATTTACCAATAACCAACAACCAATAACCAACAACCAATAACTTACAGCTTAAAATCCGTTTGTGACCTGTTCTTTTCCCGGTTTCTTTCAAAGGCCAGGTCTATAAGCCGGTCAAGCAGTTCTCTGTAGCCTATTCCGGTTGCCTCCCATAGCTTGGGGTACATGCTGAACCGGGTAAACCCCGGGAATGTGTTTATTTCGTTTACCAGAATTTCGGCGTCATTTTTCCTGATAAAGAAATCCACCCTGGCCAGGCCTGCACAGTCCAGACCCCTGAAAACTTTTACCGCTAACTCCCGAAGCCTTTCAACTGTACTGTCAGGCAGGTCTGCGGGAATAATCAGGTGAGAAAGGCCGTCAACGTATTTTGACCGGTAATCATAGAATTCATTATGGGACACTATTTCACCCGGCAGTGAGGCCGCGGGATCGTCGTTTCCCAGAACGCTTACTTCCACCTCCCGGGCGTCAATAAACTCCTCAACTATGATTTTGCGGTCATAGCTGGCCGCCAGATCTATCCCCCGTACCATTTCCTCCCGGTTACGGGCCTTGCTGATACCCACGCTGGAACCCAGGTTGGCCGGTTTTATAAAGCATGGATAACCCAGCTTTTGCTCCAAATCCTTTGTCAGCGTTACAGGATCCTTTTCCCAGTCCCTGCGCAGGCACCACCAGAAATTGGCCTGGGGGAGGCCCTGTTGGGCAAGAACAGTTTTCATCAGAACCTTATCCATTCCCAGGGCCGCGCCCAAAACTCCCGCTCCCACGTAGGGCACATTGGCCAGTTCCAGGAGACCTTGTACCGTTCCGTCCTCGCCGTATGTCCCGTGTAGTACCGGAATAACCACATCCACCCTGTTTTCGCCATCAGCGACCCGTTCCCCCAGGACCGCAAGTCCCCTGTAATTGGGATCGGCAGGGAGAAACACGTGTTTTGCATTACCCCCGGCATCATCAGCTGAAGTGGGTGAACCTCCGGACATAATCATGGCCGGGTTAACCCCGGCCAGCCATTTTCCATCACGGGTTATAGCCACAGGGATAATATCGTATTTTTCCCTGTCCAGGGCCGCCATTACCGAAGCGGCCGAATTTATGGAAACATCGTGCTCTCCGGAGCGGCCTCCAAAAAGCAATAATACTCTTTTTTTCCGCCTCATATTAATCATCTCCGCTATAGTTATTATGATAGACTTTGTTAGCTGATATTATATATATTCTGAGTATATTTTTCTATAACTAAATATGAAAATAGCTGTCAGCTATCAGCCTTCAGCTATCGGGTCTCAGAGAATAATCAGCGGTATATCGGTATTATGCGGATTCTACCAGGTGCTGACAGCGGAATGTTTAGTCGCCTGTCAGGGGGCTTTTAAGCTCTCCAACTTTAAAATATTCAGGCATTGTTTCTTCTATGTATTTCCAGGTTTCCTCGGCATTTGTCCTCCAGTTGGTGGGGCAGGTTGAAATGGCCTCCACAAAGGAGAAGCCCCGTCCTTCCATCTGGTTTTGCAAGGATTTTTTCAGGTATGCTTTAAGTTGCCTCATATTGGCCATACTCCCCCGGGCCACATAGGAGCCCTCACTGGTAATTGCGGCAACCATTTCCGGTCCCAGCATGGGCTGTCCTGTGGTTTCCGGATCACGACCGTAGGGGCTTGTTTCTGTTTTTTGATCAGGCATGGTGGTTGGGGCCATCTGTCCTCCGGTCATGGCGTATACGGTATTGTTGGCAAGTATGACCGTTATCCTCTCATTTCTGGAAGCTGCGTTAACCAGATGCTGTGAACCGATGGCGTATCCGCCTCCGTCCCCCATGTAGGCGATACAAATAAGGTCCGGATTGGCCCTCTTGATCCCTGTCATTACAGGTGTAGTTCTTCCGTGGTGTGTCTGAATTGTGTCCATGTTGAAAAAGTCCCATGATAAAAGAGAGCAGCCTATATCGCACCCAAAGGCTATCCTGCCCTGGATGTCAAGCTCATCAACGGCCTGCCCCAGCGCTTTCAAAACCAGTCCGTGCCCACACCCCGGGCAAAATTTATGAGGTTTGGTATCCAGCCTCCAGCACTTTGGCATGGTTAGTTCAGCCATAAGATCACTCCTTTTTTTGATAGTTTTTACTACCAGTCCACAGCTATGCAAGAAAAGAAGTGAAATTAATTCAAACTTGGAGAAAAAAAGTCCGCCCAATGGGCGGTGAGGCTAACTCCCGAGGTTATTTATTGCCCGGAGTGTCATAAACAACTGCCTCTTCATCGCAATTGGGAAACTTGGGGCAGTTTATGCATTCCTTCCAAACCTTCTGGGAAAGGGTTTCCTTGGGCACCAGCCTGAAATTACAGCTTTTAAAAAACTCCGACTGGTATGTCAGCGCAAAAATCCTGGGAATTTTGAGATCGGCGGCTTCGGCCAGGAAAGTTTCAACCAGCTTGCGCCCGATACCTTTCTTATGATAATCGGGATTTACCGCAATGGACCTTATTTCGGCCAGATCCTCCCATATAACATGGAGCATTCCGGTACCCAGAAGTATGCCCTGATCTTCAACGACGGTTATTTCCCTTATTCCTTCATAAAGCATGGACCTGGATCTGGCAAGCATCAGGCCCTTATCGGCAAAATGGGTGATCAGGCTATGGACTGATTCTATGTCGCACATTCTGGCTTTTCTAATGATCACTCTCATCTACTCCTTGCAATTTAAATGGTAATTGGTAATTGGTAATTGGTAATAGGTGGTTGGTAATTGGTAATTGGTGGTTGGTAATTGGTAATTGGGTAATTGGTGATATTTTGGTGTTTAACTAATAGCTTATAGCCTACAACCAATAACCAATAACCAATAACCAATAACCTACTGCGCTACATCTCGATGCAGTATTTTACCGCATTGATGAAAACAGGAAGACCCTGAGGAGCGTCAAATTCACCGCGGCGCCAGTCAGGGTGCTGGTGAATGGTTACGAATCTCTCCGGGTGCGGCATCAAACCCATTACCAGTCCTGTTTTGTCACAAATACCGGCTATGGAGTTGATGGATCCGTTGGGGTTGTACGGGTATAACATGGTAGGCGCCCCATCCCGGGTGGAATAACGAAATACCACCTGTCCCCCCGACTCAAGGGAGTCCAGTTGATCCCGGTCTGCGTAAAACTTTCCTTCACCGTGGGCAACCTGCACGCTTATGGTGCCTCCGGACATTCCTCTGGTGAATATGCAGGGGCTTTCCTCTATCCTTATATTAATCCAGCGGCACTCAAATCTCCCGCTGTCATTGTGCATCAGTGTGCAGCCAATCTCACCCAAATTTCGTCCGGGCAGCAACCCTGTTCTTACCAGTACCTGAAAACCGTTGCAAATTCCGATGACCGGCTTACCTTGGTCAACGAATTCCTGAAGGCTTTCCTTAAGGTAGGAAGTCAGCTCTACGGCCAGGATCTTTCCCGAATGAACATCATCACCATAGGAAAATCCTCCGGGCAGTGCCATTATCTGGTAGTCAGACAACCTTTCTTCACCCGACCTTAACTGATTGACATGTACCATGCGGCACTGGCCACCGGCTTTTTCAAAGGCATGGAAAGTCTCGGCGTCACAGTTGGTACCATCTGTCCTCAGTATGCATACCCTTGGCTTTAACATCCGAATACCTCCCTCATTGGCTGCTGCCATGCTTCCCGGAGGATACCGGTTTCCACCGAAAAGAGAATACCGCTTCCGCTTCTGACAGTTATTATCTCTTCACTGGTGGTTTTCCCTATGACTCTCCAGGGGATTTCTTTAAATGCATTTTCTAATACGGCCGTGTCTGCCACCTCAATGACAAAATTCCCGGGGGTCTCGTTAAACAGAAATTCCTCAGGAGTATCACTTTTTTCAATAGCTATGCTGCATCCCACACCGCCTCCAAAGCACATTTCGGCCAGGGTGGCGGCCAGTCCTCCCTCGCTGATATCATGACAGGCCTGCAGTATTCCCTGCTGTGCGGCGGTATGAACCGATTTGAAAACCAGTGCCGTTGTTTCCAGGTCAATCCTGGGCAAGTTGCCTCCCCCGGCCTCAGACAGCCTGCAGTATACCGACCCGGCCATTTCCGAAGGATCCCTTTTTCCCACCAGCACTATTGAAGAGTCAATTTTCTTAAAATCGGTGGATATTGTCCTGCTGACATCATTTATCCTGCCAAAGGCCGATATGCACAAAACAGGAGGTATTTTAATCAGTGTGTTGTCACTGTTCCTGTATGTGCTGGAGAGGCTGTCTTTTCCGGATATAAAAGGCATACCCGTGGCCCTGACAAAATCCACGCAGGCATCCACCGCCATGTCCAGGGCGCCCAGGGATTGGCTGTCAGGGTAAGGCCAGATAAAATTATCTATAAGGCAAATGTCCCGGGGATCGGCCCCGGCCGCCACGGCGTTGGACACTGCCTCGGTGGCTGCCCACAGGCTTCCGTGGTAGGGGTTTATATTATTCAAAACCGGGTTCAGTCCGTGGCTTACGATCATTCCGTAATTCTGGCCGTACAGCGGCGCCACCACTACAGCGTCATTGGGGGCTCCGCCGTCTATGCCGCCCAGGGGGGGCAACACATTTGAACCCTGTACCCCGTGATCGTACATCCGTATAATTGGCTCCTTTGAGCAGACATCGGGATGCGACATGACACGGCAGTAAAGATTAGTCCAGTTCTCCACCGGACCGGGATCAGCTTTACCGCCAGCGGTTGGAACCCAGCAGGCTTCCAGTTGCCTGGGGGGCAGTCCATCATGAAGAAAATCCATGTCCAGATGGCATACAGTCTCACCATCGTAGGTTACCCTAAGGCTGTGATCATCGGTAAAGGTTCCCAAAACCACGGTCTCAACGTTATAGTTACGGCAAATCTCCGACATCTTTGGCCAGTGCCGGGGGTCCACCGCCAGAACCATTCTCTCCTGGCTTTCTGACAGCCATATTTCCCACGGGCTCAGTCCCGGATATTTCAGCGGGGCCTTTTCAAGCCATACCAGCACCCCGGTCTTCGATCCCATTTCCCCCAGGGCCGACCCGAATCCCCCGGCGCCGCAGTCGGTTACCGCACGCACCAGTCCCTGGTTGCTGGCTTCCAGCAGGGCATCGGACATTCTTTTCTCTTCAATGGCATTTCCTATCTGTACCGCGCTGGCATTGATATCGACTGTGCGTTGGGTCATTTCCCCGCTGGAGAAAGTGGCCCCGTGAATGCCGTCCCGTCCGGTTCGCCCTCCTATCACCACGGCCAGGTCTCCCGGCTGGGGTGTTCCCTTTTGGCAGCCTTCCAGTGGCAGTATGCCGTAGGCCCCCACAATAACCGAGGGCTTTGCCCTGAAATCATCGTGAAAGTGTACTGATCCATTATTGGTTGGAACTCCCATCCTGTTGCCATAATCCCTTACCCCGGCCACCACCTTGCGCAGCAGATATTTGGGATGCAGACAGCCCGGCGGGACATCCCCGGGATCCATCCAGGGAGGGGCAAAGCAGAACATATCGGTGGAAACTATCACCCTGGCTCCCTGCCCGGTGCCCATTATGTCCCGGAAAACACCGCCGCTGCCGGTCATGGCACCGCCGTAAGGCTCAATGGCCGAGGGAGAGTTATGGGTTTCAACCTTTCCGCAGATGGCCCATCCGTCAAAAAACTCCATTACGCCGGAATTATCCTCAAAGGCTGACTTGACCAGAGGGTGGTTGGCCTCTTGGGTGGCTTTCTGCAGCCTTTTTAAAAGAGGATCTTTCGTTTGGCCGTTAACTATGAGGTCGGCCTTGAAGGTTTTATGGCCGCAATGCTCCGACCATGTCTGGGCCAGTGTTTCCACCTCACAGTCGGTGGGGTCTCTGCCCAGTTCGGTAAAATAGTTTTTTATGGTAAGCATTTCTTCAATATTTAAAAAGAGTTTATCCCTGCTCAGCTCCATTAATTGATCTTCTGTCATCTCTCTTATGGGAATTACGACTGTAGGGCCTGGCCCTCCTTCAAGAATAAGGCTTTGAGGAGATTCTTTGACCACCATTTCAACTGTTTCGTTGACCAAAAGTTTTTTAAGGATCACCTCAATACTATCTTTATCAGCGCCGGGCCCGTAAAAAACGTACTCCCTGCTGGAATCAACCGCTAAAAGCCCTCCGATGCCCAAATCAGCCACAGACTTTAAAATGGAGGCGGCCTCGGGGTTCATTACACCGGGCTTGTAAGCAACCTCCAGCACCAGTCCGCTTCCGCTTTCCAGTACAGGCCGGTTGATGCTGTATTCCTGAAAGATTTTCTCGGCCAGGAGCCGCTGGGCTACGTACCCGGCCTCACTCTCCCCTATTCCCTCCAGGCGGTATACCTTGGCTGTTCTTACACCGGTAATATCCTGAATACCAAGGGTGTTGCGAATATCGTAAAGCAGTGCCTCCCCGACTGTATCCGGAAAATCCGGCAGATTTACCACCCTTACTTCCTGTATCATCAAAAACACCCCTATCTCCAGAGACTTAAAATAGGACGCTATTTACCAGGCATTATAAAAACAATCAACCGGCTCTTGACGAGCCGGAGGTAAAGCGGAACTCCAATTTTGATTTTATTATATTCAACCGCAAAAAACAACATTAAATATGTAGATTTTGATTATCTTACTATCAGCACCGGGCATGAGGCGTGCCTGACAACCCTGTTGCTGACGCTCCCCATAAGGTATCCTTTTATTTCTCCCAGGCCCCTGCTGCCCATCATAACCAGGTCAAACCTTCCTTCCTTGGCCTCCCGGCAGATTTCCATAGAAGGGTTGCCCCATATTATTCTTGTGTCAATAGTTAGCCCTGAATTTCCGAAATCCTCCATTGCCTTCTTCAGCAAATCTTCACCGGCTCTCTGCAACTCGTCGTGAATCTGCTGATAGGTTCCTCCCAGTCTGTCGCTGTACTTATTTGCGTATGGTGGAAGGGCAGGTATTACGTGAAGAAACAGCACCTCGGCATTAAAGCTTTTGGCCAAATCAAGGGCATGTTCGATGGCAACGTTAGCCCTGGCCGATCCGTCCAGTGGAACCAGTATTTTTTTATACACTTTTGTCCCCTCCTTCTAAGGGCAGAAATCTTTCTTAGGGATTGTGCCCTTTTTCACATTATATATTGATTCAATTAAAATATCCACATTTTTTTAGAGAAAGTTGCTAATTTATTCATTGACATTATTCTGGAATGACATAATAAATACATAAAAAAATGGCAGGAGCAATCTTGATGAAAACACTGCGAATACTGGAATATTCTCTGGTGGTACTCTGTGGTTCGGCGGGCTGTGGAAAGTCCAGTTTTGCTGAAAGACATTTTGCCAACACCCAGATTGTTTCCTCGGATCACTGTAGGGCTATGGTGGCCGATTATGAAGAAGATATGTCTTCCTCTCGCCGGGCCTTCAAGGTATTTCGCCTGATCATAGACCAGAGGCTTTCTCTGGGGCATTTAACGGTCGCTGATTCCACAGCGCTGACTACAAGGGCCAGGCGGGAACTCGTTGCTCTGGGGAGAAAGCATGATTTTCAGATGGTGCTTATGCTTTTTGATATGCCGCTTAATCTTTGCGTGGCCCAAAACAATTCCCGGCCCAGGAATGTTCCGGAAAAGGTACTGAGGTCCCACCGCAGGCTGCTGGACAAAACCCTTCTGAGTATTCCGGGAGAGGATTTTGATAGCGTTTACATTCTTACAGAGGACGATCTGCCAAATACACAGGTGGAAATCACGTCCATGCCCGTTAAACTGCCCCTTCCCGGACCTTTTGACATAATTGGAGACATACACGGCTGTTGTGATGAGTTGGAAATGCTTCTGGAAAAGTTAGGGTATGTGCGGCGGGACAATGCTTATACCCATCCCGGCGGCAGGATGGCGGTTTTCACCGGCGACCTGGGAGACCGGGGACCCCGCTGCCTGGATAGCATAGAGCTGGTGCTGGACATGGTTTCGGCAGGCAGCGCTCTGTACGTCCCGGGTAACCACTGCCGCAAGCTGTATGCCTATTTTCAGGGACGTAAAATCAAGATAAGTCATGGATTGGAAAAAACGCTGGAGGAGTTGGAAAACGCCAACATATCAAGAAGAGAGCGCATCACCGGAAGGTTTATGGAGATGTACGGCAGCGCCCAGCCTTATATCATTCTGGACGGGGGAAAATTGGTGATATCCCACGGGGGAATAAAAGAAAAAATGATCGGCAGGATTTCAAAAAAAATATGGCAATTTTGCCTTTTTGGAGACGCAACCGGGGAAATGACTGGGGACGGTCTTCCTGTGCGCAGGGACTGGGCCAGCCAGTACCATGGCAAAGCACTGGTTGTATATGGCCATAACCCGGTTCCCCGGGCCGAGTTTCGCAACAACACAATTGACATCGACCAGGGCTGCGTCATGGGAGGTCAGCTTACCGCGCTGAAGTACCCTGAACTTGAAATAGTTCAGGTGGATGCCCTGGATGTTTATTATACCCAGGGTACAATAAGGAACTTTGAACAGATACCAACTGCGGAAAAATCTTTTTAAATATAATAATCACCGGCTCCGTGGTATAATTTTACATAACTTTTATAAGTGGCGGTGATTGAATTGAATAATAATCTTCCCCAGGTCGAGATATACACCGATGGCGCCTGTTCCGGAAACCCCGGTCCCGGCGGGTATGGGGCAATTCTCAGGCACGGCGGGCGTACAAAAGAAATATCCGGCGGCTTCAGGCATACCACCAACAACCGCATGGAGCTTACAGCGGTTATCAAAAGCCTGCAGGCACTAAAAAAGCCCTGCCGGATTACCTTATACAGCGACAGTAAGTACATTGTGGACGCCATCAACCTGGGATGGGTTAATAAGTGGATGAGGGCCGGGTGGATAAAAACTGATAAGGCCCCTGTCAAGAACGTGGACCTCTGGAAGAAACTCGTCGATCTCCTGAAGATCCACACGGTTACCTGGGTTTGGGTAAAGGGGCACTCCGATAATGAATTAAACTCCCGTTGTGATGAAATGGCGGTCAGTGCCTATAAAAAGGATAACCTTGAGCCCGATCTGCAGTATGAGCAAGATCAAAATTATCGCGGCTGATTTATGGCATAATACAGCGGGAGGTGTTGTTACTTGAATAATGAAAACAGGGTGGAGTCTATCAGCCAGGTCAGCCCCCACCCTGTTGAAAAAGGTGTGGAGCGGCGGGAAAAAGGAAAATTGCAGCATAATAATACCGGCGGCAGTTTTCAGCTGAACTCCCTGGGAGGCCCCCTGGAGGAGAATTTTACAGAAGAATAGAGTTTAAAAATTGAGGCCTGCCCTTGACAGTCAAGGGCAGGTTTTCATGTAGTGACAGATATAATATTGTTAGACACCAAATAGAGCTTTATAGCCAGTGTTTAAATGTTTTGGGGAAAGGGGACAAGGATAAACTGAACAATTGACGAATGGCCTCAACAAATGAATTATAACGGAGATACCAAATGTTTTTTATTGCCCTGTTCATACTTTCATGGGCCGCTTGGCTGCTTTTTGCCGATAAGCAACGTTGGAGAGAAATTTTTCCAGTCTCAATTTTTGCGGCCTTTTTGGGTTGCCTGACAGATACCTTTATGCATTACTATCCGCTGTGGGAATATCCCTCGGAAATGCCCCTGCTGCAACATATAATGGATGATTCCGGTGTTTATTTGGTTGTGACATACCTGTTTATTCAATTACTTCCAAAAAAGCGCACATTATTAGTAATGCTGGTTTACTGGATAATTTGGACTGGTTTTTCCATCGGACTGGAATGGGTTCACCTGATTACAAACCATATGAAACACCACATGTGGTGGAACCTATGGTATTCATATGCCTCCGACTGGCTGCTATTCTGGCTGTTTTACCAGTATTACAGGGTTTTTCAGTTTTCCAGGCTGAACAGGGATTATGATTCCTGATCCCTCCTGGCAGTTAACAGCTGCCTTTCGCCGTAGTTCTTCATTTCAACAGGGCTGTATCCCGCTTCGGAGATCCATTCACTATACTGGTCCAGGGTCCAGGTTCCTCCCCCCGGGGTATTTACCAGCATGTTAACAGCAAACATATCCGCCATGGGGCTCACGCCCCTCACAAAGTCCTGTATGGCTATACGGCCTCCGGGGCTTAATACAGCATGGACCCTTTTGAAAATCTTTTTGTTCTCTTCTCCGCTGAAAATATGACAGATATTGCCCAGATAGGCCAGTTCAAAGGGGCCAGGAGGCAGTGCAACGGTGAGGTCACCCGGCGCCATGGTTATATTCTCCCCGGCTTTCAGGGAAGGTTCCATCATTTCCACCACTTCAGGCAAATCCAGTACAGTGACATTGTAACCCAGGGAGGCAAATTCCCTGGCGTAGGTCAGGGGGCCGCCACCGATATCCAGTACACGACCGCCTTGATCAATACCTTCAAGGCAGTGGGCGGCTATTACCGGGGCAACCATTTTAGAATGGACAGCCATGGACTGGATAAAATTTTTCATGGCCTCCCCGCTTCTTTCACGCTTAGCGGCCTTACCTGTCTTTAATACCTCAGGCAGGGACAGCCAGGTTTTGCAAAGCTCGTATCCATGCATGAATGAAAAGCCGGTATAGTTTTCACTTTCTCTTTTGTAAAACATTTCTTCGGCCCCGGCGCTCAGTCTCACCATCTTGGCTTCCTTTTGCAGATAGCCTGCGGAAACAAGGGCCTCCACCACCACCCGCAGACTTCTGGGGTCAGATCCTGTTTTTTCACCTAAATGGTCCTCGGCCAGAGGGCCATTTTTTAGAGCATCAAACAACCCTGTTTTTACCGCCGCCCCCACCAGAAGAAGTTCCTGGGGAGGCCGGAAATCTCTTTTCCAAAGTTCCCTTGACATGGCGTAACCTCCTGTTAATGGTTATTATTAACTGTGAAATTTAGCCACTCATTACTGAACGGTTTTTAGTGAAGAATACTATCACAATATATATTGACGGAGGTAATATTGCATGAAAACCATAAAACCATTTAGTTTTTCTCAGGAAATCCATGGTGTTCAGGTCAAGCCACTGTCTGAGAGCGGCATGGAGGTAAGAATACGTTATAACGGACTTCTGGCAAATTCAGGGGCAAATGACGTCTCAATGCACTATGGATTCGGAGATCCAGAATCCTGGAGGAGTGTAAGTAACTCTGACATGGAAAAGTCCACTGAAGGATTTGAGGCGTCAGTAGCCATGGTTGAAAACCAGCTAAATTTTTGTTTCCGTGATACAGCCTTTAATTGGGACAATAACAATGGCCTCAATTGGATTTACCGTATTTCGTGAGACATCCATACAGAAATCAGAATTCGGAAGTGATCCGGATTCTGATTTCTGCTGATTTATCTCCTTCGCCTTCTGGTAAAAAGCAGTCTTTGGAGGTATTTGTGATAATACCATTCTCCTGTGGCCAGCAGGACCAATATCAGCACCAGCCCCGGTATTGTAATCGAGGCATTTGTGATATACGAAATTTCCCACAGTACCAATACCGATATAATTGTATCCAGTAGTATGGCGGCAAGGTTACCAAACCTGGGGTAGACGACCAGGTCCGCTGTAAGAAAAGACGCCAGAGCGGCCAGCACAGCAGCAACTATGGCCATCGTTGTATCAGCCTGGCTGAACTGCGGCATTATTATTCCCACAACCGGGACAAATAAAAAGAATTTTGTCATAAAGGCATTGATATAGTTTTTAATCCCTCTTCACTCCCTCCAGCCATGTTATTGATTTACTTAATTTTTCATCTGTAAAACCAATCATCTTTCCAGCCAATTCCACTCCCAAAACCCATAGGGCGGCTGTACTCAGATGAAGCGGAGCAACCGAGTCAAACAGAATAGTGCTTTTAGCCGGAAACTCTTCGTCTCCCTCCCAAAGCACCACTGCCAGAGGTATTTTGGGCAGAGCTGGTATAAGGAAAGAATAATCCCCCATAGACAGGGGGCGGCCCCCGAAAAATTCGGCAGCCCTGGCAAACTTCTCCGGAGAAGTTCCAAATAAACTGGCCATGGGACCGGTGGCGTCTGTCTGAAATGGAACGTAATGGTGAGCACCGTCGGGCAATTCCAGAAAGGATATCCAGGATCCTCTGGGCGGAATACCCGAGGCCTCACAGAGGTATTGTAATATCAGTGTTTTGTCGTTAAAAGCCACCTCCTCCCCGGGATTATCCCCCCGCCACACCCTTCCATCTCTTTCTATCATGTATGCATTTCCCAAATATACTATTTCAAATATTCCCCTGTCCTTGTTATAATACGATCCTGATCTGGCCGCAACGTCCACAGGGTCGACGGCAACAAATTTTTTGACCGTTTCGTGATAAGCATTCACCGGACTGCACATTCCATGCCCCTCCCCAATAAAAACTATTTACATGTTCTTGAGGTACAAAACAATAGCCGTGATAAAAACCACCAGAAACAGAACCATGGAAAGACCTCCGAAATTGGTCAGCGCGCTTAGTTTTATTCCCTGGCTTTCGGAGTTTTCCCTGAGTTTTTTATATATATTTATCCGTCCCGCCACATCCATAACAAGGCTGTCCACCAGGTCGGGATCCCCCTTTTTGTCCAGCAGGCTTTTTACTGTTACCTGCACCACCATTTCCCGGACACCTGCAGAGCCATTTGAATAATGCTGTTTTAACAGATACTTTATTCTGTTTTCCAGGGGTTTTATCTTTTGGAAATAGTATTTTCTTTCTTTCCGGTCCAGGGATCTTACATTCCGAATTAGCAGTTTTTCGGCCTCTTCCTCCAGTCCCAGTTCTTTTGCCAGCATATCTGCCATCTCCCTAGACATTTTATCAGCCGTACCTCCATGAATAATTTTCTAATCTGTAATCTGAAGTTCTTCGCCTGCCGCCAAAATTCCTGTTAATATAAACATCATTGAAAATATGATGGCTGTTTTTATTTGTTAAAAAATGGTTACTATATAGCTGGCATTGATAATATAATATTAGCGGAATAAACCTTCCTTTCTATTATGCCATGACGTGAACTGAAAAAGACAGGCTGAAGCTGATGGATGAAGCTGACAGCATTAAAGGGAATTAAGCGAGGTGAGTCGAAATAGGTAGCGGTAGTGTATTGGCGGAGGTAAGCAATGTGGAGGTATATGCCCTTATAGGCCCCAGCGGCACAGGCAAAAGTCACCGGGCCATTATGGTGGCCCACCAGACAAACTGCGATATAATTATAGATGACGGCCTTCTAATAAAGGGCGACCAGATTATTGTAGGACATACTGCAAAAAAACAACCCACCCGGATTGGGGCCATCAAGGCTGCCTTGTTTCTGGATGGGGATTTTGCCGCCAGGGCGAGGGAAACCTTGCAGGCACACGACCCCAAGGGAGTTCTCATCCTGGGCACATCTCTGGGTATGGTGCAAAAGATAGCCGAAACTCTGGCATTGCCTAAAATTACCAAAATTATTGATATAAATGATGTGGCCAGCCCGGAAGAAATAAAAAAAGCCCGTATTAACAGAACCCGCTTCTCCAAGCATGTAATACCCGCCCCCACCATGGAGGTAAGAAAAAGTTTTCCAGGTACTCTAATCGATCCACTCAGGGTAATGATCAGAAAGGACAAGGACAAAGCTGTGGCCAAAGGCTGGAAGGAGCAGTCTGTGGTAAGGCCCACCTTTACCTTTTACGGAAAACTTACTATCTCGGAAAGCGCCGTTGCATCCATAGTCATTCTGGCGGCCAAAGAAGTTTCAGGGGTTAAGAGATCAGGAAAGGTTCATGCTCAACAGACCGAAGAAGGCCTAATAATTGATATATGGCCGGTACTCTATTTTGGTATATTCCTCCCGGGGGTTTCCAAAAAGATTCAGTCTGTTGTTAAGGAGAGGGTTGAATTTATGACAGGCCTCTCAATCAAGTCTGTAAATGTAATAGTAAAGGACATTGAATTTAAAAAGTAAAAAGCCGCCCTGTCGGGCGACTGGCTTGCAGTTATCGGCAGTCAGAAATCAGGAGTCAAACCCATGTGTCACTTGAGGAGCTGATCTGACTGTTATTTTAAGCTTCAGGTTTTAGAGGCAAAGACATGATTTCCTATCCGGGACTGAACCTGTAGGGTTCTGATCCACTGGTCGCTGGCGGTTTCAGGATTGTAAAAAAACAAGGCTCCGTTGGTGGGATCAAGGCCGGCGATAGCTTGAATTGCGGCACATATGGCAGTATCATCTGGCTCCAGGCTTATACTCCCGTCCTGGACCGGAGTAAACTGGTATGTGCTTTTGTGTTTTTGCATAATTATTTCCCTCACTGTATTGGGAAACTCCTGGCTTTCCAGCCTGTTCAGTATCACGGCCCCCACCGCCACCTGCCCCATGAAGCTTTCCCCCCGGGATTCGGCATAAATTGCCCTGGCCAGGAGAATAATATCGTCCCTGGTAAATCCGCGTGAAAGAGCCATTTCAAAATCAGGGGCCATACCAGGTATGATTAGTACCTGTTTGGGGTATATCACGGTTTTGTAAAGCCTGTTTGCCCTGATCAGGGATTGTAATGAAACACCGTTTTTTTCAGCTATGCTGGACAGTGTTTCGCCCTCCCCAACTGTATGGAAAACCACCGACCGGTTTTCAAATGTTTCAAGGTATTTATCTTCCCCGGCAGCCGCCCTCATTACGTATCCTGTACAAACCGCAAATATGGCAAAGATTAGGACGGCCCTGGTGAAACTGGTACTCATATATACTCCTTTCTTCCCAAAGAATAGTTTTGACTTTTTTCCACAGGCAATATGCATGGAATATAATGGTATTAATGGAATTACTAAACATGCATTTCTGTATATAATAAAAAATCCCTCTATTTGAGGGATTAAAATCGTTCAACATTGTTTTTGTTTTTCAATATACTGTGCATAATATTGTCATAATTTAAATTTAAAAAATACTATGCCTGAAGTAAAAGGGCATTAACTATTGAGACGGCAACGGTGCTTCCACCCCTGGTTCCTGGCATTGTAATGTATGGCACACCGATTTCCATGAGCATCTCCTTTGATTCGGCTGCTCCCACAAATCCCACCGGGGTACCTACCACCAGAGCGGGCCGCGCCTCTTTGTCTTTGATCATACGGCATAGCTCAAAAAGGGCTGTGGGTGCGTTTCCCACCGCAATAATGCCGTTATCCGCCAGGGCGGCTCCTCTTTTCATGGCCACCATGGCTCTGGTCAGGCCGTGTTCTCCGGCTTCCAGCACCACGCCGGGGTCATTGATGAGACAGTGGGACTCTACGCCGAACTTTTCCATCTTCCCCGATATAAGCCCTGATTTTAGCATATTGACATCGGTAAGTATGTCAAATCCCTTTCTGATGGCATTCAGACCGGCCTCCACAGCTCCTTCTGAAATATTGACCAGTAAAATACAGCCAAGATCTCCAGTGGTATGGATGACCCTCTTTACTATTTCCCGCTCCACCGGTGGATAATTTTTCAGGTCAGGAAGACTTTGCTCTATAATTGACATGCTGGTTTTCTCAATTTGTCCGGGGTCTTTTATAATATCCAATTTTTAGTCTACCTCCCCGATCCTTTTAAGTAGTATTTCCGCCAATTTTCTGTCTGCTCCGATATTTCCGGTCATAATAATCTGTACGCCGGGGTATTTCTGTCTTTCAGCCCTGATTATCTCGGGAATGTCTTTTTTCATGTGCAGCCCCATATACAGAAACAGGGGAACAACTATTATTTTTTTCACTCCGGATGCGAATGCAAGTTCCAGGGCTGCCGGAAGGTCCGGTTGGTTGAACTGCAGTGAAGCTCCGGCCACATAATCAAAACCGCTCCCTTCCCTTACCAGGGACAGAAGCTTCCTTACCGTTATCTGGGCCTCCGGGGCCCTGCTTCCGTGACTAAGTAATATTATTCCTGTTTTCACGTAAAACACCTCGTATTTCAGTCATCACGAATACATTTCAGAGCCATTTCCACCGCTTCCAGGGCAGTTATGGCCGAACCTTCGGGTTCAGGTGGTCTCTTCACCACAATGAGGGGCAGCCCCAGCCTTTCTGCCGCAGCTATTTTCTCCCCCAGGCCTCCTGCATCTCCGCTTTCTTTGGCCACTATGACATCAGCCCTGAAATGCCTCAGCAGGGCCAAATTCAACTCTTCTCCGAAGGGGCCGCGCATGGCCACTATATCCGATTGGCTTATTCCCATTTTAATTAATTCTTTGATTACCCCGGGATCCGGTAGAATCCGTATTACAATCCTTCTGCCCATCTCCCGGGCACTTTCATAAAATATACCGGCCGTTTTGCTACCGGTGGTCAGAAATATGGTTTTGCCAATGTCACAGGCCCTCCTGGCGGCATCATGATAGCTCTTTGAGAATTCCAGGGCCGGGCTGCTTTTTGGTGTCCCGGGGCGGGCGAAACGTATGTAGTTTACTCCGGTCCGGGAGCAGGCTCCGACAGCATTTGCACTGATTTCAGAGGCAAAGGGGTGTGAGGCGTCAATTAACACTTTTATTTTCCTGGACAAAAGGAGTTTGCAAAGTTCCTCCCGGCCAAGGCGCCCCCATATGACCTCTGTACCAAATCCGGAAGCAAGGTCCGCCCCAAATTGTGTTGCGGTGCTTACCAGTACACCGACTCCCTCTTTGACCAGCTGTTCTGCAATAATCCTGCCTTCCGAAGTGCCCCCGATAACCAGAATCATATACGGTATCCCCTGGGGGTTACCATGAATTTCCCCAATTTCCTTGTTCCGCTGCTGCCTATTATAACGGTGGAAAGCATGTCTATACTGAAATCCAGCATGTTTTCAAGGTCAGTTACAATTATTGACTCATCCTCCCGGTCGGCGTTCCGTACAATACCAACGGGAGTACTTCCCGACTTGTGCTCCTGCATAATTTCCCTGGCCCTTTTTATATGATCCACCCTTTTATGACTGGCCGGGTTGTACATTACCACAACAAAATCACCCTGGGCGGCAGCCACCAGCCTTTTCTCGATTATCTCCCACGGTGTCAGCAGGTCGCTTAAGCTAATGACGGCAAAATCATGCATCAGGGGAGCGCCCAGTTTGGCAGCCGAGGCTGTGGCCGATGTTATTCCCGGGATAATTTCCACATCTATTTTCCCCTCCAGGCCATCTTTGTGCAGCATTTCCAGTACAAGGCCGGCCATACCGTAAACACCGGGGTCGCCGCTGGAAACAAAGGCTACGTCCATGCCCGACGCAGCCTGATCTATGGCGGCGGCGCAGCGTTCCACCTCCCGGGTCATGCCGGTGCTAATCACCTTTTTATCACTGATCAGACCCCGGATTATTTCTATGTAGGTTTTATAGCCCACTATAACCCGGGCTTCCCTCAGCGCCTCCATAGCCCTGGGGCTGAGGAGGTCTGCCGACCCAGGCCCTAGTCCCACCACCCGGATTCTTCCTCTGCCAGCGCCACCGTTACTCCGGAGTTTTTTATTTTCGGAGCCAGCAGTCTCCCATTCCTGCATGCCAGCATCGCTGCCGGTTCGCATACTCCACCCACTCCCATCTTTAACAATACAAATTCAGATCTGGACAGACCGTGATCTTCCACGGCGCTGTTAATTTCTGCGGGTTCGAATCCCCTCAGGGGCACCCCCAACTCCCGGGAAGCAATGATTAAACCCTCTTCAGAGGTTTTATTCACTATCGTGGCAATAGACTTTACACACTGTAAACTGCGCCCGGTCGAATAAAGGCTTTTTTTAATTTCAGCCAATATATCGCCCCAAGCGGCCCCCCGCCGGCATCCGACACCCACCGCAATATTCCTGGGCCTTAACAGTAAATCCCTGGGGCCCGCCTTAATACTGTCCATCCCTGTAATCAGAACCCTCCAGCCGGATACTTTTTCCTCCAGACTGTCCCAGGGTCTTATGGCGAGATAATCAGATTCCGGCAGTGGAAGGTTGTAATGTGTATACAGGTAAACCCTTTCACCCCGGGCCAGGGCGGCATTGACTTTTTTTACGGCCTCAGAGGAGTGCGGCCGCAGATTTAAGTCCCTGGCCAGTACATCCACCGCAGGGACACCGTTTACATCGGTGGCCGTGGTTATTACCGCCTGGGTTTCCAGTCCGGCTGCCAGTAGCCTGGCAAGATCGTTGGCACCGCCCACATGTCCGCTAAGTACGCTAATAACAAAATTTCCACCTTCATCCAGAGACACCACCGCGGGATCGCTTCTTTTATCCTTTATATATTGAGCCAGAGTGCGCACCACTATGCCCATGGACATGATCATCACCAGCCCCTTGTAACTGGAAAATATATCTGCCAGGGCCGAGCTCAGAGATGTTTCCAGGGGAACAACTCCCGGGATTTTCCCGGCTATTTCCGGAACGGAATACATGTCTGTCTCATGGCCGGTTTTTCTGAGTAACTCCGAGACCTTTATTCCCAACTCCGCACCCTTACGGGTGACGGAAATTATCGCCACATTCATTTGTTTTTCTCCCTGAAGCCATGGGAAAAGCCAGGGTCATAAAGCTTTGAGCGGGAGTAATCGCCGCCGAAAACCTCTCCCACCATGATTAGTGCCTGCCGGGCAATGCCAGCCT